>JAEEGL014605779.1_pt1 | contig 34108 bp, 22 predicted proteins | sample 9134231 | NCBI WGS metagenome assembly JAEEGL01 (sample SAMN16246548, study PRJNA631951) | gut metagenome | biome: gut microbiome; feature: rumen; material: fiber-attached | host: Bos | place: Iran: Karaj | collected 2018-10 | reverse complement strand
TTAAGGTGTACTTACCGCCGTTATAAGCATTTGAATAGAAAGGATATTCATGCAGAGGGATATTTCCGTCGGTGCAGCATAATGTCTCGTAAGTTGCTTCACCGTCTTTGTAGAATGAAGGAGCCTTCCCGTTACCGGTATAGAAGATCTGTGTATCGGAATTGCTCTTATCTACGCCGTTGAAATTAGTTGCCTTAACGCTTACAACAGCATCAGCAAGAACGGTAACGGTTGCGGACTTTCCGCCTTCAACGGTCACAACGTTTCCGTCTGCTCCCATAACCTTTAATTCAGGTCCGTTGGTATCACATCTGAACATATTGGCAACATTTACGATACCAACACCGTCACCCTTAGCCTTAGTGGGAACGGCACTGTCCTTAAGTACCTTGAGCATTTCATCGGGAGTAACTTTACCGGCGATACTCATGTACAGAGCGCAGGCACCTGCTACAACAGGTGAAGCCTGTGAAGTACCCTGCATCTTAACATAGCTGTTGGCAGCACCTTTATTACAGGACATCATATCGGCACCGGGTGCAGCTATATCTACCGCGAAATCACCGTAATTAGAGAAAGTAGTAAGTGATCCGTCGGGCTGGGCAGCTGCAACTGTGATAACATGATCATAGAATGCGGGATAATGAACGCTGTTGGAAGCCTCATTACCTGCTGCAACTACAACAGTTACATTTTTTTCGTAAGCATAGTCAATAGCCTGCTTAAATGATGCATTATAAAGAGGTCCGCCCAGGCTCATGTTGATGATGTCAGCCTTTGCATCTGTTGCAGACTTAACAGCTGAAATGACCTTTGAAATATTAAGCCCTCCATCTGCATCTTCACAGGTATAACCTAATATCTGTACGCCGGGTGCAATACCTGCGCCACCCTTTCCGTTATTTGCGGTAGCACCTATAATACCTGCAACATTGGAACCATGTCCGTTAGGATCGGTTCCGTCTGCAGAGATATGTCCCGTAAAATCTTCATGTGAAGTATTAACACCTGTATCGATAACAGCTACCTTGATGCCGCTACCGGAGAAATCGTATCCGTATACGCCCCATGCAGCATAACTGCCGATCACATCATGCCACCACTGATAGTTCGAATCATTGGGCAGCAGATAAGGATCGGGTTTAGACATCTTACCTACTTCATCAAGCCAGCCATTCTCAACATTCTTATAGATCCATCTCTGGTATGACTCGATCTCCTCATCGGTCATGTTCTCGTAGCCGTTCTCTACGGTAACGATATAGTTTGCCTCTACCGCAGGGATCTCGTATGCGGGATCTGCGCCGATGACAACAGCTTCTTCAACACTGAGGCCGCTGTTTGAAAGATCAAGAACAGCTACATATCCGTCAAAACTCTTAAGCTCTGCGCCGTATGCATCAGCAACCTGCTTTGCATAGCCTTCATCATTTGCAAGGAAGAATACTTCACTTGAAGCATAATCAACGCCTTCCTTTAAGCTGCTCATGGCGCCTACAACGTCATGGGAAGCTACATCAGCCTTGATCTCCTTCTCCTCTGCACTCAGTACATAGCCCTCGGGCATGCCCTTGATACCGGCAGGAAGGTCTTTAACCTCTGCCTCTTCCTCAGACTCTGACTCTTCTGCTTCATCTGCTGAAACAGCTTCGTCCTCAGATACAGCAGCTTCTTCAGCAGCCGCATCCTCCGATACTTCCGCATCTTCTGAAGCATTTTCAGAAGCAGAAGCATCTGTTTCCTCTTCGCTCACTTCTTCGATAACAATACCGTCCTCGGCCTGAACCATCAAAGCGCTCTCAGGTGCAAGGGAAGTAAATGTCATCACAGCAGTCATGAGCATAGCCAAAACTTTTCTGCGTTTCATTTTTTCCTCCTTTTTAATAATGAAAAAATATTGCCTGTATTGTGATAGGGTAACGCCTGATATTATACTATATCAGATACTTTTATTCAAGATACAGGGCTTAAAATAGCCTCCGCCTATACTTTATCGGGTTAAATCCTATATTTTGTCCCGCCGCAACAACCCCGTTTACATAAAACCAAAAGGGCGCAGCTTTAAGCCGCGCCCTTCTGTCACATTCCGCCGGATACTGCCTTTCTATTCCGCAAAATCCGCATCCGTTACTTCTGCCAGCACGGCATCAATATAATTCTTAAACTCCTCCCACGCTTTCAGCGCATTTATTATTTCATTCCTCTCCCTATCTGAATCAATGCAATCAAACAGAAAATTGGGTAAAAACGAATCAAACACCGCATTTAAAAACTTATCTCTTGCAGCATCAGCATTCTCATTTGAGTCTTTCTTAAAATACGCCAGTATCCTCTTTAATTCCTTCTTATTATTCTCCTGCTGTATTACTTCCATAATACGATCTTTTACCCAGGCTGTTTTTTCTTCTTTATTCTTCTTACTCTTGAACTCACCTATATCCCTGCCAAAACCTTTAAATACCGGTTCAAGCATTAGCGTCTGCAGCATTACCGAAGGTAAAAGCTTCTTCGCAACCATATCGTCTCCCACTGATGCATTCTCTCCCAGTTTTTCCGCCTGCGGCAGCTCTTTGAATGCGTAATCAAGCTCTTCTTTATCAAAAGACTGTCTGTTAAGGAGATATCTGTGTGAAGCAGCAAATTCGGTTGCTGTTTTATATGTTTGTATAGTCTTCGCATATCTCTTTTTTAACACAGCTTTATCTTTGTCTGTTTTGGCATCCAGTAACTCATTACTGTATCTGCAATACTCCGCCATTTGGGGCGCAGCTGCGTCCATAGATCCGAACATCTGCAGATATGCCTCTATGATCGTGGCCGGAAGTCTTACTTCATGCTCAATGTTTTGGGCATCTTTATATTTTAACGGGATATCCATCCTGAGATAGCGATCACGCATATTGTCAAGATCTCCTGTATAATTCATATTATATTTCTCCATATAAGCATCATCCAGCTGGTTTATCGCCTCCTCCAGAATGCTCAGAAGCTGCATACTTTTTTCCATGCAGGTTTTGGCGTATTCGGGATAGCCACTGATAAAGGAGGCAAAACCCTTACGCCAGTCATTGATTTCCTTTCTGAATGCTTTGATCTCCTCCAGCTTTTCTTTGGCAGTCTGCTTCGGCTTCAGCTTGGACTTGTATTTCTTCATCTTAGCCCACAGATCCTTCGCCTGGATCTTCTGGATCATGTCGTATCTGGGATTTATCTCATTTCCCTTGTCATCCTTCCTGCCTTCACTTTTATCCTTCGCATTTCCTTTTTCCGCCTGATATAAAGTGGTAAATTTATTTACGATATCTGATGTAAGATCGTCTGCTGCCTCTCCCATGGACTTGAAATCCTTACCCACATCCAGTTTGAGATATGAACCTGTCTCTCCTTTTTCCTCCTTCACCTGACGCATGGTCTCTCCCGCTACAGCCGGTGAGAATCCATAGGGCGTACGCGGCAGTAATTCACGGGTCTTCTTATATTTTTCTCTTTCTCCCAAAGTAGCCATCTTCTGCCCGTAAAACTGATAACCGGAAGTATCCTTCTCTGTGAGCTTTTTTTCGATATCCATCTCACCCGTATATCTTGCAGAGGGCGCAAACCCTCCTAACAATACGGAACCTAACCTTGCCCCCGTACCAAGATCATATTCAGATTCCTTTATCTGATCCGCTACGGGAACGCCGGCAATCCTGCCCATCTCCACGGCAAAGGTAGTGCAGTTACGGGTCAGTATATTATAGCCTTCGTTCGCATAATTCTCTGATGCTTTTAAAACTTCATTAACCTTATTTACCGGTATGCTGTATCTCTTGGAAATGCTGTAACTGTGTCCTCTGTCATTAGAAAGCATACCCGGTATCACTGCTTTCATACCCTGATTGATAGAAAGCCCTGTACTTACGAAACCGTCCTTCGGATAAAAACCATATTCAACTTTATATCTTTCCTTACTGTCAGTCGACAGATTATGTCTGGTATATGAAAGGCTTATAAATGTATGGCCGGCGTTAGTACCGGAAGACGCCTTGGTCTTTCCTGCTACGGGCTGGTCCACGTTAATACTCATCTCCGGTTCTTCTTCGGTATCTCCGGCAGTTACAAATTCCCAGACCAGGGGAACGTTACGTGTATCATCATAGACCAGTTCCTTCCCCTCATTATCTTTGGGAACCTTTTTCTCCGCCAGACTCTTAGTCCCGCGTCCGGCGATCTTATTTATGTTCTTTCCTGTTCTGTCAGCCTGTACGTCCTTAGGGCGTTTTGACTTCTTATACATGAGCAGCAGCTTGCTGACACCCATAGTAAGTGCGTTAACAGGAAGCATGGCTGTTCCCCACACATATTGTGCTCCGGATACCACGCGGTTCTTGGCAATCTCACCTTTGCTGATGGGTACAAAGCTCTGCTTTCCGACTTCTTTTGCACCATCATTAAGAGCCTTCATCTCCTTAGCGGCATCCGCTATCTTTTCAGGATTGGTCTTATGCGTAAGATCAACGCTCATACGGCGCTTTCTTCCCTCTTCGGGCTTATCTTCTTTCTTCTCAACCGGTCCGCTTATGCTGTTTCTTCTGCCTCTTGGAGCTTTCTTCTTCTCGGGCTTCTTCTCTTCTCCCTTTCCTTCTCCCTTTTCTTCTTCCTTCTCCCCTTCAAGGCCCAGGATTTTGTTATACCTTTTCATTTCCTCCGCGAACTGGCCTTTTAATAAGTCCGTCTCCCGTTGTACGGCTTCCAGATTAGGTCCGGCAACATCTTTTCCGGGGGCTTCTTCATTTTTTACCTCTTCTTCGAGCTGCTCCAGTTCCCTGTCAATCTGTGCATCATCTTTAGGAGGTTCTGCTTTCTGCTCATCATCCTTCGGAGGTTCATGCCCCTCATTTGCCTGATCACCGTTTACATGACCATCGTTGACCTGATCATCATTTACCGGCTCTTCATTTGCATGATCCCCGCCGCCTGCGATCTGCTCAGGCTCATTCTTCGGAGCTTCGTCATTACCGCCTCCTGCAGGCTGCTGCGGCTGCAGAGCTGCCACGGGCTGCGCTTTCCCCTTACCTGCTTCTTTCTGCTGAAGTCTGGCTGCTTCCTGGGCCTTCTTAGCCTCATAACCTTTTCTTCCTATCACTAAATAATCAGCAAATATCTTAATATCCTCATCCTTAATACTATCATCCTTTCGCGCTTGTCTGATCCCCGAGATCAGGTATATAAGCTCTTTTTTCGCAAGTGACGATACCTGTTTCAGGGCAGCCGCTGCCTCCAGATTCTTCACATCATCAGTTCCCATGACCTGTGAGAGAACACCACCTATACTGTCTATGTAACTGTAATAAAACTTAAGCTGGGACGATATTTCGGAATGCTGCTTCGCATTCAGCAATCTCGGCGACTCAGCAGCCAGTAGTGTCATTATAGAGTTAACACTCGTTACCACTTTGTCGTAATCCTTAAATACCTGTCCCTTGCCGGGGTGCTTTAACTTGAACTTCTCGGTGACGCTGCCCTCGAGTTTTTCTTTCATAGCTCTCCAGAATTCCACATAGTCGGCGCCCTGCTTGACCATTTCCGTAAACTCAATACCAGGGGCAGCTTTCTGCTCCTCCTTTTTCTCAGGCTCTTTTTTCTCGGACTCTTTTTTCTCGGGCTCTTTCTTCGCCGGCTCCTTTTTCTCCGGCTCTTTTTCTTTCTCTACCACCTCAGCATCATCAAACATCCCCGTTTTGCCAACGATCAGCGCTCTGGCCCAGGTCATATCCTTTTTATCTTTTTCATTGTCGATCCTGCCGCAGCCTCTTTCGAATACCTCCAGCTCCCTGATAGCGGTTTTGACAATGGTTCCGGCCAGGATCTTCGCATCCCCTGCACCGTCAAAATCCTGCTTGGAAAGCGCAGTCACAAGATTTCTGCCAAGTTCGCGTATTTCAATATAATTATTTTTAATGGTATTATCATTTTTGCCTAAAACAACCTTCTTTCTGAACCTGCTTAGCGGCACATTACCGGAAAGTGCAGACGCCTGGCTGAAACAGAATCTAACAAGAAACATCAGCTTATCACTCTTATATTTACCGTTGGTAAGCTGCATAATACTCTTGGCCATATCTTCCCAGCGTTTAGCATAAGCTTTCTCATTTTCAGGCTCTTTCAGGAAAGCCGCATTAACCGCAAACTCATGTTCCCCATCCGCCAGATCGTCTTCTTTTGCCTTTTCTTCATCAAACAGCAAAGCAAGAGCATCGTCTTCGATCTCTTCCTCTTCCGGCTTTTCCTCCTGCTCTTTCCCCGCTTTCATAGCCGCCGCATCTTCGGGCAGCGTTTCGCCGGCCCTGATCACTTCCAGCCAGTGTGTACAGTCCTCCAGTTTTTTGGTTACCTTAGGATTTCTCAGCAGGTTCTTTCCTCCGATTGTAAAAGGTCTTACCTCCTCTATCGCATGATTTGAAAGGGCAAGTGCTGCGGATATCATCTTATCATTATCCTCATACATCTTCCCCGCCAGATCATTCGCCATCTCAGCGCCGTTGATCTTTATTTGATTATAAGCTTTTAATATACTGTTATATTTGGCTGCCAGAGCCTTTTTATCAGACTTATCTTTTATTTCTTCCACAAGAGCGGAAATAAGCCTGTCAACAGGCGCCAGAACACGGTCCAGATATGCCTTGCCCTTAGCTACAAATGCCAGTTTCCAGAGATTATCCCCCAGCTCCTTCCACTTAGCCGGTATCACATCTCCTTCAGCTACGCCCACGCTGATAAGGTATTCCTTCAGACTCGCAGATTCCTCTTTCTTCTCCTCGGGCTTGGCTTCTTCCTTCTTTTCCTCCGGCTTGGCTTCTTCCTTCTTTTCCTCCGGTTTTGCTTCTGCCTTTTTCTCCTCGGGCTTTGCTTCTTCCTTCTTCTCTTCCGGCTTTGCTTCTTCCTTTTTCTCTTCCGGCTTTGCTTCTTCCTTTTTCTCCTCCGGCTTTGCTTCTTCCTTCTTTTCCTCTCCGGCAGTACCACCTATGGTAAGATCCGAAAAATACTTCAGGAAATCATCGATCTTTATCTCCAGGATCCCGTCCGCTATTCTTTTGGCTATAACATTGGCTAACCCGCGCCCCTTAACGCCATCACTCCCCTTTGTAGCTGTATACTTTACCTTTTGCACAGCGGCAAAGCCCCTGGTATCCCTCAGCTTTATGGTATCGGGATCCTTGCCTTCCCCTATGACCGTATAAGCCTGTGATTTCTGCAATCCCAGTTTCTTTAATTCTGCTTCCTCCCCACGGCTTGCAGATGCCGTCAGAATCTTTTTCTGTCCTTGGGCATCCTTTACCGCTTTAAGTATCTCATCCTTTTTATCCCCGGCTTTCTCTTCGGGAATGGCGATCTGTTCCAGCTTATCCTTTCCCAAAAGCATGGACATTCCCAGCTCTGTATTTCCATCCTCAAGAGACTTCATATGTATAGTTTTTTCATCAGAGTCTCTGTTTTTCAAAGCCAGCGCCGCTTTTTCGACAACACGTACCCAAAGTGCGCTTTCATGTGATCCTTCGGCCACTGCGTTTTTTGATACAACTATATTTACAGGATTGCCATCCTTATCGAAAAGCCGCACCTGCGCCGCCATGTCTCCATTAGGCTTTACCAGTTCGTTTCGTATATAAGCGGGATCGGACTGTGCAAGAGCAGCAAGAGGCGCAAGAAGCCAGCTGTCGTTAGTATCTCCCCGCTTTATATCTTCTACACTGATCTTATCATCTCTAAAAAGAGGATCCCTGTTTCCCTCACCCCCCGTAATAAACTTGCTATCTGCTGCCGAAAGCCAGGCAACGGGCTTCTTTTCTTCCTTTTTCTCTTCTTTCTTTCCTTCCCCGGCTTTTTTCTCCTCCCCTGCAGGTTTCGCCTTGTCCTTTTCGGGTTTGGCTGCAGGTTCTTCCTCCTTTACTTCCTCTATGCTCCCATCATCCTTTTTCCTATACTTCTTTTTATCGATCGCCCATTTATACGCCGCTTTTTCGGCTTCATCGGCATTTTCTCTTTCAACCTGATCAGCCTTCTTCAGAAGCAGGGCATAAAAATCCTTCTTATTGGGAAAATCTTCATATTTAGCATCACCTTCGCCGCCCACTACTCCCACGGCATGTGATTCATTTATTATATCAGCCACGGTGCTTTTCCCGATAGGCACCATATAGGCGATCAGTGCCAGCCGGAAATCCAGCAGCTCCTGGGCAGACGCTCCCATCATCTTATAAGCCGCCAGCATATGACCTGCAGAATCTTTCTTCTTTGCTTCCTTAAGCCGTTCACGCATCATGGTAACATCATCCATGGCCTTGAACTCTTCAACTTTTTCCTTATCCAGCATTCCTGCCGCTGCCAGCTCTTCCTTGCTCTTGAGCTCATTGGCTTTAAACAGCTTCATCTCATCTTCAAGCTTGTCGGTTTTATTTACCTCGGTAAATCTCTTTTTCCGATACTTTGCTTTGTATTGTTCTACTTCCTTGTTAAAGTTAAGTCTGGCCGCTCTTATCCTCTGTCTTCTTTCCTCCGCATTGCCTCCGTGACTCTTTGACCTTCTCTGTCCAAGAGACCACAGATCGCCCAGCCCCCTGTTGTTAAAGGAAGTATTGTTCATTCTCTGGTATAAAGTCATTTTAGGCAGTCTGCTCCCGGCAAGTTTTCCTATCCTTTGACCGCTCTTTCTTTCCTCTGCCTCCTTAGTAAGACCTATCTGTTTAAGCTTAACATTATCGCCTTTCATTTTTTCGACAGTATAAGCAACTCCTCTTTCCTCAGCTGCCTGACTGATCGTCTTCTTGCTTTTCTGCTTCCCGATAAGCTTGTCCATAGACTTATCTTCACGGCTCTTCTTGATCATGTCCATATTCAGCTTAAGCTGCAGTCCTTTTCTGGCATTAAGTTTAGCCGCTTCTTCATCTGTTATTGATCTGAATATCTGCGAAAGATTTTGGTGTGCAACCCCATCTTTATCCTGGCCTGCTTCCATGTCCATACCGCCTGTATTGACAGCATTGTCCAGAAGGGACATCTGCTCCATCAGTGTTCCCTTTCCGCTTCCCACATCGGCTACATACATACCCGCTTTCTGTACGTCCTCAAAGCTTCCGTCAGTCATGGTATAGCCTTTACCGAAAGCCGTATCTCCGCCCAGCATAAGAGCCCCTCTTATGCCTCCGGTATCCTTGTCAATGCCGTCCAGAAGCTCATCACCCATGTACTCCTTCACATTCCGGGCCTTTTCCAATTCCGCTTTATGGGACGCCCATGCAGCTTTCATTTCATCACCCTGATTGAACAGAGTTTCCGCCTGCTCCTTTGTCAGGTTCTGGGATACTTGCAGTTCCCCGTAATACGCCCTTATATCATTCACTTTTCTTTCAAAAGCGGCATTTTCTTCTCTCTCCATACGCTCGCCTTCTTCCCTCTGGCGCTTCCTGATCTCCTGAAGACGGTTGTAGCGTATAAGGAGCATACTTATCTTGGAGAAAGCTTTCTTGCTTTCCTGCTTTACAGCTTCGGTCTCATAAAGGCTCCTGGCAAATTCCAGTTCCTCCCCCGCAGATTTTCTTTCCCGTTCCTCGACCTCATCTATCTCACGCATTTCGACCATTTCCTGGCCGGGGTCCTGTCTGCCTGTGCTTTTTTTATCTTTTTGTCCTTTTGGCATAGCTTTCCTCCGTTACCGGTCCGTAAAACTATAATAGTGCATATTATTCCATGTATAACTATATCGTTATTAAAGTAACAAAAGCGCAACAGTCCGGCTTATGCAGACGTTGCGCTTCCTGTCCTCAGATCATATGCGAAAACCCTTAAATGCCTATAATGGAGTTATATACTCCTTCATATTTATTGAAGGCAGCTTTAGCCATCAGTATATCTTCTCCTGTTATCACCGACTTGCGAATATTCTCCGTAGCAGCCTCAAGGGCTTTGATCATCTTCTCATCAAAACCGCGGGATTCACTGAAATAAAACTCAGCCAGTGCCTCGATAAGCTTATCAAATTCGGCAGGATCCAGCATATACGTGCTGACATTTTTGGTATGAGCTCCCTTTTTAAGGAAGGGGTGTTTTATCTTGTATTTCCTAAGAGCTTCCAGGCTGGGAACGCCCACATAATCATGAAACCATTTGATGGCAAAAAGATCATCAAACAGCTTCTTTACATCTTCCCTTAATGTTCCTCCCTGGGATTCCTGGATAACAGACTTCTGTCGGTTCCTTACTGACTGGAGATTACGCAGCAATGCCGCAAGCTTATCTCCAAGAGCCATAAACTGGGGCATACTGCTGCCCTGGGCAGAACCCTCGCTACGGATCGCAAGTATATGATCCTTGCAGAGTCTCTGGGCCTCCTCCACATATCCTATGGACTGGGAAAGGGGTTCCTCCATGGTTGCAGGGTCAAAACCGTATTTATCAGCAAAATCACTGATATACTTGTAGTAATCCTCGTTTCCCTTCAAAACTTCAGAAATGTAGTTTTGGAGTTCTTCCTCGTTCATCCCCTCAAACGGCCTCCCCGATAAGAATAAATACCTTCAAGACGTTCTGATGCCTTATAGAAACACATAAATGATTTTATCACGATAAATCAAAAATGTAAAGTTATATATCCACGCCGTAATCCCTCAGATATGCCTGCATATCTTTGTAATCGGCAAAATCTTTGCTCCAGCCGTGGACCGCATAGGGTATATCGCCCGTCACGGCCCTTTCACGAAGATGATACTCTGCCGCAAACTCCCTGCCGGTAAGCAGATCGGCCGGTTTGAAGCCGATACCGCTGTCCCTGCCAAAGACACCGAAGAATATGTCCTCATTGCGTTTTACGAACCAGTATATCCTGCGCCAGCCGAATTTATGTATCAGCTGCCGGCAATGCTCTATATGACGAAGGGAAAATCCGCCGTTTCCCATGACTATTCCGTCATTCCTGCCCTTGCAGCAGCGTATCTTAAAGCCCGGAAAACCGTTTTTCTTTATAAATGTCCATTCCCAGATACGGCGTGCAGGCTCCCAGGGTGCCCCATAATAATCATAGCCTTTTTCTATAAACTCGTCCAGGCGGTCCTCGTCCTGCCACAGGACTGCATCAGGCTGGGCTATCAGCATATAATCGTATCTGTCAAAAGCCCTGTAGAAACCTTCCGAAAGCATCAGCCTGTTATACCCTGTTATGCCCTTAAAGAATCTGGCATCAAAGCGGCGCTGCCCCACAGAGGGGAAGTTCTTTGCATAATAGCTGCTGTCAAGGCCTTCAGGCAGTATAAATACCAGATCCCTGTTCTTAAGCACCTTTACATAACGCTTTACGCAGGCTTCCTCATCAGCATCAAACGCATTCTTATATACGGGTATAAGTACAACGGTCTTCATAGACAGACCTCCCTATACAGATCTTCGATCGTCATGACCATATTCTCCCAGGAGAAACGCCATTCATCAGCCTTTATGTTCTCTTTAAACTCCGCAGCATGATCCCCGGCAAAAAACTCCGTTATGGCATTCGACAGGGCCTTAGGATCCCCGGGCGGTACTATATACCCCGTAGAGGCATCCGAAACCGCTTCAGGCAGGCCGCCCACATCTGTAGCTATTACCGGCAGGCCAAATCCGAAAGCTATCTGGACTATACCGGACTGGGTAGCGGAGATATAAGGACAGATACACAGATCTGCCGCCGCAAAATAGGGCTCCACCTCATTATCCGGCACATAACCGTCTCTTATCATAAAATGGTCTTTTACGCCGGACGCATCTATAAGGGACATATACTCTTCTTTAGCACCGCCAAAGTCCCCTACTATGTAGATCTTTACGTTTCCAAGGGCTTCTACACAGTCCGGCGCCGCCTGTATAAGATATTTCAGCCCTTTGTACTTCCTTACGAGTCCAAAGAAGAGAAGTACTTTATCATCAGCAGATAATCCGAGCTGTTCCCTGGCCTCTTCACGGCCTGTGCCCTTTAAACGGAACGCATTGTAGGTGGGATGCATATTTCTTTTATAGGGCATGGAAGGAAGCATGGACTTAAGATCCGTTTCATCTTCCTTTGAATGTACGATACAGCCCGCCGCTTTTTTAAGAGTCCCTTTGGAAAGCAGCTTATCCATCGGAAAACGCTCATGAGGCAGAACATTATGGCATATCAGAAAGACCGGGATACCCTTAAGGCGTGAGAACAGTCCCTGATAACAGGGTGCAAAATAAGGATGCCACCACTGGGCTATTACCAGATCCGGCTTAAGACTGCGTATCTGCTTTGCCGCCCTGCCCCAGTTGAAAGGATCAGCGGTATTAATGATAAAGCGGGTATCTTTGATCTCGAAAGTCTTATTACCGTAATCCCTCTGCTCCTTTTTAAAAAGTATCTTCGGATACTGCATGGAATATGATATGCATTCCACTTCATGGGCTTCTGCAAGAGCCTTTACCATAAGGCCTGTATAATGGGATATGCCGCCCTTAAAAGGATAGACGGGTCCTATGACCGCTATGCGCTTAAGCTCCTTCGCCATATCAGATGCACCTCTTTGCATACGCAAGCCATTCATCCGTAATATGCGCCGTTCCTGCCAGTTCCCTGATCTTCTTTGCCTCTGCTGCCACACGCTGAGCTTCTTCCGGATAATCCGCCATCTTTGACATGGCAGCCGCCAGTTCTTTGGGATTTCCGGCTTCTGACAACAGGCCGTTTTCCCCGTCACTGATCAGGCTGGCCGGCCCTCCGCAGGGACAGTCGGTGGCGATCACAGGCAGACCTATAGCCATAGCCTCCATAAGCGCATTGGGCATACCCTCATATTGGGAAGATAACACATAAGCCGTCACATCTTTTATACAGTCCGCAACATTGCTGCGGCTGCCCATAAAAAGTATCTTATCCTCCAGCCAGTGGGCATGGACGTATTCAGCCACCTGAAGCTTACTGTTATCACCGCTGTCACCGCCGTATATCTCCAGCGTATATTCTTCATGATCCTCAAGAAAGATCTCAAAAGCCTTTACAAGGGTCATGTAATCCTTTGCATCATGAAAACGTCCCACAGCTGCAAATACCTTACGCTGCTTTTCCGAACGCTCGGTCTTAAGATAACTTTCACTGATGGGATTTAATATTACAGCCGCCTTCTTTGCCACCTCCGCAGGGAAGAAATCCCTGGCCTGGGCAGTCTGGAATACTGCACCGGCCGCCTGCTTATAAAGCCAGCCGCTGATAAGTTTCTGGCGTGAAGATGCATAATCAACACGCGGATCGCTCCTTACAGAGATGATAACGGGTATCTTAAGCGGCTTTGCAGCCAGTATAGCCCTGTAATTGGCTGTCTGCATGAAGGCATAGACCACATCGGGTCTCTCCTTCGCAAGGCAGTCCCTCAGCTTCTTTATGCGCAGCTTCATTCTTGCGGGCTTTGAGCTTTTGTTCTCACTTTCAGAAAGACCGACGTCTATACGGCGTACGCCTTCCGGCAGGGGATACTCCTCTTTCTCCACCGCCAGGGTTGCGATACAAACATCCATCCCGCGGCGCGCCATTTCCCCTGCAAGAGTGGTTACCACACGCTCGGCTCCGCCCTTGCCCAGACTGTAGATATGGAATAATACCTTATCTATCTTTTGCATACTCATCAAGCAATCCCTTATATATCTCCTGAAGCTCCTTTACCTGGGCCTCCACGTCAAAGCCTTTTTCTTTCATCGCTTCACAATATTTCATTTCACCGTCTCTGGCGTCTCTCTTGTATTTATCCGACATTTGGACGGCAGTATGCGCCCAGACTTCTGCGCTTTCATTAAGCGAAAGGTATTTAAGCAGCGGCGTCACCGAAACATCTTCGGTGACAGTATCGGAAAGCACACAGGGCAGCGCGGCACACTGGGCCTCCACCACGGTTCCCGGCAGTCCTTCATAAAAAGAGGGAAATACCATCACATCCATAGCCTGGTAATATCTTGCGGTATCCTTCCGCATACCGGGCAGGATCACCTTATCCTTAAGACCGTCTTCATCTATCCACTGCTCTATCTTTTCACGGTCTTCACCGTCCCCGACAATCAAAAGCCGCGCAGCAGGCTTAAGCTTTAGTATCTCCGAAAAAACCTTCAGCAGGAAACGGTGGTTTTTCGCATAATGAAAACGGCCTACATGCCCCACCACAAATGCATCTTCTATCCCAAGCTCCTTACGCAGGGCTGCCCCTGCCTTTATGTTCTCCGGCGTGGGAGCAAAACTCCCGGCATCTATCGCATTGGGTATCAGGCGCACCTCCTTACGATGCTCCTGCCCGAAAACAGCCGCAGCGGCTTCACGGGAACAGGCAAAACATACATCTGCCTTATCAAAGAGTCCCTTCCTCGTCTGTTTCTTTAGCCAGCCCGCAAGTCCGGGCTCCACTCCCGCGCTCCTGGCATGAGCTATGGTCACCGGAACACCGGCAGCCTTTGCTATGGGAAGATACAACGCAGCCGTATTGGTGCTGTGTCCCTGTACTATATCTATCCCGGGATGCGAACGGAAGAAATCCTTCAGCTCTTTTAAATAGCGTCCCTTATTGTATACTTTGTATTTGACTGTGCGGTATATATTGCAGCCCAGGGCACGGGCCTCTTCCTCATAGGCTCCCACCGGCTCGTTTAACAGGAAATCATAACGGAATCTGTCCTTATCCAGCCTGCGCAGTATATCCATGATGCGGCTCTCCGCACCGCCTATGGAAAGGCCGCCTATGACCTGCAGCACTACGATCTTTCCGTCCTGCATAAACGCCGCCTATACGAATTTCCCGGCAAAATGCTTTGCCGCAGCCATGATATATTCCTTACTGTCGCCTGCCCTGTTCCTCTGCAATGCAGGGATCTTGAGCATTTCATCATAATCGACAAACTGCTCCCTCTTCTCGGAAAAGAGCTTCTCATATTCTTCAAACTCTTCATCCTTCATCATAGCCGGATGCACCACAAAAGTAGTGATACCGTCTTTTTTCTTTAATTCCTTACTGCGTAAAAAAGAGATAGGAAGAAAGATAAAGGATAAACGTTCAAAGGGAAAACGGCCGTAACCGTCAGTGATATATTTAAATCCGCACTTTTTAAGCGCCCGCAGGGTATTCTTGTCAAAGCTGTGCCCCGGCGCCATGAAGATGTCCGTCTCAATGCCCAGATCACTTAATATCTGCACGCCCTGTTTTATCATCTCGTACTGTACCCATACATCCACTCCGGCAAACTCGGAGAAATCATTCATCGGAAAGATCCCCCCCTCCTTTGTGGTATATACGTGATTGACCCCGTGCATGGCTATCTTCCAGCCACGCTCCGTAAGTCCCTTAAGCCAGGAAGCATAGGCTCCCGGATCATCAAAAGCCTTGTTACGCTCCTCCCCCGCATCCAGCATGGGATCTTTATTGTCGGGAACAACGCCTATAAGCGGCTTGATATCATGCTCATCCAGCAGCTTTGCAAAACGGGAAAACGCCTCCCAGTTCATTGACGGACATACATCATCTATACGTATGGTGATGCTTCTCACTTAAGATTCTCCTTATACCATGCTATAGCCAGTTTAATTCCTTTTGAAAAATCAAACTCCGGATCATAGTTCAAAAGCTTTTTCGCCTTTGATATATCTGCATTGGAATGCTTTATGTCTCCGGGCCTGTCGGGTCCGAAATGAGGCTCCACATCAACCTCAAGCGCCTCACAGAGAGCGTGATAGATATCTATCAGATATTCCCTGCCGCCGTAGGCTATATTGTATGCCTGGCCTGCAGCCTCATCACCTGCCAGGCAGGCTTTGAGATTCGCCTCGATAACATTGTCAACATAGGTGAAATCCCTTGACTGCTTTCCGTCTCCGTTTATAGTGGGCACCTCACCGTGAAGGAGCTGGCGGATAAAACGGGGTATCACGGCAGCGTAAGCCCCATCCGGATCCTGCCTGCGGCCAAAGACGTTAAAATAACGAAGACCGTAGGTATTAAGGCCGTACAGCTTATAATACAGCTTTCCGTATTCCTCACAGGCCCGTTTGGTAAGGGCATAGGGCGATAAAAGATTCCCTTCCTGCCCCTCAACTTTAGGCAGCACGGGATGATCGCCGTAAACAGATGAAGAGGATGCATAGACAAAACGCTTAACACCGTTCTGTCTGGCCGCCTCCATCATGTTGAGTGTACCTCTTATGTTATTTTCCTCATAAAACAGCGGCATCTCTATGCTGCGGGGTACGCTGCCCCATGCCGCCTGGTTAAGCACGTAATCCACGCCTTCACAGGCCTTCATGCAGGTATCAAGATCCTTAATGTCGCCCTTTATGAATTCATAGCCGCTGCGGTCTTTTAAGAAATCCACATTGGCCTGCTTGCCGGTGGAAAGATCATCCAGGCAGCGTACGCTGTATCCCAGATCCAAAATGGCTTCGCACAGATTGGAACCGATGAAGCCGGCTCCGCCCGTAACAAGGAATCTGCTGCCGGCAGGGAATTTAAGATTTTTATAACCCATATAATACCTCACCAGGAGCCAGGCACTGTTAACACCTTGTTAACGCTTCGCTTATAACAATCTGTTAACAATGCCTGGCACCTTTGATATACTTTATTATAGTCTCCAGTACAGATAATCTTTTCTGTTTTCGTATTCGCTGCGCTTTAAGATACCTTTAAGGTCCATCAGGACTTTGACCTTATTTCCCGATGCAAAGAAGGCATCTATGGCGCTGCTGTCCAGTTTATCAAACTCGTTATGAGCCACGGCAATGATAACGGCATCCATATCCTTAACATCTTCCATGCTGCCGAAAGTTATGCCGTAAAGGCGCTGTGCTTCCTTTGCATCAGCTGCGGGATCCACGACCACAGGTGTGATGCCGTACTCATCCAGCTCATTATAGATATCGATAACCTTTGTATTTCTGGTATCGGGGCAGTTCTCCTTAAAGGTAAAGCCCAGTATCGCTACGCGGGCGTTCTTTACGGGGATATCCGCTTTTATCAGATCCTTTACCAGACTCTCTGCCACGTAACGGCCCATATCATCATTTATCCTGCGGCCGGAAAGGATTATCTGTGAATGGTATCCCAGTTCCTCTGCCTTATAAGTCAGATAATAGGGATCCACGCCTATGCAGTGTCCGCCTACCAGTCCGGGATAGAATTTAAGGAAGTTCCACTTGGTCCCTGCCGCCTCTAATACCGCCCTGGTATCTATGCCCATGCGGTGGAATATCATTGAAAGCTCGTTCATGAAGGCTATGTTGATATCCCTCTGGCTATTCTCTATCACCTTGGCTGCTTCCGCCACTTTGATGGACTCTGCACGGTATACCCCGGCTTCCACCACCAGCTCATAAACCTTAGCCACGGTATCCAGGGTTTCCTCATCCATACCGGATACTATCTTTGTGATGGTCTCAAGACGGTGTACCTTATCACCGGGATTGATACGCTCCGGTGAATATCCGATCTTAAAATCGGTACCGCACTTAAGCCCGGATTCCTTCTCCAGGATAGGAACGCAGACATCTTCTGTCACTCCCGGATAAACGGTGGATTCGAATACAACCACACTGCCCTTCGTAAGATTCCTGCCAAGAATGCGGCTGGCACCCTCAACCGGGGTAAGATCCGGCGTATGATCCGGATTAACAGGCGTAGGAACCGCTACGATATGGAAACGTGCTTCCTTAAGCCTGCTCTCATCTGCGGTAAAATCCACGGTGGTGTTCTTTATCACCTCGTTCCCTACTTCCTTAGTGGGATCGCAGCCGCTCTTATAAAGAGCTATCTTCTCCGCATTAAGGTCAAAACCTATAACATTTATCTTTTTTGCAAACGCCACTGCTATCGGCATACCCACGTAACCCAGTCCCACAAGGGAGAGTTTTTCGGAGCCGGCTAAAAGTTTCTCGTATAAATCCATTGTGTCTCCTTTACGGGGAGCCAGGCACTGTTAACACCTTGTTAACGCTTCGCTTATAACAACCTGTTAACAATGCCTGGCACCCTTGTTATGCCTCGCTTATAACAATCTGTTAACAATGCCTGGCACCCTTCCTTAACTGAAGAAGTTATATCTTATTATGCAGTAGATCGCGCGGAAAGCGTCTTTCCATCCTATCTTCTTGCCCTGCTCAAAGGTACGGGGATGATAGGAAATGGGAATCTCGTAGATCCTGCATTTTTTCTTTGAGATCTTTGCGGTGACTTCCGGCTCAAAACCAAAGCGGTTCTCACGAAGGTCTATTGACTGTATCACCTCACGCTTGAACATCTTATAGCAGGTTTCCATATCCGTAAGCGAAAGATCGGAACAGATATTGGATACCAGGGTCAGGAATTTATTACCGAACTCATGGAAGAAACCGTCAACGCGGAATTTATTGCCGCGCAGATATCTGGAACCGTATACTACATCAGCATCGGCATTGCCGCTGATAAAGGGCTCGGCAAGCTTTGCAAATTCGCCGGGATCATATTCAAGATCCGCATCCTGCACTATGACCAGATCACCGGTAGCTGCCTTAAAGCCATGGCGCAGGGCTGCGCCTTTGCCCATATTACGCTTATGGAAGAGCAGTATGTCTATCTTATCCTTCAGTTCATTTTTCAAAAGATCCCTGGTCCCGTCCGAAGAACCGTCATCAACAACCACTATCTGGGTCTTCATTCCGCATTCGCGGACCTTGTCAAGAACTGTCTCTATGGTCTCCACCTCGTTGTAACAGGGAATGATAACCGATATCACCAGATCCTCTTTAGTTAACATACTAATCCTCCTTTGAATATATTTCTTTTATCACATACTGTGGTGAATTGTTCAGGCTTATGTATATGCGTCCCACATATTCTCCCAATAATCCCAGCATTATCATTATCATACCGCCGAAGAATACCAGTATGGCAGCAAGGGACGCAAAACCCTGCACACGGTCGGGCAGTATGAAATGCTGCACTATGATGACGATGCCGTATATAAAACCGGCTATGGCGGCGATCACGCCCATGACCGTTGCTATACGCAGAGGCTTTACCGAGAACGAAGTGAAGCCGTTCATCCACAGATCCAGCAGTTTTTTTAATGTATAGCCGGAAGTACCTATCTCACGGCTGCGGTGGTCTACGGGCACATTCACTATATTGTTGGTGGATCGCAGTACCAGACCTATCACATAAGGATAGCTGTTCTCGTAGCGTATCATATCATTAACTATGTAGCGCTTTGCCGCAAAATAACTGGAAACCTGCAGTGTCTTTGGTTTCCCCAGCATGAAACGGGCCATCATCTCATTTATATGGGAGCCGAAATTCCTGAAAGCAGAATGTTTTTTATGGCTGTAGCTTGCATAAGCCACATCTGCCCCTTTATCAAGAGCATCCAGAAGTCTGTCCACCTGGTCTGCCGGGGTCTGTCCGTCATCATCCAGGCAGACCACCACATCTCCCTTAGTCTGCCTCAGGCCCGCCATCAGTGCGGAATGCTGCCCGAAATTTCTGGCAAAGTCTATAACCGTGATACGTTCATCCCTATCAGCGAGCTTTTTGATGACATCAATGGTATTATCCGGGGAGCAGTCGTTAACCAGTATCAGCTCCCAGGTATAATCCGCTATGGTCTTCATTTTTCCTTCTATCTCCGCATATACCGCTTCGATGGTCTGTTCAGAACGGTAACATGGGATGACAAAACTCAAAAGCCGCATTATAGTTTAAGCTCCATATGTAAGATCTCTGTTTCCTTCCCGTCATATACCTTCTTTTCGGTACTGCCGGGTATCACTTTAAAACCGTGGCCGGAATAAAGCTTATAAGCCGCCTCATTATCGGCTATTACCCTCAGTTCGATACTCTTAAGCCCCATATCGTCACGGGCATGCTCTATCGCAAGCTCCAGAACCTCAGGACCGTAGCCCTTGCCGGTTTCTTCTTTTTCGCCTATAAAGATACCGAACTCGGCGCTTTTCTTTTCCCTGTCAATGCGCTGGTAATACTGGCTGCCTATAGCCTTCCCGCTGTCTTTGACGATAATGATGAACTGCTCCGATAAGCCTTTGGCCACCTTATTCTCCAGCCAGTCCCTGTGCACTTCTTCCGTAAGAGGCACTCTTATGATGAAATGCTCCATCACATGCGGAGAATTGCGCCAACGCAGTATATCCGCGGTATCCTCCGCGGTTATAGGACGTAAGATCAGTCTTTTACTTTCCAATATTCCCATCATTCCACAACATATATCTCAAAGTCTCCCGGCAGCTCTTTGATAAGCTTTATGCCGGTGCCGTATACTTCATTAAGATAAGCCTCCATATCGGATGCCGCCAGGCCGTCGCCCTTTCTGAATACCAGCTTTGTCCCGCTCTTTGAGAACAGCTCAAAGCGGTCGTTATATCCGAAAGCCTTAAGCTTCTTATCCTGCAGGGGGCTTAAATACTGCCAGCCGCCCATCAGCATTGTATTTCCGGTCTTATCAGTCTTATATATGTAAGCCGTATGGTATACCGTTGCATAGGTTTCCATCACAAACAGCTCATCCGGATTCTCGGCCATATAAGAGTATAACACATCATCCTCATTATTTACAGTTATTTGTTCGGCATAGCCCTCCTGCAGACCGGAGACTGCACTGAAAGCCTGGGACACCGCAAATGTGAGTACAGCGCCTTCTATGGCCCAATATACCTGCTTAAGCTCCTCCGCATATCTGAGCACCATACCGCCCAGCATAAAGCACTGGGCCATGCTGAGTGATGCGCTTATTCTTTCCGGTATCCTGCCCTTCCACAACAGATATCCGTGGATCAGGAAATTAAGGAGCAGGCAGCCCAGGCCAAAAAGCGCCCCCCAGCCCTTACCTCTGTATAAGGATCTGCCTGCCACCAGTGCATACATTATGAAAAGCCCGAACGCGTAGACCCTTGCCTTGTTCCTGTCCAGCAGATAGATATGCTCAAGCTGTCTTAATACCTCCTTAAAACGCTCCATCCCCACAAGCTGCCTGCCTTCCTCGGTGTAATCCGCCATGGCATTTAAAGTGGCTGTATCAGCCCCTTTTACCGGCAACAGATCATAGGACAGATATAAGGGATAGTCACCGGAAGTCACACCGCTCTGCGCATAATGATCTTTCGCAGCCCTGCTCTCCCATACCCCTGTATAATCATAAAGCTGTGTACGCGCATCATTGAGCTTAAGGTATTCCCACCAGCCTCCGTCCGCATATGCTATGGCGTTAACAGCCAGCAGCACCATCAGGGAGGCAGCAAAGATAAGCAACGGTTTCTTAAGATCCTCACGCTTGTCCTTATCTTCAAGAAATATAAGCAAAAACACTGCTGCCGCAAAGGGAAGCAGCATAAGAAATACCTGCTGCCTTGTCTGCTGACATAGAAGCAGCAATACCAGTCCGCCTGTCATCTCGCGGTCCATCATAAGCCATAATCCGCCTGCAGCAAATACGGCCGCCACCAGCGTATAATGGGGCATTAAATACATGGGGTAAAGGAACCAGAGATATAGTCCCGTAAGCATTGCAAGCCCCAGGATCCTTATGAGCATATGCTTTCTGCAGCCCATGATCCTTAAGCCCAGTATCAGAAATACCGCTGCGGGGGCAGCGCATAAAAACAGGCCGTACCAAGGGATAAAAGGAAGAATGGCATAGAGAAATGCCAGTATGCCCGAAAGCAGCGCCCCCATATAGACCGTATGAAAATCGGGGCTGCCGCTATAGGCACCGGAAAGTATATCCCTTATCTGTATATCGTCGTTAAGGGCATATACGGGGATCTTAAAAAACAGCGGGACGATAAAAAAGAGTAGGGAAAGTATCAAAGGAAGGCCCACTGCGATAAGCTTCTGTTTCTTATCTGGCTTATCGTCAGTTTCCGGCTCCTTTTCCTCATCCAAAGCCTGGGGCTGTCCGGGCTCTATGTACTCGTATCCATCATCCTGCTTCCACATGACTTATGCGTAAAACTCCTTAACACAGTCACAGATAAAGAGATTGTCTTCTTCGGAAAGGCCAAAGTATAAAGGCAGGCGCAGCAGTCTGTCGCTTTCTTTTGTAGTATACCTGTCTTCTCCCGCAAAACGTCCGTATTTCTTGCCGGCGGGTGATGAATGCAGCGGCACATAATGTGACACTGCCAGTATGTCCTTAGATGCCAGATGAGCCTTAAGTGCGGTTCGCTCCTCAAGGTCTGCAGTCTTTACATAGAACATGTGGGCGTTATGCACGCAGCCATCAGGCACCACCGGAAGCTCTATCCTGCCCGCATCCGCTAAAGCCTTAAGCTCCTTATAATAGGTGTTCCAGATCTTTAATCTGGCGTTGTTTATCTCATCAGCCATCTCGAGCTGCGCATAGAGATACGCTGCGTTCATATCACTGGGGAGATAGGAGGATCCTGCTTCCTGCCAGGTATACTTATCTACCTGGCCGCGGAAGAAGCGGCTCCTGTCAGTTCCTTTTTCCCTTATTATCTCTGCCATATCGGAGTATTTTTCGTCTCTGAGGAGCAGCGCGCCGCCTTCGCCCATACTGTAATTCTTGGTCTCATGGAAAGAGAAACAGCCCATATCGCCTATGCTTCCAAGGGCTTTGCCCTTGTAATATGCCATAACGCCCTGGGCGGCATCCTCCACCACATACAGGGAATGTTTTTTTGCTATATCCATTATGGTATCCATCTCACAGGCTACGCCGGCATAATGAACGGGCACGATAGCCTTTGTCTTTTCGGTAATCGCGGCTTCTATCAGCTTTTCATCAATGTTCATGGTATCAGGTCTTACGTCCACAAATACCGCTTTTGCACCGCGGAGCACAAATGCATCAGCCGTGGATACAAAGGTATAGGATGGCATGATCACTTCATCACCTTCTTTTATATCCAGAAGAAGCGCCGCCATTTCCGTAGCATGCGTACAGGAAGTAGTGAGCAGAGCCCTGTTGACTCCTGTCTTTTCCTCTATCCAGGCATTGCATTTTTTTGTAAATGCGCCGTCGCCGCAGATCTTTTCCGCAGCTATGCACTCCTTTATATAATCCAGTTCTTTACCCGTATGGGGCGGTACATTAAAATTAATCCTCATGATCATTTCCTTTCGTATATCACAAAACCTTTTTTGTCATATATCTTTTCATATCCGTTATTATATAGGAATGCGAATAAATATGAAAGTTTTTTATCCTGCATATCCGCATCCTGGCCAGTCGAATCAGCTTCTGCTGTGAGCACACAGACGGGATATCCTTCTAGCTGCTCCAGTTCTTCCTTATACTGCTCTGCAGAATAACTCTCCAGATCCGGCCATGCTGTAGATACCGCAGGGGGCAATCCCATTATATAATGCAATCCCGGGATATCCCCGTATGTGAGCATGGGCTCTCCCTTCGGATAAGTGATGGCTATCATATCGCATACATTTTTTATTGAAACGAAGCGCTCATAAGAAGTACACATACCTTGCAGCATTACAGGTCCTTCCTTGCCTATCCTGTATTCACGCCAGCTTCCGTCCGTGCCGTCTTTAAAAGCGTAATTCACATGGAAAAGAGCGCTTTGTACCAGCAAAAGCAGCACCAGGTATACTCCCATGTAAAGCAGCGGATAATACCAGCATTTATCCCTGCCGCGCTTCCGGATAAGTCCCGCAAAGAGATGCACTCCCACCGGCATCAGCAGATACATACAGTTAATGCAGGAATAAAGATGATTATTGCTTCCGAGAGGCGTGATCAGCTGGGTTATCAATGCAAGAAGCGCAAGTCCCTTTTCCTTTGATGAAAACTTCTTATCAGCCAGCACCCATATATCAAGAACCATCAGTAATATCAGTATCACAACGGATATACGGAAGATCGCCCCCACATTATGATATTTAAAATCATATACGCCGTTACGGTAATAGTAAAAGAATATAAGACCTATCCCTCCGCTGTATATAAACTGTGCGGCGATCTTCATCTTTGGTTTTATCAGCTTAAACATTATGCTGCCTGCCGCCACGCCGGCCGCAGGTATCAGGGCAAACAGGAGATTTCCGAGATAATTATCAGCTGTGGTGAGGAGCATATCCTTAAGGGTATATCCCCCCTCCCCGCTGCTGCCGCCCAGAAGACCGGCTATCCAGGAAGTCATGCGCATTATGCCATCCGTGCCTCCGCTGATAAGCATAAACAGAAATACAAGGGCTGCGCCGGCGATATATCCGCCCACACAGCAGAGTATGTCTGCCGCCAGTCTCTTTGCCTGTTTAGAGCGCAGGTCATCCCAGATCACATATATTATCAGGGCACAATGTGTAAGATTGGATATCCTCACTCCCAGTCCCAGGCCCAGCACCAGGCCTGCCAGCGCCATAAACCGTCTGTCCCTTTTGCCCATGGCGTAAAAAAGGATCAACGCCCCGGCCGTAAGCGCCAGATAACTTAAATGCTGATATAATATCACGGAAGGGCTCCAGTTAAGTCCCAGGGTGATGAGCAGCGCCGGAAACAGAAGATAAGGATGTATGCGGTCCTTAAGCATGAAATAGACCAGTATGGCTGTTCCCGCCGGAACAAGGCTGCAGAGCAGTTTGAGCCCTATAAGCCTGCCGCCGCATATCAGATAAAAGCCCCGTCCCAGAAGATTTGCAAGAAAGGTTGCAAAATGCCAGCTGCTTATATCGCTGTCAAAAAAAGCATAATTGCAGGCGCTGTACATGGTGTCGGAAAGATCAGTCCCCTGCCCCGCGCCTATCAGTGCAAATAAAAAAAGCAGCAGGGGAAAAACGACCATAGTGACGGTCATGTTTACTCCTGTGGCTTTCTTCTCTTTACTCAAGACAGATAAAACTCCTTATACCACTTTGCAAAATTCTTAAGCCCCGTCCTCAAAGCTGTGGACGGCCTGTAACCGTAGTCACGCTCAAGCGCGGAAGTATCCGCATAGGTCACCGCCACATCTCCCGGCTGCATCGGCAGCAGTTCCTGATGGGCTTTAACGTCAAAATCCTCCGGAAGCACCCCGGCTGCCTTCAGTTCTTCTGCCAGTATGTCTATGAACTCCATCAGATCCACGGGCTTTGAATTGCCTATGTTATAGATAGCGTAGGGTGCCAGCGGCAGGCCGTCCTCACCCTTCTTCCTTTCCGGGGCGCCCTGCATCACCCTGATGATGCCTTCCACCACGTCGTCAACATAGGTAAAATCCCGGCGGCAGTTGCCGTGATTGAATATCTTTATCTTCTCCCCCCTGCGCAGCTTATCAGTAAAGCCGAAATAAGCCATATCCGGCCTGCCGGCAGGTCCGTATACGGTAAAGAAACGCAGCGCTGTAGAGGGTATCTCATAAAGCTTACTGTAGGCGTGTGCCAGCAGCTCATCGCTCTTCTTGGTAGCCGCATACAGTGATACGGGATGCTCCGTAGGCGCATCCACCCTGTAGGGTATATCGGCAGAATCTCCATAGATAGATGAAGATGAGGCGTATACCAGATGCTCGACTTCGCTGTGCCTGCAGGCCTCCAGTATACGGTAAAATCCCATTATATTCGCTTCCATATAGGCATCGGGATTTTCTATGGAATATCTGACTCCCGCCTGGGCTGCCAGATTGACTGCGATTTTAATATCATACTCTTCAAAAAGACTTTTGATAAAAGCCTCATCCGCTATGCTGTTTTTAAAAAACACCCACTTTGAAGCAGAGCCTGCTGCAGCCTTTTCTATCTGTTTAAGGCGGTATTCTTTGATGGCCACATCATAGTAGTCATTCATATTATCGACGCCCAGGATCAGCATGTTCTTATGCTCTCTGCTCTCTAAAAGCTTAAGCGCCAGATTTGCGCCGATAAAGCCCGCTGCTCCCGTGATCAGTATGCACTTGTCGGAGAGGCTTATCCGTTTCATTCCTTTTTCTTCTCCTCTGCGGGAGCCTTAAATATCCACAGCTTGCTTAAGATATAGTTAAGAACGATGACCACTATGCTCGCGATAAGAACCTTGACCAGCAGCTCGTTCCACTTAAGCAGCGTTACGAAGAAGAACATGATAGCCTCCTCCAGTCCGAAGGAGAAAAGCCTGGCTGCAACGAATTCAAGAAACTCCTTCGAAATAGCCTTAAAGCCGGTCTTCTCACTGTGGAATACGAATACCCTGTTGATCACATAAGCAAAGATCACCGTTATGGTCCAGCTTGCCGCATTGCCCAGCAGCACTCTCCAGGTATCTTCCATAAACGAGAATGCATACTGCGCAAAAATGATATAGGTAAGCCAGCTCATTACCGTAGCCGCAAAACCGGCTATCAGGTAATCCCAGACTTCCTTCTTTGCATAATATATGCCCAGAGCCCAGTCACAAAGGCTCTCAAACACATTGAAGATGATCTGCCTGATCAGGTCGATGATACAGCAGGCCACAAAGATGACCAGCACCGTTGCGATCAGGTGCACGGGACGCAGGGCATGCCTGGGAGCAAATACATTAAACCAGACAGGCCATTCGTTCTCCAGATAGAGATGGGCATGTATCAGGTAAACGCCGAAGGTGCAGGCGGATATCTTTGAGATGACAGCCGCAGCCTTGCCCTTTATGGGCTTCATATGTACAAAGAACATAAACAGACCGATGCTTGATAAGAGCACCAGCAGATGATTGTAATCGTCCACCAGGAGGCTTGCGTTGCCGAAATGTATCCCCTTAAGATCGCCGGATTCCAGACCGTACATAACTATTATGCAGGGAACTACCAGCAGCGCATAACATACATAGGATAACGCCGATCCTGCCTTTGTCTTGCAGAAGGGCAGACCGTAGAGACGTATGTATGCAGCCAGCACATACAGTGTTATGAACCACTGCAGGCTGCAGCCGTGGTCTTCCAGTCCCAGCATATGCATTGGGAAAATGCTCTTGAAAACGCAGGTAAATACCAGCAGTACTATCAGGATAAAGCCGTGCTGAAGCTTATTAAGAGCCTTAAAGCCCCTGCCCAGGAAAGGTGCGATAAGCATCAGCATCATATAGGCTGTTGCAAACCAGTAATGGCCGTTGCTTACGGGAAATACCAGATACTGAAGCTCATAGAGATTTGCATGTTCCTCAAAACTCTCGATACCTGTTGCAAAACAGATAAGCCCGATAAATACACTGTAAAACAGTATCTCACACCAGAGTTTTATAAACTTACGCAGGGAAAAGCGGGTATCTACGGAATAGTAGCCGCTTATCATCACATATACGTTAACGGAAGCAAAGCATAAAGCTTCTACCGCCCAGAACCCGATATTTGCAGGCGTCTTATCCGTAGAAAGCGGATTTAAGAGAAAGCCGTTGCCCAGATAATGCATGGTGATTATCATGAACATAGCCAGGATACGCAGTATCTCAAAGCGCCCGTCACGCTCTTTGGGAGGCGCCGGCTTTAATACTTCTTCCGGCACGTCCACAGTCACCAGCTTTTTATATTTATCTTTAAGTTTATCCTTCAGGGCGTCGAACATCTCTGCTTCTATGCCCTGTCCCCTGAATTCGCGGGATACGCTTAAGGAAACCAGTCCCACGCCTTCTTCATCCCGGGAAGGTATGACTCTCGCCTCACCCAGAGCCATGAAGAAGTCCATGTAGACCAGCTTGTCTGTTTCTTCATCTTTCAGCAGCGCCTCAAACCAGGCCCTGTCGTTTTCATAGTCGTCCTGCTCCAGACCGAAGGAACTATTACGGAGTTCCTCGTCCTTAAGCCAGTTCAGATATCTGCCACGATCCGTCGGAAGGGCATTTCTAAGATAATGATGGTTCATCTCACTCCCCCGTTACACGGTCTTCAGCAGTTCTTTTATCTGTTCCACGCTGAGCCATTCGGTATTATTGCCCGAACTGTAGGAAAAGCCGTCAGGCACTTTCTTTCCGCTGGGCTTTATAGCTCTCTTCTCGCTCCATACCATCTGGGGATATACGATGAAGTGCTTTTCATATTCGTAGGTGGTCAATGAATCCTCAACGGTCACCATGATCTCGTGAAGCTTTTCTCCTCCCCTGTTGCCTATTTCAGGCTTTTCACAACCGGGAAGCATGGCCTCTGCCAGATCGGTTATCTTAAAGGAAGGTATCTTGCTTATGAAGGTCTCGCCGCCTATGCTCTCTTCAAGGGCTTTGATGACCAGCTCAACTCCCTGTTCCAGGGATATCCAGAAACGGGTCATACGGTAATCGGTGATGGGCAGCTTAGTCTCGCCTCTCTCGATCATGCTTTTGAAGAGAGGGATCACGGATCCCCTGCTGCCGGCTACGTTACCGTAACGCACTATGGAAAATGCCAGATCACCGGAACCGGCGTAAGCATTGGCTGCTATAAAAAGCTTGTCGCTTACCAGCTTGGTTCCGCCGTAAAGATTAACGGGATTAACCGCCTTATCTGTAGAAAGCGCCACTACCTTCTGAACATTACTGTCAAGTGCAGCTTCTATGACATTCATGGCGCCGTGGATATTCGTCTTTATTGCCTCATTGGGATTGTATTCACAGGCAGGTACCTGCTTTAAAGCAGCGGCATGCACTATATAATCCACGCCTTTTAATGCCCTGCGCATACGCTCCAGATCCCTTACATCGCCTATAAAGAACCGCAGCCTGTCGGCATATTCCTTAAATTCATTCTGCATCACAAACTGCTTATATTCATCTCTGGAATAAACTATTATCTTTTTAACATCTGTACGGGTCAGTGCATAACGTGCAAAGCACTTTCCAAATGAGCCTGTGCCTCCCGTTACCAGTACGGTTTTTCCGTCAAGAACCATGATATAACTCCTCTCAAAAAATTATGTCAACCATTATAACAATTTCGCCCGCACTTTACAAGTTTTCACGGGCATCCTTTAATGCCAGAGCCACTACCTTATCCATATCCAGATAACGGTATATGCCAAGCCTTCCGCCGAAGATCACATTACCCTCTTTCTTTGCAAGGGCGCTGTACTTCTCATACAGGGTATTATTCTTCTCATCATTGATGGGATAATAAGGCTCATCCCCTTTTTTCCATGTAGCCGGATACTCCCTGGTTATCACGGTCTTAGGGTTCACATTCCCGTTCTGGGCACCGAATTCAAAATGCTTATGCTCTATTATGCGGGTATAAGGTATCTCATACTCGGTGTAGTTTACCAGGGTATTGCCCTGATAGTTCTCCATATCCAGCACTTCCGTTTCAAAACGCAGGCTCCTGTACTCCAGGGCGCCGTATTCATAACCGAAATACTCATCCACCATGCCGGTGAAAACCTTTTTATCTGCCAGCGAATCATAATATGCCCTGTCGGAATAATAATCACAGCCGGTCCTTACTTCTATGCCCTCCAGCATACGTTCCACTATCTTTGTGTAACCGCCGATGGGGATACCCTGATAAGGATCGTTGAAATAATTATTATCATATACAAAGCGTACCGGCAGACGTCTGATTATAAAAGCCGGCAGCTCGCTGCAGGGACGTCCCCACTGCTTCTGCGTATAGCCCTTTATAAGCTTTTCGTAAATATCACGGCCCACCAGGCTTATAGCCTGTTCCTCAAGGTTCTTCGGCTCCGTGATCCCGGCTTCCTTCTTCTGCTCTTCTATCTTAGCCTTTGCCTCTTCAGGGGTCTTTACTCCCCACATCTGATGGAAGGTGTTCATGTTAAAGGGCAGATTATACTGCTCGTCCCTGTAACGGGCTATGGGGCTGTTCGTATAACGGTTGAATTCCGTAAACTTACCCATATAGTCCCATACGGCCTTATCTGCGGTATGAAAGATATGAGGACCGTATTTATGCACCTGTATGCCTTCCACATCCTCGCTGTAGATATTACCGGCAATATGGTCACGCTTTTCGATCACCAGCACCTTTTTCCCGGCCTGCTTTGCCTCATGGGCAAACACGGCACCGTAGATGCCTGCTCCCACTACCAGATAGTCAAATTCGCTCACTGTTTATTCTTCCTCGTCTTTTCTGCTGCCTCGGCGTACTTTCTGCCCGACTTTCTTCTTGCCGCCAAGCAGATCCTTGGTATTTATGGGCTTTTTATTGTCAGTCTTCTTCTCTTTTGCCCGGGCAGCCTTTTTTCCTTTGGCGGGCTTTTTGCCTTCAAGTGCAGGCTTTCCTTCTTTCATGACAAGGTATGTATCTCCGCCGTTCTTTAAGCTGCCGAATAATATCTCCGATACAAAGAGGGGTTTGACCTCGCCGTCGATGATACGCTCTATCTCTCGTCCGCCGTAATCCTTTGTGATGGCTCTCTTAATGATATAGTCCCTTGCATCATCTTCCACATGTATCTCTACCTTGCGGTTCTTTAAGCGTTCGGAGAGTTCTCCTATCTTCTTGTCCGTTATCTGTCCAGCCATGCGGCTGTTCATGTGATTAAAGGTTACAACGGCACTTAAGCGGTTACGGAATTCGGGCGTGAACACACGCTTCACCTCTTCCATCATCACACTGTCATTAAACCTGCTGGCGCCGAAGCCTATATTCTGCTTTCCTATCATCCTGGCCCCCGCATTGCTGGTCATGATGATGATAACATTGCGGAAATCCGCTTTCTGGCCGCGGTTATCGGTAAGTGAAGCATAGTCCATAACCTGCAGCAGCACATTATAGATATCGGGATGCGCCTTTTCAATTTCGTCCAGCAGCAATACGCAGTGAGGTGTTTTCCTGATGGCATCGGTAAGCAGTCCTCCGTCGTCATAACCCACATAACCTGCAGGCGAACCTATCAGCTTTGAAACCGTATGTTTCTCCGCATATTCGCTCATATCAAAACGGATGAACTCAACTCCCAGTTCCTTCGCAAGCACCTTCGCCACTTCTGTCTTACCTACGCCTGTAGGTCCCACAAACAGGAAGCTGGCAATAGGTTTGTTCTCTGCAAGCAGCCCGGCCCTGGACATACAGATGGCATCGGTTATCCTGCGGACAGCTTCTTCCTGGCCGTAAATACTCTTTGTTATGCGGTCATAAAGGTCTCTTAAGCCGTCAAGCTCGGACTGTCCGGCAGTCTGTTTGGGTATATTGCCCACTTCTGCCAGTACCGTCTCTATAACATCCTTGCCCACGGTCTGTTTCTTCTGTCCCGTCAGCGGATGCATACGCCTGTAGGCCGCCGCCTCATCTATAAGGTCTATGGCTTTATCCGGCAGATACCTTCCGCCTATGAATTCCTTACTCAGATGTACCGCATGCGAGAGCACATCCTTTCCGTACTTCACATTATGATAATGCTCGTAACTGCTTTTTATTCCCTCCAAAATCTTTAAAGCTTCATCTTCCGTCGGTTCTTTTATGTCTACCTTCTGAAAACGCCTGGAAAGAGTGGCGTTTTTAGAAAAATATTTCTTATACTCATCATAGGTTGTAGTGCCGATAAAACGGATGTTTCCGCCTTCAAGATAGGGCTTCATCATGTTTGATGCATCCATTCCGCCGCTGCCTGCCGAGCCGGCACCTATAAGGTTATGTATCTCGTCAACAAATACTATGGGGCTGTCCATATCTTCAAGAGCATCCATTATATCAAGGAAACGCTTCTCAAAATCACCGCGGTACTGCGTTCCTGCCAGCAGCGCCCCCACTTCAAGAGCATAAACAGGCGCCTTCTTAAGTCCTTCGGGCACCTCTTCCTTTTCAATACGCTCCACCAGTCCGTAAACTATGCTGGTCTTGCCCACGCCGGGTTCACCTATCAGAAGAGGATTGTTCTTTTCCTTGCGGAGCAGTATGCGTATGATACGGTCCAGCTCCTGATCCCTTCCTATCAGGGGATTCCTCTCGCCGGCCATTTCGTTCATGAGTCTGGCGTATTCCAGCACAAAATCCTCCGGTGTGCCCATTTCTTCATCTCCCAGTTCTTCATCATATGGCAGCTGCGGCGTATTGCCGGCTATCAGCAGTTCCAGCGTGGATACCAGATCGCTTATCCTGCCTACCTGCTGGCTTAAGAAAAACTCCGCAAAGCTCTCTTCCAGCCGGCTCATGGCATAGATCACATGATAAATACATATATTCTTGCTTCCGGTGCGCTCCGCCACCTCCACAGCCATCTCTATCATCTGTGCAAAAGAGTCGGAGATACGGTCGCCTATACTGCGGATATCCTCATTCTCAGTCTTTTTGGTCGCAGGCAGCATGTTCTTTAAGAAATCCTCAAGATCATCCTTTAATACCTTGGGATCTCCTCCGTTCATGACCAGCGCCTTTTTAAATACAGGCAGGTCAAGACAGGTATACAGAACATGCTCGGGGGTGACGAATTCACTCCCCATCTGCGATGCCTTAAAAAGCATACTCTGCATCACTTTTTCTGTCATATCATCAAACATCATAAGCTTATCCTCATTCACTCTCTATATCGATGCGGAAGGGGAAACCGTTGGCCTTTGCCCGTTCCAATGCCTGCCGCTGTTTTGTCTTTGCTATATCGTAAATATAAACGGCTATCACTGCCCGGCCTTCATGATGCACCTTAAGCATAAGCGCTACCGCCTCTTCATTGCTCTTGCCGAAGATATCCTTTAATATCTCCACCACGAAGTCCATGGTGGTGACATCGTCATTCAGCATTATCACTTTGTAAAGCGACGGTTTCTTGGGCTTAATACGAACAGAGGACTGCACATTGCAGCCCTCATCGTGCATGACTTTTCTGCCTGTCTTATCTGCCATTGTTACTCCTCTTCATCATCCACCGCTGATGCAACGGAGCTGACAAAGGTACTCACAACCGAAATTACCACTGCCAGTATTATGATCAATGCTCCGCCAAAGATAGTTAACAAAGCTACGAGCTGTGAACTTGCCATTTTTGTTCCTCCCGGACCTTTCTTATAAACTACGATATTTTACCACATATCAGGGGCATAATACAAGCATTTAATCCGTCAATCTGTACTTGACTATGCTGAATTTTACCTTCTTAAATCCACCATATTGGCCCAGTCCGTGTACCACCATGGTGGCTGTCCCGGCCTCTACATTATTCTGATAATATAATATCTCATACTCCCCGGTCTCGATGGAGGTCGTCACGGAAAGCTGTCCGGGTTCTACGGCATAGCCGGTATATGTCTGCGGAGCCACCTTAAAGCTGACCCCGGAGAGCAGATCCGGAACTGCACGGTAACTTACAAATATCGTTCCGCTGTAATTGCCTTTACCCTTGACCCTGATAAATATCTCGCGCCCCTGGGGCATATATTCACTGCGGTCTATGGGATTTCCCAGCACATCAAAATACGCATAGTCATCATAATAATCCTTACCGGCCTCAAGCCTCTTTCCGTTGGTATCGATAAGCACCGGTTTTGAGATATAACGTGATACAAAGGTATTCTTTTTCCATTTGATATCCGGCGTCTTGGATACGGTCATATCAAGCGGCTTGGTATAGCACATAACCTCTCTGGTGACCTTGCCTTCAAAATTATTGATCCCTTCTATCTCTACTTTAAAAATTTCCCCTGCTGCCCTGTTATCACTGTAGACTACGGTATAATCCCTGTTTGCTACCAGCAGCAGGTTGTTATAAGTTATCTCCGGCTTGGGTTTGGGGCCTCCCTTTTCATAATATACACGTGTGGGCAGGTCTATTCTTATATCGCTGCTATTTATTTTACAGGGCAGGATCTCGAACTCCGTTTTGTCCTTTCCGGTATATCCGCCGCATCCCTTTACTATAACCTGGGCCGTGCCTACTTTCTTATTGTTTTTATAGCTTACGGTATAATCTATCTCCTCCACCAGCTCATTTGATCCCAGCTTTACGGTAACGCGGGGAGTGCAGGCATAGCCGGTATATACAGTCTTTTCTACCTTTATAGAGGCACCGGAGATATTCCTTCCCTTTATCTTAAAGGGCACCCTGACCTGTCCCGCAAAACGTACATTTTCCTTAAAAGGCTCATTATTGCCGGTTATTACCAGATAGGCAGTTCCGGCATCTATGTTATTCTCATAGGTCACGTCTATGCCCCTGGTTACGATCTCGTTCTTATATTTGATGTCGATGGCGGGCATTATCTCTGCGCCTGTCCACTGCTGGTCCTTAATCCTGCCCAGGCTCAGTTTCTT
>JAEEGL014662364.1_pt1 | contig 34111 bp, 29 predicted proteins | sample 9134231 | NCBI WGS metagenome assembly JAEEGL01 (sample SAMN16246548, study PRJNA631951) | gut metagenome | biome: gut microbiome; feature: rumen; material: fiber-attached | host: Bos | place: Iran: Karaj | collected 2018-10 | reverse complement strand
ATTTGAGGTAAGTGACTGATAGATAATTGATTGGAGGGAATGTTAGGTGATGAAGTGATATGGGCGCGGGGAAGTCGCGTTAGGGATTTAAAAATCTCGGACTTTTTTAAATATCATAAAGATGGTTTGCGCGGAGAGGGCACTTTCGTCACTTGATAGGGCACACGGAGAAGACGTAAAATCCTGTATGTCACACAGATGACACAGATGGCACGGATTTTTTTAGGGCACACAGATGACACAGATGGCACAGATTTTTAGAAGGGGAGATCTTCATTGGATTCAAAATTGAGATCTAACTGCTGAGGGATGTCTTCTGTCTGATGATCGTTTTCTTCAATCGCCTCTTCTGATGCCAGGTATTCCTGCTGTTTGTCGAACGGGATTTCCATGACGAGGAAGAGTTCATAGCCATTACGGATGACGGAACGGAACTTGCTGTTGCGCATCACCTGGCCTATCTTCTTGACACTAAGGCCATGACCGGGACCGCCTACGAGCAGTTGACATATCATTGAGGCTGACATACGTTTAGGCGTCTCGTTGCGAAGCGGACGCCGCAGGCGACACATAATGAGTTCCTCTTCGGGGGAAACCTGACGGAAGGGTTGGTTGGCTTCATTCAGATGGGCCTCTTCGGGCTTCGTCAGATAATAACGGAAGCCTTGCTGATATTCCTGATAGAGTTGGGCATACAGCTGCTCATAGTTGAGATTCCACTCTCGGGGATTGTCAATGGTCTCAACCAGGAAACAGATCCATCGGCGCGTGCCGGAGTTGTCGGTAAGGATTCGTTGCTCATTGCCTGTGGCACAGAAGGAACAAAGTCGGTGCTTCTGTTCGCGGAAAATGGCGTAAGGGCGACGCTCTTTGATAGATTCCGACGTGACCAGCCCCTTCAACTGCTCCATGTCGCTGCCCTCGATGGCCTCAATCTCCTCAATGTCGACCAGACAGTTCTCGGAACACGCAATGCGGTCGTCCTTATGTGAGAACGAGTTGTGAGTGTTCTCCCAGAAATAGGCACTCAAGGGTGGAGGCAGGATATGACGGAAGAAGGTGGTCTTGTAGATGCCCTGAGGACCAATAAAGGTCAGGATCTCCTGGTTGCACTCCTTGTCGTTCATCCACGTGGCAACCATACCGACGAGCCACTTCTTCAGCTGCTGATACAACGACTGTTGGGCATCTTCGTCGGTCTGGCTCTGAAGGGCTGCCTTTACATGGACATGGCCTGCCACTTCGGCCACACGATCGACACCATCCCACGAAGGCAACAGTTGGATATACTCACGGACAGGGTGCACCTGTTCGGCAAAGTCACTCTCAACGACACTCTTCACATCCTGCGTCAACACACGCTTGCCGGTATCCGCCGCAATGCGACCACGCTGGGTGTTATAGAAGATGTTGTCGACTTGCTGCCAACCGAGGTCTGATGGTTGAAGGCCGATGTCAGAGGTCTGGGTTTTCACTTCTGAGTTCTTAGCTCGCCATAGCATCTGGTCGGTGACGAGGTTATAACGGGCAACGATACGCTCTGACAGCCACTGTCGGATTTCGGGAAGTGTGACCATCGAATTCTCTCGGCCTTTCGTGGGCTTGTTCATCTTCCACGTTCCGTGCCGGTCGGTGTCCTTGTATTTATGACGGATGGCCCGCTCGCGTTCTTCGCCATTATGGTCGGCCCATTCCTGCTCGGCCCACTGAAGCAACTGGTCTAAGGGCACGCCGTAGCGGTTGAACAGATAGGCAGCATGCAAGATGTAGTCATGATGTTGGCCAGCCTGATATTCGATGTGTTTCTCCTTAAGCATCTGCTCGACCTTGGGCCAGGCCATTTCGACGGTCACCTCATGGGTGTTGGGCTGATACTCCTTGCGTGGGCGTCCATGTTCCTGGTGTTCACAGTTTTCCTCAACAATCAGGTCATCGGGAATGGTGAAGGGTAATGCATCGGGATTGAAGAATAGGTTGGGGTCGTAGGCCATGCCACTCAGACGGGTGAAGTCTTTGCAGGCCGCGTCATAGGCATGACCAGCCACCAGCGACAGTCGCTCGTTACCGAATAGGAAGGCCGCCTTCCAAGCGGTATCGTCAATCTTCCGGTCGTTTTCGCGCTGATAGCTATAGATGATGCGCAGGCCGCGGCCGCTGATGGTGCGGTACATGAAGATGACGTGAGGATCCTGGGTAAGTCGCTCGAATGCAATCTCCAGTTCGTCAGGGTCGTCGATATGATCGAGGTCGCACATCGCCAGACCGGTCCAATAGGATGCTTGTAAGGCCGTGTGGCCGGTACCGTGGAAATTGACCGCCACGGAGAAGGCGTGAACCATCGTCTCCTTGATGACTTTGGCCGACTCCTTGCCCATGGCGGCATAACGCTCCCGATATTCGCGAGTACGATGGCTGAGCATCTCGTCGTAGCGCGTCAGTCGCATCAGTTCCCGCAGCGGTGTCAGCACACTGCTATATGACTTCGGACTGGGAAATAAGCATAGTTTAAGTTCTTCGTAATTCATATTCACACGGAAATATAGTTATTGTTGTTAGGTCGCACAGAGTGTTAGGTCACACAGATTCCACAGATATCACAGATTTATGACGGACAATGAATTGACATACCAGATACGAGGCGCTGTCTTTGACGTATACAATACGCTAGGACCAGGATTACTAGAATCCGTTTATGAAGAAGCCTTGGTTTTTGAGCTCCAGCAGCGTGGATTACAAGTAGCCAGGCAGGTGGAGGTTCCCATTAACTATAAAGGGAACGTTCTCAAAACTGCTCTTCGCTTGGATTTGCTCATCGAGAATCAAATTATCGTAGAGCTAAAGTCAGTCGAAGAGATGAAGCCGGTGTTTGCAAAACAACTGCTTACATACCTAAGGCTTCTTGATAAACGAGTAGGCCTCTTGGTTAACTTCTCTTCTGACAACATCAGTGAAGGAATCATTCGCATCGCAAATTAACTCGCACACGGATTTCACAGATTTCACAGATTTCAGATGAGTATGTTTATTTTTCTTTGAAGATTTCTGAAAGCATGCTTTCAAGATTCTTCTAATAAAAAGAAACCTTTATTTGGAAATAAAGCAGTTCATGGAACTGTTCATCTGAAACTGAGAGATATAAATCTGTGTCATCTGTGCCATCTGTGTGGGGTTTAGGTAAAGTCAATCAGTTCTGTGTGATCATCGTCCTCGATGTACTCCGTGTCACGGACACGATCGAAGAAGCAATCCCAGTCGAAGCGAGAGAACCCGAGGGTAGCCCAATGGAAGGCAAGGCAGAGTTGATGAGCCAGGTGCTCAGCCTGCTCCTTCGTGGTATCAGCCAGCAGCTCACTGACGTCCCGGTCGCACGATTTGGTGAACATATTGAGCATGTTCTCGTAGATTAAACACTCGAAGCTCTTCCGAACTTCCTCCAGTTTTCGTAATTTAAAATCAGTCATAATCGTTAGGTTTTAATTATACAAATTCCAGACCTTCAGAGGTCACGAAATTAATCTGTGAAATCTGTGATATCTGTGCGACAAAAATAATCAATATCAGTGTGAACTAGAAATATTCATCCCCTCGGGGATGGTTTTAATATTTTTTTAATCATTTTAATTTCAAACATTATGAAACAAGAGTTTTTAGTACTCAAGACGCCCTTGAAAGAGGAGACGGTTTCTCTGTCAGAGAAGCTGTCTGTGATGGTGTTGGAGAAGGTGGACTCTCTCTACACCCATCAGTGTCAGTCATTGTGTAGGCGTTACCAGCTGCGCAATGGCGCTTTCTCCAGAGTCTAAAAACGTAAACTTTTACCGGGTGACCACCTGCAATTGTGGCAACTACTGCTGATTTGCAGGGACATTGAGGCAAAACTAAAAAGCAGACCCGTTGAGCTGCGAGAATGGCAACTGGTTTTGAGAAATGAACTATGCCACGCACTCGGAATTGATATAACTCCGCCTCCATGAGAGGTGATATTTAAGAAGATAATTAGCATTGTAAAAAAATAGTTGAAGATATATGTCAGAAAGAAAAAGAATTTATCTGTGCTTAGCGCACATGTCTGAAGAAGGATTAGAGCAAAAGTATATCAAAGAAGCCTTTGATACCAATTGGGTAGTTCCCCTTGGCCCTAATGTCAACGGGTTTGAGGCCGATCTGGAAGCATTTTGTGGTCAAAATAAGAGAGTCGTTGCGCTCTCAGCTGGAACAGCTGCAGTGCACTTGGCATTAATAGCCTGTGGTGTTAAGCCTGGAGACGAGGTGATAGTGCAGAGCTTTACATTCTGTGCTTCATCACATCCCATAACTTATTTAGGCGCAACGCCTGTATTCGTAGATTCCGAACCTGATACATGGAACATGGATCCAGAACTAATGGAGGCTGCCATAATTGATCGAATTTCCAAAACTGGTAAGAAACCAAAGGCTATTGTTCCTGTTGCCTTATATGGTATGCCATACAAAATTGACCGTATTATGGAAATTGCTAATAAATATGACATCCCTGTGATTGAGGATGCAGCCGAGGGATTTGGATCCAGATACAAAGGTCAAGTACTTGGTACATTTGGAAAGTATGGAGTGCTGAGTTTTAATGGCAACAAGATGATTACAACATCCGGAGGAGGGGCCCTCATCACAAATAACGAGGATGAATGGCGCGAAATCATGATGTATGCAACACAGTATCGCGAGAGCTATCCATACTATCAGCACGAGAAGATTGGTTATAACTATCGTATGAGTAACATTTGTGCTGGTATTGGTCGTGGACAGATGACTGTGGCCAACGAGCATATTGCACACCATAAACACGTACAGAAATTGTACGAGGAATTACTAAAGGACGTTCCTGGAATACACGTTCATTCTCAACCATCAAGAATCGGAGAATTAGAGAATGTTTATGATTCCAATTATTGGCTTTGCACAATCACCATTGACCCGGATGTCAAGGTGAAGGGGCAGGGGAATGCTTACGAAACCATCGTAACAGGAGCCGTAGGTGGCGCTGCAGGCGTGATACATGCTGCATCATCGGCTACAACAGACTGTCAGCCGAATAACAATGTGGAGGCATTACGTGTTGCTCTTGATAAGGCTGGTATCGAGGCCCGTCCTGTATGGAAACCCATGCACAAACAACCCTGCTATCAGAATGCCCCTGCATATGTGAATGGAGTATCTGAAGATATTTTTAAAATCGGTATGTGTTTGCCGGCAGGCCCATATGTGAGTGATGAAGATGTAAAGTACATCGTTGATACAATAAAAGCGAATATACTGTAAAATAGTACAATGCTTTTCAACTCCTTTGAATTCCTGATATTCCTGCCTGTTGTATTCATGCTGTATTGGGTTCTGTGCAGATTGGGGATGTGAAGTGTATTGTAGAAATCATCAAGGAAAGTATTGTATAAAGTACTGATAGTCGTAAAGAAGCGAGGTGACTAAATGTCATTAGTAAAAAATAGCTCAATATATCTTGTATCAACAGTGTTCTTAAGGGCTGCATCATTTTTCTTGTTGCCCTTTTATACTCATTTGGTTTCACCTGATGAATATGGTTATGTTTATGTTGTATCGGCTACGGTGGCTTTTTTGAGCTTCTTTCTTCCTTTGTCATTCCAGGGTTCGATTAGTCGTTTCTATTTTGACTGTAAAAGCATGTCTGAAATAAAGTCCCTATATTCGGAACATGTTGTATTAGTTGGATTATCAAGTACCTTGGTAATTACGATATTACTATATTTTCGATTTCAGATCTCTACTCTTATCGGGATTCCCGTGTTATACTTTATCTTAGCAGTTGTCGCCGCTTACCTTTCTTCGTTTTATAGATTAATAATTAACCTGCTCTATGTCATGGAGAAGGCCTTTACAATATCGGTTACGACGATTGTAGTGGGTCTTTTAGGTATCATAACGCAGATCATATTGGTTGTACAAATGGACAACAAGGCATTAGCATTAATATTGGCTATAGTAATATTGGCAATATTTAATTTTTTGACTTTTGTCTATTTCTCATGGTCATATATAACAGTCCCTGTTTTCAAAAGACATAAGGTATCTCAATATTATTATTATGGATTTTCACAACTTCCTAGTGAAGTGTCTTCTTGGCTGATCGGTTTTTTTGATAGAGTACTCCTTAATAAAATGCAATCTCCGGCTGCAGCGGGTATCTATGGCATGGGACATACTTTAGGGAGTATACCATCTGTAATGTTTACATCAATAAACAAGGCTTTTACACCATATGTGTTCAAACACTACAAAGATGCAGAAGAAGGAAGTGTGGAAAGTCTTAACGAAGCGGCTGCGATAACGATAAAACTGGAGGGTATATTAACAGCAATTGTTGTTATGTTAATTATTCTGTCTAATAACATAGTGGCGTTAATGGAACCTCGTTATTTGGCAAGCTCGATTGTGATGCCCCTTGTTTTAATTGCAATTTGGATTGATTGTAACAGGATTCTATTTATGTATCCAATGGTTTACAATATAAAATATATTAAGATTAAATCGGCAATATGGATTATATCTGCGGTTATTGATGTTGGTTTGAATATCTATTTAATCCCTCGATATTCAATATTTGGAGCATGTTTCGCGACAATTATTTCGTTCTGCCTTTCTTTTTTGTTGATATTTTATTTTAGTAATAAGGCAATGGAAATCAAATATGATAAAATCAAATTGCTAAGAATATTAATAACGTCGTTCTTGTTTTCCTTTGCCTATTTTATCGGTTCCAACATCGTAGCGTGTGGGATAAAAATCCTTTTATTGGGTTTGTTTTTCTTTTTGATGGTTAGAATATTGGATATGTACGATGATATAAAAAACATAGCGGGAAGATGTCTAAATTTTTTATCACTAATAAAAAAGAAATCTATTTAAAATTAGCAAAGGACGTGGAGGCCTCTCCGTACTCAAAAGGTTTTTCTTATGAGTCTGAGGATATGTATGCGATTACTACCCAAAAGTTGACTCTAAAGAACCAAAATGGGAAACGGGCAGGCGATGGTTTTGCACTTATAACTGGAACATTAGCATGGAAGGAAGGTACTCCAGCTTGTAGCGCAGTTTTGGACGAAGCTTATAATATGTTTGATGGTGATGTTAATAATATAAGAAATCAAAGTGCGGGTAATTATGCAATAAGTATTTATAAAAATAAGCGCCTCACCATTTGGGGGGAAGTTACAGGTTTCTACGACATATTTTATTTTCAAAGTCAAGGATCATGGTTAGTGAGTAATTCGTTGTACGATATGTATATGGTTCTTGACCAAAATCTCACAATTAATAAAATGTGTCTTTTAGAGCAATTTGCTCATAATGGTATTATATTAGGCGACACTTTCTTTAATGAGATTAAAAGACTTAGTGGTTATAATTTTTTAAGAGTTACAAAAGGTTCTTTTGAATGTGTTGAAGAAAAACATTTTTATCCGCTATGGGATAAATCGAATAATGATGCTGTGATTTCTTTTAAGAAAGCTATGAACCACAGCACACAAAAAGTCTATCGCGCATATGGACAACCCACCATTTCAATCACAGGTGGTTTGGATGCTCGCATGGTATTAGCATCCTTTCTTTCTATTGGAGCAAAGCCGGATCTATATTATGGTACAGGAGACTCTTTCATTACAAATACAAAGAAGAAAGATAAAGATATTAGTCGAATATACGCTAAAAAGTTTAATCTGAATCTTTTCGAGGAGAGTCGGAAGACCCCTACACCATTAGATAAATATTGGGATAAATATCTTAATCTTTTTGGCTTCTGTTATTATATATATGCTAGCTCTGATGATATGATGTCATCAATAATGGATAATCCTAATCAATACTTTACTTTTGGATTTGGAGGAGAATTGTTAAGACCTTTGTCCTGGATAGAGGAAAGAAAGAGTGAGAAAGGAAATGATAGTTTTACTATTGATGAATACATCAATAGTTATTACATTACAGAGTATACTAATATGTGCGTTGTTCCTATTGATGAGTACAGGTCGTACATAAGAGAAAAACTTGTAAAAATATGCGACTATTATTGCTTGGACCCCTATCATCTCGCAACAGAAGATGTATTCTTTTTTGATCTTGAGCGTAGAAAAACTGCAGACTCTCATATGCTAAATTTAGTGAATTATATGAAGTATTGTTCGTACCATAATTCGCAATATAATGTTTTGCTATCATCGAGAGTATGTTATAAGGATGCTCAAAATAGTAAGTTCATGCTTCATTGTTTATTATCATTATATCCCAAGCTGTTAGAAGTCCCTGTTTTCTCACATTGCGTTATGAGGGAATTTGATAGTAGTAAGATGGAGTTAGTGCCTGTTCCTAAAATAATAGACGATAGATTAAAGGATGTTTTAAGGAAAAAGTTCTTTTCTATATATCTATATCTTAGAAGACTTAAAAGCGGTTCCTGGTATAATGATAAGTTACATTATGAGAGGACATATGAGCTGTTTCTCAAATATGATTATCTAAATATTATCAGGAATTCAAAAGAAATGATGGATTTGAAACATTTATATTATGTGATGAGAGTATATGCTTTATTGCATAACAAAACAATATAGTAATAGAGATACAACTTAAAGATGAATTCTCCTTCTATAAAAAAATATTCTAGATATCTTTCAGGAAAACTATTAAAAATTTCCTTTTTGTTAAGGTCATTGGTGTTCTCTAAGCATATTTCAATATCTGTACCAGAACTTTTTTGTCAACATATTGGGGGGGGCGTTTTCGAAAGATATGATATGATTGTCCGTTTGCTGGCTGTTGAAGATTATTATGGAAGGAATAATATCGGATTTTCCATGTATAGGAGGATGCAAGAAGCAAGGAAAGGGAAAGCATGGGTCGAAACAGCAGAAAAACGCTTCCGCACACTTATAGACAGTTATGAAACTGCAGGCTATCATGATAATTCTGAAATAGAGCTAGACAATACACTCCATCTTATTGATGGTTCACATAGGATGGCGTTGGCTTTGTATTATCATCAAGATTATATCAATGTTATAGTTAGACCTAATAATCATGAGGTTCACTGTTATGATATCAGATGGTTTCGGATTAATGGATTCTCTGCCGATGAGTGTGCGCTATTGGAGGCAAAGTTTTTGGAGTTGAAGAAACAAATGATAGTCCCTTTTGTTTGTACACTATGGCATCCGGCTCGTGATTATTTCGAGGAAATAACAGATCACCTTTCTCTATTCGGAAAGATTGTGGAAATTAAAGACTTGCATTTGAGTAAATGGGATTATCCGTTCTATACAAGAGGTATTTATGCTGTCGATGACATTGAAAAATGGAAGATTGAGAAGAAACTAGAATATATGACAGCTGAGAAGAGTGAGGCTTATGAACTCAGAATGGTATCTCTAGATATCGATAATCCTGAGTTCAGACTTAAAAAATCAAATAATAAAATTCTTTCTAAAAAGGGTGAACTTGTTAAGAAACTCATACGCGATGCATATAAGACAAAGATTGATAACTATTTTCATGACATTATTCTTCATATTGGTGATAACTTCTATCAGAACAGGCATATATATCGCTTATTCACAATGCCGTCAATTGATGTAAAAACTATTTTAGGAAACATTCGAGAATATAAGTATGTAATTACTAAAATAGATGTGCCATATATGCCAAAGGATTTTCCAGAGCATTACCCTTTGGGAAAGGATGTTGATATTATCTGTGCTGATGAGAGAGAATATGCTCGTATTATAGAATCGGTTATTAAAGATGTGCAGGTATATGAGGATTATTACAACATTCGAATTGTTAGGAAACGTGATAAGATTGGTAATGAATATCGAAGTCTTTTGAGACTCGAACAGGAAGGCCAATTTCTGGCCTTCCTGTTCGACATCTCGTATCGAACAGGAAGGTTGACTAACGCATTTACGCAAGAAATGACGAACAATAGATGTGAGGTTAATGGCATATATGTGCCGCAATTAAAGTATGAAGTCATTATTCGACTCGATGAATATCATAATAATATGAGCAAGAAGCATCATATTGATTATGTTAAGGCTCATAGGGATGCTGTTGATAAAGAGTTGGCAGACAAATATCTGCACTTTAATTGGCAGAAAATGTTATCATAGTAGTTGGGATTGGAAATTGGATATATGAATGCCCCTAAAATCATAGCAGAAATAGGTTGCAATCACAAAGGAGATATTCAGATTGCGAAGGAAATGATAGAAACAGCTGCTACATATTGTAAAGTAGATGTGGTAAAGTTTCAAAAACGATGTGTTCGCGAGTTGTTGACACAAGAAGAGTATAATGCACCTCATCCGCATCCAGAATACTCGTATGGTAATACATATGGCGCGCATCGTGAGTTCCTTGAATTTTCTATAGGACAACATAAACAATTGAAGAAATGGTGTGAGGAATATGGTATAGAGTATTCAACCTCAGTATGGGACGTTACCTCTGCAAAGGAGATTATATCACTGCACCCCAACATGATTAAGGTGCCATCTGCCTGTAACCTTAATAAGGCTTTGTTGGCATTTTTATGTGATTATTTTGATGGAGAAATTCATTTGTCGTTCGGCATGACTTCTAAGGACGAAGAGGATAAAATAGTATCTTATTTCGAAGAAAAAGGCAGGGCGAAGGATTTGGTAATATATAGCTGCACATCTGGTTATCCAGTGCCATTTAAAGATGTCTGTTTGTTGGAAATTAAGCGGCTTCGAGAGTATTATTCTGAAAGAGTGAAAGCTATAGGCTTCTCTGGTCATCACCTTGGAATAGCAGTAGATTCTGCAGCCGTAGCCTTAGGCGCAGAATGGATAGAGCGCCATTTTACGCTAGACAGGACATGGAAGGGGACTGATCATGCTGCCTCTTTAGAGCCAGATGGCGTACGTAAACTAGCTCGTGACTGTCGAGCTGTAGCCAAGGCTCTTACCTACAAAGAGAAAGATGTATTGGACATTGAGATGGTACAGCGCAATAAACTGAAGAGAAATCAGGTAAAAGGATTTTAAGTTAATGAGCAAAGTAATTGCATTTATACCCGTTCGAGGGGGGTCAAAATCTATTCCTCTAAAGAATATTAAGCCACTTTGCGGCAAGCCTCTGGTATGTTGGAATATCGAAGCTCTTGAGGCCTGCCCACAGGTGGATATAGTAATCGTAGCTACGGACTCTGATGAGATTTGGAGGGTCGTAGAAAGTAGGGGTTATAAAAAGACGACATTATATCGGCGCTCTACTGAGAATGCTACTGATACAGCCAGCACGGAGAGCGTGATGCTAGAGTACCTCAAGTATGCTAATCTTCCTAAAGATGATGTTTTTATGCTAGTTCAAGCTACATCCCCTCTTACTGAAAGTGTGCATTTCTCAGAAGCATTACAGATGTACAAAAAGGATGATGTTGATAGTATGTTGACTTGCGTTCGGAGCTATCGCTTCTTTTGGAACGAGGATGGCACCAGCATGAACTATGATTATATGAAGCGTCCGCGCCGTCAGGATTTTAAAGGGTTGTTGATGGAAAATGGAGCATTCTATATTAATAAGGTTGGGAATATAATAAAGAGTGGTAATAGATTGTCCGGTAAAATTGGTGTTTACGAGATGCCAGAATATACGGCTACGGAAATAGATGAGCCTGATGATTGGAGTAAGATTGAAGATTTGATGAGAATGCATATTCTTTCGAAGAAGCCCCAATCAAAGATTAAACTTTTCCTCTCTGACGTAGATGGAACTTTGACGGATGGAGGTATGTATTATTCCGAGAGTGGTGATGAACTAAAGAAATTCAACACTCGGGATGGTATGGGATTTCAATTATTGCGTGATGCAGGAATTAAAACTGGTGTGGTTACTTCAGAGAATACAAAGATTGTTTCAAACAGAGTAGCGAAGCTTAAAGTTGATTACCTAATTCAAGGTGAGAAAGGAGAAGGTAAGCTGAAAGCGGTGCAAAAACTATGCGACAAGATTGGAATAGACCTCAATGAAGTAGCTTATATTGGTGATGACATCAACTGTTTTGAATTGTTGTCCAATGTTGGTTATGCAGCATGTCCTGCCGATGCTTGTAAAAAGGTAAAGGATTTAATAGGTATTTGTGTTCTGAACAATATGGGTGGATGTGGTTGTGTTAGGGAGTTCATAGAAAGGATCTTGGATTATGCTTAATAATAGGCCGACAATTGTTTCTGTGTCTTCTCCTTTTCAAGCTATGTGTGCTTATGAAGCAATATATTATTACCACATAGATAATTTTTTTTTCCTTATATCAACAAACAACGAAACAAGGGATGAACAGCTTAAGAGAATTGTTGATTTATACAATATTCGAGATTATTATTGGGTATATACAAACCGTTGGCAGAAGTGGTATGAATTAATCAAACTCTATTTTCTTAAAAGAAAGTATTTTCAAATCATTATAGGAAACTTTGCTTCCCCATGGCAGAAAATGCTAGCATCAGCATGTGCTTACAGAAATTCTATGATGGTATTTGTTGATGATGGAAATAACACGATGTCTTATTTGGCAGGAAATAATTGTACTAGTTCTTCTTTTTTGTCAAGAGGTTTTGTTAATCTGGTTTTGAATTTTGCAGGAATAAGGGTTCAAGATAATTTCTTTACGCAGTATTCTGATGTTGCTTTACCCCATTTTAATTGCGTCAATAATACTTTTAGTTATCTCCATGAAATTAATCTCCACAAGAAAAGAAGTGACGATGTTTTTGTTATAGGAACAAATATTAAAGTGTATTGCAATAAACTAGGATTGTTGGAGGATGAATATATGTATTATTTGGATCAATTGATGTTTTTTCTCAGAAATGAATATAAAAGAAACAGAATATTTTATATACCTCACGGATTAGATAACAATGATACACCCTTTGAAATTTGCAAAAGATATGACATAAAGTATTTAAAATTGGATAGTACAATAGAATTATATGTGTTGAGTTTAGAAACATATCCTCTTGCTTTATATGGCTATACTTCAACAGCCTTGTTGAACATGAAGAGATTCTATAAGAAAATAGAAGTATATAATGTATGCTGTTATGGGGAGATTCGAACACCATATTCTGACGAATATGATTTTTTTTCTAAATACTTTGAGCAAAATGGTATTGTGACTATTAGACAAGACAAAAAGTGAACAAAATAAAAATCTTGAGAATAACATCAAGCCTAAATGCTGGCGCAATTGGTAAAACAGCTGAGCAGCTGGGACAACTCGTTCTAAAAGAGGGCTGGGAGAGTTATTATGCCTATTCTCGATATGGGAATCCTAGCAGTTCACAAACCATCAAGGTCGGAGGAAGGTTGAGTATATGGTTTCATGTCCTAATTACCAGACTATTTGATTTGTACGGTTATGGGTCGTATTATGCGACGAAGAAACTTGTCAAGGAAATAGTTCAGATATCACCAGACCTGATACATCTGCATAACATACACAGTTATGATTTTAATTTGAATGTACTTTTTGAATATTTGAAGAAGGGTGATACCCCTGTGGTATGGACACAGCATGACTGCTGGGCTTATACAGGCCATTGTCCTTTTTACTCTATGGTAGGCTGCAATAAGTGGAAAACCGGTTGCCATGACTGTCCTCAGTCGCATGAATATCCTAAGAGCTGGTTTTTTGATGGGAGCAGGAGGAACTTTAGACATAAGAAGAAAATCTTTTGTTCACTACAAAATGTTCATATCGTAGCCGTTTCGGGATGGATAAAGAATGAATTGACGAACTCTTTTTTGTCGAAATATCCCTTAAAACAAATTTATAACGGGATTGATACCAATATTTTTAGGCCGTATCAAGATAGGGTTTATGCTGTCAAACGGAAATATGGGTTTGGTGATAAAAAACTACTCATAGGCGTGGCTGCCATCTGGGAGCCCAGAAAGGGTATAGACGATTATATTAAGCTAAATGAAATTATCACTGATGATTATCAAATTGTTCTTGTGGGTGTTTCTGAAAAGATAAGAAAGCATATCCCTGAAAAAATAAAGGTTATCGACAGGACAGAGAATATGGAGGAATTGGCGCTTTTGTATTCAGTTTCGGACATAAGCTTAAACCTGTCGTATGAGGAATCTTTCGGGAAAACTACAGCAGAGGCACTTGCGTGTGGCATTCCTTGTATAGTGTATGATTGTACGGCCAGTCCTGAGTTGGTGGATGAGAAAACAGGAGTCGTGGTTAAGCCTGGTGATGTGTTGGGGGTTTGGAATGCAATCAAAGAGATTTCTTCGTGGGATTTAGAGAAGACAAGGGAACTATGTAGAGAGCGTGCATGCAACCTCTTTTCAAAAGATAAGAATTATAAACAGTATATTGATCTGTATAAGGAAATTCTGAAAATATCGTAAGTGATGTTTGTCGCAATGGATTCCAAAGTTTTGATAGTTAATAAGCACTCATATATTTCTTCATCTGGTTATAAATTAATCAAGCAGGATTTTGAAGGGGAGCAGAAAGAGCGTTTGGGGATAATAAAGTCAAAGGTTTATACGCTGCTATCTGAATTTTGCCTTACGAGGAGGTTGGTGAGGGCTGAATTAACAGGAATATATGAACTGAAGGATAGCTCGATGATTGCTGTGGCCAAAAAAGGACTTTATAAGCGGGAAGCAGAAGGCGGGGATTTCCGCTTGTGCTTTAAAATGCCTCGAGGAAGCAAACCATTAAGGCTTTGCGTGTTGCCAAATGGACATATTTATTTTGGTGAGTATTTCCAGAATGTAAAGAACGAGGCGGTTCATATTTATGGCTCTCGTGATAATGGGAATAACTGGGAAATTGTCTATACTTTCCCTGCAGATGAGATTAACCATGTGCATGGTGTGTTTTACGATTCCTATACCGGAAGGATGTGGTTCTTAACGGGGGATCGAGAGAATGAATGCATCATTGGATATACGGAGGATGAGTTTGAAACGGTTGTAGAAGTGTTCAGGGGAGGGCAAGAATACCGGTCGTGTCAATTGTTCTTTTATCCTGACTTTATCGTCTTTGCGACAGATTCACAGTATATGCAGAACGAAATCAAATGTTTTGATCGTAAAACGCTTAAGATAACATCTTTGGCTAAGATTCAGGGATCAGCTGTTAAGGGTGGACAGTCTGGTAATGTTTCGTTCCTATCAACAACGGTGGAACCCTCTAGCGTGAATAAGGATAAGTCTGCGCATATTTGGATGACCAAAGACGGTTTGCATTGGAAAGAGGTCTTTTCTGCAGAGAAAGATTCGTGGCCATTCCTTTTTCAGTTTGGAACATTTGAGTTTCCGCAATATATGAGCCTCATACAAGATACGCTGTGGTTTAACGGTAGGGCGTTGAAGGGGTGTGACGGGAAGATAGGTTCGGTGAAGATTTGAGATGCGAGTACTCTTGGTGACACAATATTTCTATCCGGAACAGTTTAAGAGCAACGATATTGCTTTTGAATTGGCCAATAAAGGATATCAGGTGGATGTGCTGACAGGGATTCCTAATTATCCTGAAGGTCGGTATTATCAGGGCTACGGGCTATGCAGGAAGCGATTTGAGGTAATCAATGACGTGAATGTATATCGGGTATTTCAATTATCAAGAGGAAAAGGAGGATGGAGATTGCCGCTGAATTATTTCAGCTACGTTATATTTGCATGTCTATGGGTATTATTTAAGTTCACATGGAGAAAATATGATGCAGTCATTTGTCATGCACCATCGCCCATCTTTCAGGCTTATCCGGCCTTGCTACTTAAGAAACTCAGAAAGGTTCCTGTTTATCTGTGGGTGCTTGATATTTGGCCAGACGCCATGAGGTCAGGTGGCGGTGTGAGAAATGAGAAACTTATCTCCTACGTTGATGGATTGGTAAAGGGTATCTATAAGAAGTGTGACAAGATTCTAATCAGTAGTAAGCGTTTTTCAGAGAGTATTCTTTCAAAAGGAGTTTTCGTGGATAAGCTTGTTTATTTCCCGAATTGGTGTGAAGATATGTTGTCAATGCCCCAAGATTATGACATCCCGACGCTCCCAAAAGGATTCAAGATTATGGTGGCAGGCAATCTGGGGAAATCGCAAGATCTGGATTCTGTTGGAAAAGCCATACTAGTATTGAAGGATGTAGCTGGAGTGAAATGGATATTTGTTGGGGATGGGAGCAGGAAGCAATGGCTGGACGATTTTATAAGGGATAATCATTTGGAAGATGTAGTTTATACTTATGGAAGATTTCCTTTTGAAGCCATGCCTGCTTTCTATGAAGAGGCTGATGTTATGTTGGTTGCTTTGAGAGGTGGGTATCCTCATTTGGGAATGGTTGTGCCTGCTAGGCTGCAATCATATATGTCAGCAGGGAAACCGGTTCTGGCCATGATAGGAGAGGGCGGTGCTGATATCATAAAAGAAGCAGATTGTGGATTTGCTGTGCCAGCAGGTGATTACCATGCATTGGCTGAGGTCATCAAGGATAAGGTTTTACTGGATGTCGATAGATTTAAATCGATGGGATTGAACGGCAGGCGGTACTATGAGGCGCATTACAGAAAAGATGATAGTATCAATCATCTGTGTGAGATTATAGGAGGTAATTGATGGAAAGAAAAAAACTGAGTCTGACATTCCGTTTTTTACGAGCAATTGGCTTGAACTATTCAGAAGAAGAATATGGACAGGTAGGCTTGTTTAAAGTCGTCGGGAAGTTCTTTGCAAATATCTATCACGCCATGCTTTTGAGTATGATGAACTGGTGGATTTTTGAACCTGTTCAGCCACGGATGTTACGACCATTTTTGGCAAGAAGACTGGGCGCCAAGGTTGGAAAGGGTGTTTTTATTGGTGATCATGTGTGGTTTGACCAGAATCACGCTAATATGATAACGATAGAAGATGGAGCCCACATTGCTGGAGGATGCCGGTTGCTATGTCATCAGCGAGATTTGTATGAATACCACGTAGGCAGTGATTATGCCGCATTTGGCTATAAGCATGGTAAGATCACGTTACGAAAGGGATGTCTGCTGGGGATGAACGTATTTGTAATGCCTGATGTAACTATCGGTGAAGGAAGCCTCGTTGGTGTTGGTTCAGTGGTTACAAAGAATATACCAGACTGGTGTGTTGCTAAAGGAAACCCTGCAAAGGTGGTAAGAGAAATATCAAAGAAGGATGAATATACTAACGTTTGATATAGAGGACTGGTATAATTGCGATTTTATCTCGGAGGATTTCGATTGGGATAAGTGGGAGTATAGGATTCCGTATACACTGCTGCCGATTTTAGATGAACTGGATAATAGAGGGCTGAAAGGAACTTTCTTTTGTTTAGGATGGGTAGCTGAAAAACATCCTGAGATTATCGAAGAGATAGATAAGCGGGGCCATCAAATAGGATGTCATAGTTATCAGCATGAATTGTCGTCAAGATTTTCACCGGAGCAGTTTGTGGTGGATACGATGAAGGCGAAACGGCTGATAGAAGATGTTATTGGGAAAGAGATAGATTGTTTCAGGGCTCCAGGCTTTTCTATTACCGTCCATAATACTTGGGCTATTGATAAGCTTGTAGAGATGGGGTTTAAGTATGATAGCTCGGTCTTTCCAGCTGCTCATGATTATGGAGGTATGCCGCATTATGGACAGGCAGAGCCTGCTATGTTGAGGACCGCATCTGGATCAGAGATTAAAGAGTTTCCCATCAATATACATTCTCTTATGGGAAGGCATATCGTTTTTTCGGGTGGGGGCTTCTTCCGGTTTTTCCCCTATTGGCTTATCAAGCGGTGGGGGAAACAAATGGTTCATGGTTCTCAAGACTCGCAAGCTCGAATGAGCGACCTGAGGTCGAGCGCACTGTCAATGGTTAATGGTGTCCAAGAAGGTTATATGATGACGTATTTTCATACACGCGACTTTGATACTGAACAACCGATGGTGAAGGGATTGCCTTTACGACGAAAGTTTAAGTCGTATGTTGGTATCAAGGGGGCTTGGAAGAAATGGAATCATCTTTTGGATGACTTTGAGTTTGTGAATATGGCTCAGGCGGATCAGATGGTTGACTGGGGTAAAGCGAGAATCGTGGAACTATGAAGATATTGATGACCGGGAGTCATGGGTTTGTTGGTACAAATCTGATAGAGACGTTATCCGATGAACATGAAATTATTCGATGGGATGTTCGGTCGGAAGTTGATCTGCCGGAATGTGATGCTGTGATTCATTTAGCTGGGAAAGCGCATGATATGAAGAATACGACGCATGAAGAGGAGTATTTCAAGGTAAATACAGAATTGACGAAAAAGATATATGATGCGTTTCTGAGGTCAAAGGCGGAGAAATTTATTTTCTTTAGTTCGATAAAGGCGAAGGATAATGATACGCCATATGCAAAGAGCAAATATCTCGCAGAACAGTATATTTTAAGTCACACAGATATCACAGATAGCACAGATTATTCTAAAGGTCACACAGAAAGCACAGAAATCACAGAAATCACAGAAAGGAGGACTTATATCCTGAGGCCGTGCATGATTCATGGGAAGGGTGTGAAAGGGAATTTGCCCTTGCTGTTTAAGTACGTGAAAAAAGGGTGGCCGTGGCCACTGGCTGCATTTGAGAACCGAAGGCGCTATGCTTCGATGGGGAATGTTAGCTATGTCGTATCAGAGTTGCTAAAAAAGGATGTGGCATCAGGTACATATAATATATGTGACGATGAATCAGTGTCGACCAATGATTTGATACGGATGATGAGTGAGGCTCTTGGACGCGAAGCAAAGATGCTTAATATCCCGAAAGGGATTATTCGAATTGGGGCGAAACTTGGAGGTGTATTACATTTACCATTGAATACGGAGCGGCTTAATAAGTTGACAGGTGACAGTATGGTGGATAATAGCGAGATAAAGGGTACTTTAGCTATAAGTCAGATGCCAATTAAGGCAACGGATGGTCTAAAGTTTACCATACAAGAAATGATAAAAGGATGAATATCGGAACATATTTGATAATAGGATTGGTTCTGTTAGCTTTTGAATATGCCTATTTCATAGCTGCTAAAAGGCTGAGAATAGTTGACAGACCACATCATCAGAGCTCTCATACCGGAGTTGTGGTGAGAGGCGGGGGTGTCGTTTTCTATGCTGCATTCTTCATTTGGTCAATGGTCAGCGGATACCCCATAAACGGGGCATTAGCAGGTATGACCGTTTTGGCACTTGTTAGTTTTATTGATGATATCCATAGTGTATCTCCATATATCCGATTGGTATGTCAGTTTATAGCTATTTTCTTTTTGTTCTTTCATTCTGGTTTGATTGATAACAATCTCCATGTAGTTTTGATACTTGCTATTGCCTGTGTTGGGGCATTGAATATTTTTAATTTCATGGATGGTATCAACGGGCTGACCGGTGGTTATTCGCTTGTGGTATCGTTGGCATTGCTCTATGTTGATGTGTATCAAGTGCATTTTATACAACCTGGCATGATAGTATATGTAATCATCTCGCTGATAGTATTTAATCTGTTTAATTTCCGGAAAAGGGCATTGTGCTTTGCCGGAGATGTAGGCGCGCTGACAATGGGTTTTATTATTGTGTATTTGGTGTTGCGATTAGCATTAAAGGGCCATTCTATGAGTTGGCTGGTCTTGCTGGCTGTATATCTTGTGGATGGTGGTATGACGATATTGCATCGGGTATTACTTCGTGAGAATCTGATGAAGCCACATAAGAAGCATGCCTATCAGATAATGGCGAATGAACTCGGGATGTCACATTTGGTAGTATCGGGAATCTATATGTTGCTGCAGGCTGTGTGCTGTATTGTCTATATTATATGGCCTGGATATCCTGCATTCTTTGGCATCTTTAGCACATTGGCACTGATGTATTTGGTCTTTATGAAGAAATTTTACCATCTGCATGTGAAGATTTAAAGAACCATGCTTGAACAACTTTTGAATTATACAATTTCACTATATAAGGATGTACCAGCTTCGGTATATGAGGGTTTGGTGGCTTTGCTTTGTGTTGGATCGATTGTCATTTTATGTGTTTGGGGTGTCAGAAGGGGATGGAGGAATGTTGGGCTGCTCATGCTGGCAGAGTATGTATTCCTATTGTTTGGCTTGACGGTGATTTTCAGACCTTCATCTGGTGCTATTTCGGGATATAACTTTCAGCCATTTTGGAGTTATAAAGCCATCTCGGATGGGAGGTATGATTTGGTCGCTGAAATTTTGATGAATGCTTTGGTGTTTGTGCCGGTAGGGTTATTAATAGGCACACAGATAGCACAGAAAATACAGAAAGGATGGCTAGTTGCCATCGCAGTTGGGGCTGGTTTGTCTGTCGGTATTGAAACACTACAATTTGTGTTTAAGAAGGGTTTCTCTGAGGTAGATGATGTGATGCATAATACTCTAGGATGTATAATTGGATTTGGATTGTATAAAGTAATTATGTGTTTATATAAGGTCGTTGGCAGCACAGTGCGGTCATAACTTACATTTGTTGACGAATATGAGATTTTTATTATTAGTTGTTGTGTGGATGGCGTCGTGTAATCTAACGGTGTCGGCGCAGGATGAGATACATGATGATTCGACTGCAGTAGTAACGAATTCGTTTTGGGATAATTGGTATGCACAGTTGGGCGTGGATATGAATTTACTGTTTCCGCATGGTCATAGTATGAAGGACGTTTTCCCTAATGGAAAGTCGTTTGGAATAAATGCTGCTGTTGGAAAGTGGTTTTCCCCAGAATTTGGAGGTCGTTTTAAAGTGACATGGAACAATGGAATCCTGTCAAATGACCATAATACTTGGCTGAATCCTTATGGCGAAGCTGGGCAGAACCATCGAGAAGGTGGATTTGTGACGTTTATTGGTGACATATTGGTAAATCTGCATAACTTATTCGGGAATTATCGACCTGACCGGAAGTGGAATTTGAGCGTAGGTCCTCGTGTTGGTGGCTATCTGAACATAGGTAATGGCTATATTAGCGGTGCGCATATATTGGGCTTCGGAGCAGTCAATACCTATAGGTTAAGTGATAGATGGCGATTGTTTGCTGATTTAGGCTACCATTTCGTGTCGAGTATTAATGGCGTGGGGTCAGGGCGCGACCATGGGAGTAATGGATTTGCAGAAATAAATCTGGGCGTGGAAATGGATTTATCACACGAAAACAAATTTCATAAAGCTTCATTATACAAGAAGAATATTGAATCAGCAAAAGGTGTGGTGGTTAATTCATTCTGGGATAATTGGTTTGTTCAAGCAGGTTTGGGAATGTCGTTGCAGAATCCCTATGGAACGAATTTTAAGAATGTATTCCCGAATGGAAGTACATATGGTTTGAACGTCGGTCTTGGTAAGTGGTTTACTCCAGATGCAGGAGTGCGCGGAGGCTTGAATTGGCAAAATGGTATTGTTGTGAATCATCATGCTTCGTACTTGGCAACTAATCCGGATTATGAAGGTGATCCTGACAAGCATAGTTTTATTTCTCTGTATGCCGATATGCTCTTCAATCTGCACAATTTGATTGGAGGCTATGATGCATCCAGAAAGTGGAATACTATTGTATACCCTCGCATGGGTCTTGCAAAGAACTTCGCAGCAGACTATGAAGAATGCCCTATAATGGGCCTCGGAGCGGAACAAACCTATATAATTAATGATAGGTTGAAATTATATGCCGATGTAGCGTATCAAGTGACTACGGGTGGATTCCTTGATGGCAAGTTTGATACAGGCTCAGATGGTAGTAACGGTTGGTTTGATATCAATGTCGGGGTGCAGTATGAACTGGGACAAGCAATAGGTTGGCGGAAGCCAAACAGGGTTCATGGTTCAGGGTTAACGGTTCATGATTCCGGTTCAGGGTTCAGGGTTAATGATGGGCATAATTGGCCGAGGTTCATTGTGAATACAGGAGCATCGGTGGTTGTGGCTTTTGGTGCAAAGACGGCATTGAAGGGAATGATAAAGGAGGAGAGGCCGGACCATTCGGATAATAAGTCGTTCCCATCGGGACATGCTGCTATGGCATTTGCTGCTGCGAGGTCGATAGATAAGGAGTTTAGGAAGGAGAGTGTTTGGATACCTATTGCAGGCTATGCAGCAGCGACGGCAGTCGGTATAGAGCGTGTTGCTAGCGATAGGCATCATTGGTATGATGTGGTGGCGGGTGCTGGATTGGGCTTTGGTGCTGCGGAGTTGACATGGTGGTTGAGCGATTTGATGTTTGGAAAGGGGAGTAATGTGGCTGTCGGGTCTAGCGGAAACACAGTGGATGTAATGATTGGGCTTTAATATAAAAAGTCCTTAAAGATTTTGTGTGAAAAATATTTTGTAGTTAAATAATTACTATATTTGCCAATATAACTAAAGCTTAGCGATATGAAAAGGTTTTGTTTTATTTTTATGCTTATGGTGTGTGCCGTTTGTTTGCATGCACAGTATAATGGGTACAAAGAAGTAGAAATTGACGGTGTGTTTTACAGAGCTTATATTTCTATTTCTACATTTAGTAAGATAGAATCAAGTTTGGGGTACGCAGAGGTTGCTCCTGGAAATTATTCAGGTGATGTGATTATTAAAGATTCAATTACTTGTGAGTTACGTAAGAATTCCATGCTTGATGGTAGTACTCCCGAATACGAACCAGCAAACTTTAAGGTAACAAGAATAGATGGGCGAGCTTTTATTAATTGCCCTGAATTGCGCTCCATAACCATACCTGAGAGTGTAGATTACATAGGTGACAAATATAATGATAATCCGGCAATGGAATATTGTTCATTTAAAGGCTGTGATAATCTGAAAGAAATTATTTGTAAGGGAGGAAAATACTCTTCAATAAATGGGTGTTTGATAAAAGGTAATTATTTGATAGGAGTAAATTGCAAAGGCGAAATACCTGATGGAATTCCAGGTATACAATATTACGCATTCTACGAACGGGATGATTTAAACATTGTTGATATTCCCAGTAGTATTCAAGTGGTTTTCAGTTATGCTTTTTATGGTTGTAAAAACATTACATCAGTCTATTGTCATGCAAAAAAAGTGCCTGATGTGTTTAGTGATAGTTTTGACCCATCTTACAAAGAAGCAACATTGTATGTGCCTACTGCTTCAAGGAAACAATATAAGTCTGATTTGACAGCAAATGGATACACCAATTACTGGAACCAATTTAAAGAAATATTACCTATAGACGGTAAATATCTGATTACATACATTGTTGATGGATATGAATACAAGGATGTTGAGGTAAAAGAAGGAACCGATATAACACCTGAAGCTGCTCCTGAAAAAGATGGACGTGAGTTTAGTGGATGGAGTGGACTTCCTGAAAAGATGCCGTCGGATGATGTGACGGTGACGGGACGGTTTAAGTATAACATTAAGTACATGGTTGATGGTATGGAGTATAAGACCGTTGGTGTGTTCTTTGGAGATGCCATAACGCCTGAAGAAAACCCGACAAAGAAGGGATACACTTTTAGCGGTTGGAGTGAGATACCAGAAATTATGCCTGCAGAGGATATTGTTATTACTGGCACGTTTGATGGTACTGAGCTGATCAAGGATAAGGTAAAGTACAAAGTAACGGATAATGAGAATAACTACTGCAAGGTGGTCGGTAACGACAATGCCAGCGGAGAGATAAAGATTGATTCCGTGGAGATTGATGGAGTCTATTATCAGCCGACGGAGGTTGCTGACAAGGCATTCTATGGGTGCAAGGATATTACCAAGATAGAAATTCCGGCAACGGTGGCCAACATCGGGGAGCGGGCGTTTGCGAATATTGACAAGCTGACGGACGTGACGTGCTGGGCAGAGGAAGTTCCGACGACAGACAGGACGGCTTTTGAGAACTCTTATCAAGACTATGCTACGCTGCATGTGGTGTATGCTGCCGTGAGCAAGTATAAAGAGGTTGGTCCGTGGAAGGATTTTAAAGACGTAGTCGCCATTGAAGGAACCCAGCGGACGTTCGTTCTGACATATAAGGTGGATGGTGAGGTTTATAAGACCGTAGAGATTAAGGAGGGTGAGCCGATTACTCCTGAAGCAGCACCTACGAAGGAAGGTTATACCTTCAGTGGATGGTCGGAGATACCAGAAATCATGCCAAGCAACGACGTGACGATTACGGGTACGTTTATCATCAATAAGTACAAGCTTATCTACATGGTGGATAACGAAGAATATAAATCATATGAGGTAGAATACAATGCCGCTATCACACCAGAAGCAGCACCCACCAAGGAAGGGTATACTTTCTCTGGCTGGAGTGAAATCCCCGAAAAGATGCCAGCTAAGGACATAACGGTGACAGGAACCTTTACCGTCAATAAGTACCAGCTTGTCTATAAGGTGGACGGTGAGGTGTATAAGTCATATGAGATGGAATACGGAGCCGCTATCACCCCGGAGGCTGCCCCGACGAAGGAAGGATATACGTTCAGCGGATGGAGCGAGATACCAGCTACTATGCCAGCCCATGACGTGACGATTACGGGTACGTTTACCATCAATAAGTACAAGCTTATCTACATGGTGGATAATGAAGAGTATAAGTCTTATGAGATAGAATATAATGCCGCCATCACACCGGAGCCAGTACCCACTAAGGAAGGTTACACCTTTAGCGGTTGGAGCGAGATTCCCGAAAAGATGCCTGACCATGATGTAACGGTGACGGGAACCTTTGCCGTGAATAAGTACCAGCTTATTTATAAGGTGGATGGTGAGGTGTATAAATCGTATGAGGTAGAGTACGGAGCCGCCATCACCCCGGAGGCTGACCCGACGAAGGAAGGCTATACCTTCAGCGGCTGGAGCGAGATACCAGCCACCATGCCAGCGCACGACGTGACTATTACAGGAACCTTCACGAAGGGCGCGTATAAACTGACCTACATGATTGACGGTGAGGTATACAAGACATTCACTTACGACTTTGGCGCTGCCATCACTCCTGAGCCGGATCCGACGCGAGGAGGTTACACCTTCTCAGGATGGTCGTATATCCCCAGTACCATGCCTGCAGAGGACGTGACAGTCACAGGCTCGTTTGTGGCCAACAAGTACCAACTGACCTATATGGTAGACGGAGAGGTGTACAAGAGCTATGAAGTGGCCTATGGTACGGAGATCGAGCCGGAGCCAGCACCGACAAAGGAAGGATGGACGTTCAGCGGTTGGAGCTGGATTCCCAAGAAGATGCCTGCAGAGGACGTAACGATTACAGGTACATTCACGCAGAACCAGTATGAAGCTGAAGGTGGCACCTACGTCATTACCGAAGACGGAGCGACAGTCACCAAGGGTGAAGACAAGGAAGGCGAGGTGACCATTCAGACAACTATCACCATCGACGGCAATACCTATCAGGTGACGGCTATCGGTGAGGGTGCATACAAAGGCTATACAAAGATGTCAGCCCTAGTGATTCCTGACGGCATCAAGGCCATCGGAGCCAGTGCTTTCGAAGGATGTAACCACTTAAGAAATATTAATATTGGTAAGGGTATAACGGCTATCGACCACAAGGCGTTTTCAAATATCGGAACTGCATCAGCAGCATCAACAAGAAGTGCTGGTGGGGATGGGCTGAAAGTTAGCTGCTCAGCAGAAACAGTACCCACTGCAGACGCAGACGTGTTTGAGAACACAGCTCTTACGAATGCTACGCTGATAGTCAACGACAACCTTGTGGAGAGCTATAAGGCCACATCGCCATGGAGTCAGTTTGGCAACATTGTCGGCTTTAACGAAGCATCTGGCATCGACGCTATCCTGCAAGACCAGAAGGGTGCCGCCATCTATTCCATCGACGGACGCAGGCTGGATAACGCCCGGAAGGGACTGAACGTCATCAGGACCAGCGACGGACGCACAAGGAAGGTCGTAGTAAGGTAATAACTTCTTATGTAAGACGAGCACGGATTACTCGAATTAAATATGTAATAAAGAATTGTAAGGTTAGAGAAAAATAAATATAAAATATTAATAGTTGTCATTATGGGTGTATTTACTGGTAAAACCCTCCTGATAACAGGAGGTACAGGAAGTTTTGGAAACGCTGTATTGAATCGTTTCCTTCGTACAGACATCGGGGAGATCAGAATCTTCTCGCGTGATGAAAAAAAACAGGACGATATGCGTCACGACTTCCAGGCGCGTATGCCGGAGGTGGCCAATAAGATTAAGTTCTACATTGGTGACGTGCGCAACAAGTCGACATTGAAGTATGCGATGAAGGGTGTGGACTATGTGTTCCATGCTGCTGCCTTGAAGCAGGTGCCCAGCTGCGAGTTTTTTCCCATGGAGGCAGTGAAAACCAATGTGATTGGTACGGACAACACGCTGGATGCAGCGATTGATGCTGGTGTGAAGTGTGTGATTTGTTTGAGCACGGATAAGGCGGCGTATCCTATCAATGCCATGGGCATTACCAAGGCTATTGAGGAGAAGATTGCCGTGGCAAAGAGTCGTTTGAGTGGTGACACTAAGATTTGCTGTACACGTTATGGTAATGTGATGTGCAGCCGTGGTAGTGTGATTCCCCTCTGGATAGACCAAATTCGTAAGGGTAATCCGATTACTATTACTGAGCCATCAATGACGCGCTTCATCATGTCGCTGGAAGAGGCTGTGGATTTGGTGCTGTTTGCTTTTGAGAATGGTAAGAATGGTGATATTCTGGTTCAGAAGGCACCGGCTTGTACTATTCAGACACAGGCTGAGGCAGTTTGTGAGTTGTTTAAACACCAATACCGCAGGGACATTAATACGAACACGAATCTCACGGATAACACGGATGGGCCTGAGATTAGGGTGATTGGTATCCGCCACGGCGAGAAGATGTATGAAACGCTGCTTACCAAGGAAGAGGCTGCTAAGGCCATTGACATGGGTAACTTCTATGCTGTTCCGGCTGATAATCGTGACTTGAACTATGATAAGTACTTCAAGGATGGTGATACCAAGAGGGCAACTATCGAGGAGTTTAACTCTAACAATACCAAGCGCCTGGATCTGGCTGAGACCAAGGAGAAGATTGCGAGTCTGACGTATATTCAGAATGAACTCAACGGTATACCTAATTTAGTTTAATCTTCTTTTCGAAAAGAAGCAAAAGGAATCTGTCCTTTTCTTTGGCGCAAAGAAAAGAACTAAAAGAAACATCCACCCTTACCAAACCTTCCCCTATATGGGAAGGCTTAACCGCTCCTCCTGTCGCTCTTACATTAAGGTATCCTAAGACCATCAAAGGTCTTGGATGAGTTTTTTGATAGGCTGCGCGGGAGAGTATAAAAAAGTAAAAGTATGGAGATTAAGAAGTTTAAAGATAATGGAAAGCTGAAGCTGCTGATTATCGTGGGAACTAGACCTGAGATAATCAGACTGGCAGCGGTGATTAATAAATGTAGAGAGTATTTTGATTGTCTGCTGGCGCATACAGGTCAGAACTACGACTATAACCTGAATGGGGTGTTCTTCAAGGATTTGAAATTGGAGGATCCGGATATTTATATGGAGGCAGTGGGGGATGACCTTGGGGCTACCATGGGTAATATCATCGATAAGAGCTATAAGGTAATGGTTGAAACTAAACCTGACGCTGTGCTGGTATTGGGTGATACCAATAGCTGTCTTTCAGTGATTGGCGCTAAGCGCTTGCATATTCCTATCTTCCACATGGAAGCCGGAAACCGCTGCAAAGATGAATGTCTGCCCGAGGAGACCAACCGCAGAATTGTGGACATCATCAGCGATGTGAACATGGCCTACAGTGAGCATGCAAGAAGATATTTGGCTGACACAGGTCTGCCCAAGGAGCGCACATATGTTACTGGTAGCCCGATGGCTGAGGTGCTCCATAACAACCTCGCTGAGATTGAGGCCAGCGACATCCATCAGAAGCTTGGCTTGGAGAAGGGTAAGTATATCCTATTGAGTGCGCACCGTGAAGAGAACATCGATACGGAGAAGAACTTCATGAGCCTCTTTACTGCTATCAATAAGATGGCAGAAAAATATGATATGCCGATTCTCTATAGTTGCCATCCTCGTAGTCGCAAACGTTTGGAGGCTTCAGGGTTTAAATTGGATTCAAGGGTGATTCAGCACGAGCCGCTTGGATTCCATGATTACAACTGCCTTCAGATGAATGCATTTGCTGTGGTATCGGATAGTGGTACGCTGCCTGAGGAAAGCTCGTTCTTTACGTCTGTTGGTCATCCGTTCCCCGCAATTTGTATTCGCACTTCTACAGAGCGCCCTGAAGCATTGGACAAAGCCTGCTTCTTCATTGCAGGTATTGATGAAAAGAGCCTGCTGCAGGCAGTAGATACAGCAGTGGAGATGAACAAGGCCGGGGATAACGGCATTCCTGTTCCTGATTATGTTGAGGAGAATGTCTCTACAAAGGTTGTGAAGATTATTCAATCTTATGTCGGCATTGTCAATAAGATGGTTTGGCGCAAATTTTAACGCTACAGATTCAACGGATTAAACAGATAAAGCAGCATGGACTTACTGAAAGAGTACGGGCTGACAAGTAAGAAAGAGAAAATGGTGCTAAAGCAAGAGACTTTTGCCATTATAGGTGCTTGCATGGAAGTCCATAATACACTTGGTAGAAGTTTCAGTGAAAAAGTTTATCAAGATGCTTTGGAAGTAGAGTTAAAGCTAAGAAACATACCTTATGAGCGTGAGAAGCACATGCTTGTCAACTATAAGGGAGTGACGCTCGCACATGACTTCTTTGCAGATTTTATCTGTTATGACAAGGTTATTGTTGAACTTAAAGCTGTCTCTGAACTAGATAATGAGAATCGTGAACAGATTATCAATTACCTTCATGCGGCCAACAAACAAGTAGGCTTATTGGTAAACTTCAGGACAGCCTCGTTGACTCATGAACGCTTTGTGAATTTTGACTTTGAATAATCCGTTAAATCTAAAAAATCTGAAGAGTATGAAAATATTAGTAACTGGGGCGAAAGGGTTTGTGGGGAGGAATCTCTGCGCGAACCTGCGCAACATAAAAGAAGGTAAGGACAGGAGATTTCCTGAGCTTAAGATAGACGAAGTATTCGAGTATGACCTCGATAGTACGCCTGAAGAGTTGGACAAGTGGTGTAAGGAGGCGGACTTTGTGTTCAATCTGGCTGGAGTCAACCGTCCGCAGAACCAGGAAGAGTTTATGCAAGGCAACTTCGGGTTTGCATCTACGCTGCTGGATACGCTGAAAAAACACGGGAATAACTGTCCTGTGATGCTATCAAGTTCTCAGCAGGCCAGTCTTACTGGTCGTTTTGGTAATTCAGAGTACGGCCGTAGCAAAAAGGCGGGGGAAAATTTGTTCCTTCAATACGAAAAGGAGTTTTTGTTGGATTCCGAAAATGCGCGAAAGAACGAAAAAAGCGAAAATGAGGGATTAAGACCGAGGGTGTTGATATATAGATTTCCGAATCTGTTTGGTAAGTGGTGCAGGCCTAATTATAATAGTGCGGTTGCAACGTTCTGCAACGCAGTGGCTAATGATTTGCCCTATACGGTCAACGACCCTAGCGTGGAGTTAGAGCTGCTTTATATTGATGACTTGGTTGACGAGATGATTGCTTGCCTTCGCGGTGAAGAACACCGCTGCGAGTTCAATGGTTTAAGTGTTCAAGCAGTTCAAGATGGTCGTTATTGCTATGTTCCCACGACACACAAGGCTACGCTGGGTGAGATTGTGGAGTTGTTGAAGAGTTTCGCAGAGCAACCTAAGACGCTGATGGTGCCTGAGATTCCGGAGGGGAGTTTCGCGAAGAAGTTATACTCAACTTATCTCAGTTACTTGCCCAAGGAAAAGGTGGCATTCCCGCTGAAAATGAACGTGGATGACCGTGGTTCGTTTACTGAGTTGGTACATACATTGAATTGTGGCCAGGTATCGATTAACATTTCCAAGCCCGGCATTACCAAGGGCCAACATTGGCATAACACCAAATGGGAGTTCTTCATCGTGGTGGCTGGTCATGGTTTGATTCAGGAGCGCAAACTGGGCACTGATGAAGTGATAGAGTTTGAGGTAAGTGGTGACAACATCCAGTGCATCCACATGTTGCCTGGTTATACGCATAACATCATTAATCTGTCGGAAACAGAGAATCTGGTTACAGTCATGTACTGTAATGAGATTTTCAATCCTAACAAGCCGGATACCTATTTCGAACCCGTAAAATAGCATAGTTGCGATATGATTATTTCACAGCAGATATTGGATGAGTTGTCAGGGAAGGCCAAGGAATCTGAAAGGTTGAGGGCAAATCTGGATTTGAGGAATTCTTCTGAGGATTTGTCGCAACGGATGCTGAATGCATTGGAGCCGGGGACGATGATGCCTATTCACAGACATAAAGGATCTTCTGAGACGTGTGTATGTATTCGCGGGCATTTTGAGGAGTATTTCTATGACTCTGAAGGACGGCTAACGGAGACGGTTGATATGGTGCCGGGTGGGGTAGTTCTGAATATAGAAAAAGGACAATGGCATGGCTTGAAGTGTCTGGAGAGTGGAACTATTTTGCTGGAAGCCAAGGATGGGGCATATCATCCACTGGAAGAAGATGAGGTGCTTGAACACGAATAACAAATATCACGAATAAAGGATTATGGAATATCAGTATCATATTTTTAGTCCGTATAGGGTGTGCCCATTAGGGGCGCATGTGGATCATCAGCACGGACTGGTGACGGGGTTTGCGATTGATAAAGGAGTGGATCTTTGGTTCAACGTCAATGACGGTCAAAGGTCAAAGGACAAAGGTCAAAAGCAGGAGGACGAAGGTCAAAGGTCGGTGAGCAGTGTTGTGTTGGACAGTCAGGCTTTTACGGGTCATGTGGAGTTTGATATTGCGGCACCGACACTGGTGAAGCAAGGAAACTGGGGTGACTATGCCCGTGGTGCGAAGTTCGCACTGCAGAAGAGGTTTAAACTGCAAACGGGTATTACAGGAACCGTCAAGGGTTCACTGCCTGTAGGAGGACTGTCATCCTCTGCAGCCGTGTTGATTGCATACGTGATGGCGTTCGCGAAGGCTAACAACATCACGCTGGCTCCGTTTGAGGTGATGAAGATTGCCAGTGAAGCTGAGCGGGAGTATATCGGGCTGAACAACGGTCTGCTGGATCAGGCATGTATTGCACTGGGTAAGAAAGATCATCTGCTGATGCTGGACTGCGAGAGCAACGAATACCGATTGATTCCCAAAGCGGAGAATATGCCGGCGTTTGAATTGGGCATATTCTTTAGTGGATTGACTCGTAGTTTGATGAGCAGCGATTACAATCTTCGCGTAACGGAGTGCAAAACGGCAGCATGGATTGTGCAGGCGTATGAGAATGTGCCGCTGAAGACGCATGACAAAACTTTCTTAAGGGATGTACCCGAGACTATGTATAAGAGGCATCGGGATGATATGCCGCCAAGGTTTGCAAGGAGAGCAGAGCACTTCTATACGGAGCATAAACGCGTACGTGAAGGTATCACGGCTTGGGAAACGGGTAATCTGGAGTGGCTGGGAAGTCTTTCGAAGGCCAGTTGTGAGAGTTCTATTCATAATTATGAGTGTGGCTCACCGGAACTGATAGCGATATATAATGCAATGCTGACTACTGATGGTATCTATGGTGGAAGATTCAGTGGAGCTGGATTTAAAGGAGCTTGCATTGCCCTGGTGGATCCGGCCAAGAAGGAGCAGATTGAGAAAGAAATAACGCAGAAATATCTGGAGCAGTTCCCGCAGTATAAGAACTCGTTTAAGGTGTATTTCTGTAAATCAGATGACGGTGCCCGATTTATAAACGAACACGAATAACACGAATCAACCGAATATGGTAGTTTATAAGGAAGAGGCGTATAAGATAATGGGAGCGGCTTTCAAGGTTTATAATGGCCTTGGGCACGGTTTCCTAGAAGCAGTCTATCAAGAGGCTTTGGAAATCGAATTCCAGAAACAAGGTATTCCTTATGAACGAGAGAAAGAACTGAAGATTCAGTATGATGGCATTGAACTTAAGCAAACCTACAAAGCAGACTTTGTGTGCTTTGGAAAGATTATCGTAGAACTGAAGGCGGTAAGCGCGTTAGACGATGCTCACCGGTCTCAAGTTTACAATTATCTTCATGCCACCAACTACAAGTTGGGGCTTTTGCTTAACTTCGGATGTCCCGACGAATTAGAATACGAGCGAAAAGTATTATAAACGAACACGAATCTCACAAATCTAACGAATATTCGTGCAATTCGAGTAATTCGTGTTCCAGAAAAAAAGAAAAATATGAAATGTGTTGTAATTGCAGCGGGTTACGCCACGAGGTTGGGTGAGTTGACGAAGAATTTCCCTAAACCGTTGCTGAAAATAGGAGAGAATACTATCTTGGGGAGAATGTTGGACGATATCGACAGAATTCCTGAGATTGATGAACATGTGATTATCACGAATCATAAGTTTGCAAGTATCTTCGAGGAATGGGCTAAGGCGAACACGAATCCCACGAATGGCACGAATAAGTGGCAGAAACCTATTTCCATTGTGGATGACGGAACATCTACGAATGAGACCCGATTGGGTGCAGTGTGTGATTTGCTGTTTGCTATGGAGAAACTGAACATCGATGATGATATGTTGGTGGTAGCGGCGGATAATCTTCTGTTCTTCTCATTTCAGGAATTCGTGGACTTCGCTCGTGAGAAAGGAACGAGTTGCATCATGTGCCATGAGCAACCTTCCATAGAGAAGTTGCAACGCACGGGTGTGGTTGAGTTGGATGAGAACCATCGTGTTCTTGGTATGGAGGAGAAACCGCAAGTACCGAAGAGTCACTGGGCTGTGCCACCATTCTATATCTATCTGAAGAAAGACCTTGATTTGGTACGGCATTCGGTAGTGAATGGGTGCGGTAAGGATGCACCTGGCAACCTCGCCCACTACATGGTGGAGCACACCACCATGCATGCGTGGCCAATGACGGGGGGACGATTTGACATCGGGTCAATCGACACCTACGAAGAGGCTGTACGCCTCTATGGGAAGTAGTTCTTTCCGGAAAGAACCAAAGGGTAATGTTCTTCTTCTTTTCAAAAAGAAGCGAATCGAAGAAAATTCTACTTTCCCCAAGCCCCTCTGACTTCGTCCGCTTTCGTCACGACTCGGGAAAGCTCGAGTGAACTCGGCTTTCCTCTCGCTGCTCCGAAAGTTCTACATATAAAGGGGTGTAACTGAAAATCGCAGAAACCGTCGATTTTCAGGTATTTTGGTTGGCTTTCAAGCTTTCGCCCTAAAGGGTTCGCCAGAATTATTTAACGCAACAGAGTTGCGATTGTTTGATGGAATAAAAGATTTGCATATGGAGAAAATAAGTTTAGATAACAAGAGTATTTTGGTAACAGGTGGAGCAGGATTTATCGGAAGTAATCTGATAAAGAGGCTCTTTAAGGATGTTAAAGGTTGTACCATCGTAAACATTGATAACCTGAATGCTTACTATGATGTGTCGCTGAAAGAGTATCGCTTGCGCGAGTTGGAGGGAATGGTGCCTAATGGTACAAAGTATTCCTTTGTGAAGGGTGATATTGCCGATAAGGTACTGATTGATAAGCTGTTTGCGGAGTGGAAGTTTGATGTAGTGGTCAATCTAGCTGCTCAGGCAGGTGTGAGATACAGTATTGAGAATCCAGATGCCTATATCATGAGCAATATGATGGGATTCTACAATATACTCGAAGCTTGTAGGCATAATCCAGTGGAGCATTTGGTGTATGCAAGTTCCAGCTCTGTATATGGTGGTAATAAGAAGGTGCCGTTCTCGACGGATGACCGAGTGGATAATCCTGTGACGCTGTATGCTGCTGCGAAGAAGAGTGATGAGCTGTTTGCTCACTGTTATTGAAAGTTGTATAATATCCCTACAACGGGTTTGCGGGTCTTTACGGTGTATGGT
>JAEEGL014398080.1_pt1 | contig 34112 bp, 26 predicted proteins | sample 9134231 | NCBI WGS metagenome assembly JAEEGL01 (sample SAMN16246548, study PRJNA631951) | gut metagenome | biome: gut microbiome; feature: rumen; material: fiber-attached | host: Bos | place: Iran: Karaj | collected 2018-10 | reverse complement strand
AACAAGAGTTGAACTTGCACCCCATATTACTGGGACATGCCCCTCAAACATGCGCGTCTACCAATTCCGCCATCCGGGCTTGTCTTTGTTTTTGACGATGCAAAGGTAGAGCGTTTTTTTTATTCTCCAAAACTTTTGTGATGTTTTTTTGTGTTTTGGTTCAATTTTTTTTGTGGTGGCTGTTAATTGGTTGATGTTGCATATTATAACATAGCCATTATTTTGCTCTAAATTTTTATTTATCGTACTTAAATTCTATCCGTCGGTTGATTTTGCGGTTTTCTTCCGACGTGTTAGGCACTAATGGTTCTAAATATGCCTTGGATTGCGTTTTGATGCGGTTGGCGCTAATGCCTCGCTGCATAAGTTGCTGCTTGGCGAAACCCGCACGGCGGAGCGCAACCTTGTAGTTGGCATCGTAAGAACCGATGTCGCAGGTGTGGCCGGTGATAATGATGATTTTTTCTGGGTTTTCTTTCATATCTTCGGCTATCTGGTTGAGGTAGTTTTGATAACGTGTGTTGAGAATAGCGGTTGAGTCGTTGAAGGCAAACTGCATGTTGAATCCGTTGAGCGAGAGTTCTTTCTTAACGTCGATAACAACTACCTGGGTGTCTACGGGCTGATTATCGTCGCTTACAGGTTCCACGGCAGCAAATGGTTCGGGCTCTATGATATTGAGTTCTGAATCGTCGACGTTGGCTACGAGAGCTGAGTCGGGTACGTTGATAATATCGATTTCGAGCGGTTTTGGCTGAGGTTTCTTCTTCTTGAATATGTTGCCGATGTTGTAGGCTGCGCCAACCATTATGCCCACCGACAGAGTGTTGATTTTATTGGCGGCGGGGGAGGAGCAAACGCCATTGTAGGCAGGATTTCGGTATGCGTCGGCACTCATGCAATCAGGATTGTAGAGGTTTTCTTTGGGGGATTTTGCTACCGAATTTGCTCCGTAGGCGAAATAAATACCCGCTGTTGCGCTCCACTCCTTATTTATGCAGTATACTCCGCCTACTTGCAAAAACGGTGATATTGAAGGCTTTAAGTCAAAATACCCCTTAAAATCTTTGGCGGTGTATTGGTGATGTTGCTCCATTCCAAACATTTCGAGTTTGTATTCGGGGTAATATCCGCGAGTTTCCAAATATCCTGATTTTGTTTTGTAACTACCTGATAATGCAAACGATACCATAACACCTGCACCTCCTGTTATCTTAAACTTTTTGCCAATTTCGTGCTGATAATATGCTCCGATGGGTATTCCAACCGAAAAAATACTTTGGCTCTCTTTGAGGTCGAAAAAGTAAGTACGGTGTATGTAAGGCATTGATTCTTCATCTATAGCGTTTTCAATAGATTCCATAGTGTTGATTTTTGCCGAAGTGTTGACATAGTTGAGCATGATTCCTGCCGTTGCGCCAAAATTATCGGTAAAAAAGTGGGTGAGTCCGCCGGTAAACATTCCGCCTAAGCCCATACCCTTAGAGCCATACGAGCCAAGGTCGTAGCAGAGGTTGTGGATTCCACCACCGAGCGATGCGTACACGTAAGTGGATGGTTCACAGATGTTGTCGGGTTTTGCTTTTTTCTTGTTTTGTGCTGTTGCCGGTGCTATTATTATAAGGAGTAGTATGGCGGATAAAATGTTTTTCATCTTAGTATCTGTGTTTTAGTTGTTTACAATTACTTTGGTAGAAATTTTCTGTTGGTTGAAAATTATTGTAATGGTGTAACTGCCTTTGGGAAGCGAAATTTCAAACTCTTCGCTAAGGTTTTTAAGTTGCATTACCTTGTTGCCAATAGAGTTGATAATCACTATATTAGCGTTTTTAATATCGTTTTCGCTTAGGTTAACAAGCTGGACATTGATTGGGTGCAACGATGTGGCTGGATTGGGATAAACCTCAATTTTTTTAACGAGCGATTTGGTAACGGCTTGTTCTTCGGCTGTAAATTCTGCACCGCATATTTTTACTTTAGAGCCTTGGACAGTACCCGCTTCTACGCTGTAAATACCGCTTATGCCGTTGGGATCGCAATAAAATTGCAATGTGGCACCTTCGATTTTTTCGCCGTTTTTAAACCATTGATAATCGGTAAATTGTTCGCTATAATTATTTACCAAAACTACATCGGTAAACTTAGAAACGATATAATTGCTGGGGTAGTTGACGGTTATCGAAAAACTATATTTTTGACTTACAGTTCCCAATGGGTCGGATAATGTTATTTCGCCATTGTGAGTGCCTCCGCCTGCTGTTTCGGGAATTGTGAGCGTAAATGATTTTTCGGTGTCGGATTCTGTTGTTAAATTGTTGATTTCTAAATCGGTAAATCCATTTTGTTTAGCTTCGTTATCAAAAGTGATTGCTGCAGTTTGAGGCACTCCGTCGCTAATTGTAAGTACTATTTTTGCTTCTTCGCCTTGACAATAATCGGTTTTAATTACCTTGATATCAGACACTTCAATTTTGCCGGGACTTATTACACCATCATTATAAACCACATTGTCGGGCGCGGTGTATTTGTCGGTAAGGTCGCCCGAAATTGTAAACGATACTGTAATTTTTTTACCCGTACCAATTTCAGGGGAGTCGTATTCTTGAGTTTGAGATGCGATTTTTATATTGTCGGATTCAAGACTGTTGGTTATTTCGCATTGATTGCCAATAAGTTCAACAGATTTTGTGCCGTCGTAAACCTTGGTGTGTTGCACTTGAGGGTCGGTGATTTTTAGTTTTAGTTTTTTTACATTTACCTTCCATTCAGCTTCAGCAACTTGCAAATTATACTGATACATAACTGCTTTGATGGTATACGCACCTGCAGTTAGCATTTTGCCGGTAACATCTTCGCCGTTGACAAAATATTTGGCAGTTTCGTTTTCGTTACTAATGTTATCAATTCGTAAGTCGAAGCCAATTTCTGATTGAGTGTATTCAAGTTGGTAAACGCCCTTAGAGTCAGGTGTTTGATTAATGGCAATTTTATAAGCTTTGATTTCGCCATATTCGTATTGCGATGTTTTGGCAAGTTTATATTTGTAAGCGTCCTTACCGTCAAGATAGTAGACAATTTTAACAAGGTGTTCGCCGATAGCGGCATCTGGGAAAGCCGTTTGTGTATAATCAACCGCAATTTTTACATCATCGCCCTCAGTTTTATTCTTGATTGTGGGAACAGTAACTTCGCCTTCGTAAACATTGGTGGTGTTGTCAAAATATCTTGGATAGATAGCAAAATTACCTTCAAGTTCTGCAGTTTTCTTTTCTTCTTTTTCTATTTTAACGGTTCTTGTTTCTTGATGTTTTGATAGTTTGTAATTAGCAGCATCAGTGCCAGTAAGTATTAGATTTATTGTAACTTCGTATTCTCCTGGGTTGGCACTTGGATATTTATTGTTTTCAAAGTCAAATGCTAATTGAACATCGTCGTCATCAATAATGCCTTTTAAAGTAGGAAGTTTTTCGATTTGGGCAGAAATAAAATTAGTAGTGCCATCTTTGGGTTTTGAATTGATAATCAATTCGCCTTCGTAGTCGATGGTTTTGGGTTCAACGATAATATTCCTGTTAACAGGATTGCAGATATAATGAATATCGTCAACAAATTTGTAGAAAAATTGAATAAGATTTTTTCCCACTTCGAGCATATACTCATGCCATAATGCAATATTTTTAGTAATATTTACATAAGTCATTGTTCCTGGTTGGTTAGAATTAACTGTTGCTTTTATGTCTATGCCAACAGCAGATGTACCGTATTCGTATTTTGTATCATCTTCGGGAGCGGTGATGGAGGCATGGATCGTTGATATTTTGGCTGTGCCATTAGGTACTTCCAATATTATTATCTTTTTGCCGTTGTCTTCTATCGAATAGGTTTTGGGATTAATAGGGTCCGCAAAATCGTCTTTAAGTGTCTGCGAAACATCGAGTTGATATTTGTCGGCATCTTCACCAATTAATGAAGTATAGCTTCTAATAAAATATCCATCATGAGGTTCTGACTGTGCAATCCATTCATCCCCTTCCTTTGATTCATACTTCATAATTATTTTGATGGCTACATCATCTCCTTCGTCAATATCTTCTTTGTTTTCAATCGCGTAGTGTTTTTCGCTAAATTGAGGATACACTGTGCCGTTCCACTCTTTGTCGTGGATTAATCCAGGCTCGCCGTATGTTAATTTCAAGGTAGTTTGCGCCTTGATAGTTATGTTGCAAAGCAGTAATAATAAAATACTTATTAAATATTTGTTTGTCATATCGTTACTTTTATTCTGTTAATTATCTCTTTAAAATATTGTTTTTCGTTTGTCAACTCAAGTCCGTCAATTTCGTTTTCGAGCTGTATGGCTCGGTTAAGTTGGTTTTCAGCAAAGCTTTTTGTTTCTACTGAATCGGGTGAAAGAAGTTTGTGGTTAACGCTCTTCATAAAGTTAGACACCTTTTTTATATAGTCTGTTACAGCCGAGGTGCAAAATGTTGAGGTGATTTTGTCAAAAATGATTTCTCGTGCCGTTGACGATGGGTGAGTGAGGTTCGTTTCATAAAAGCGATAGTCGCGCAGTTCATCTATCATTATTTCGTACGATGGAAAATACTCGACATTATTGAGCGACTTGACCTCATTGTTGACACTAAGTAGTAATGTGCTTTTGCTCAGCGAGTTTTCGATAGCTCCATCGGCGATATGTCGTATGGGACTTACTGTGAGCACGATTTTTATTTTAGGATTGATTTTGGAAATGGAGTTACAAATATCTTGTAATGCTTCTGTGGATTGATTCACTGTCAACAATTTACGTGTAAATAAGTTAGACGGCTGTTTGTGACAATTGGCTACTGGCATGCCGTTTTGGTTGAGATAGTATACAAACGCGGTTCCAAGTGTAATAAATACTATATCAGTGTCTTTTAAGAAGTTGCGTGCTGTTTCGATAGATTTGTTAGCTCGTGATACTGCTTTGTTTAAATCTGCATCCGAATAATCGCCGTGCATCAAATACGAACTATAAATATTGCGATAATAAAAAAAATCTTGCTCAAAAATAATTCTATCAGATGTTAAAATATCAAATAACATCTTGATAGATAGCGGATTATACAGAGTACCAAGTGGATTGATTATGCAGCGAAATTTGTTATCGCTAAACATTGAGCCAATGTTGTCGGCAAAGCACGAACCCACAAACATAAGACGGCTATTGTAATTGATAACTGTCGGAGATTTAGGTATTTTAACTTCAGTGAAAAGATTTGCCATATCTATTTGTTTATTCCAAAAATATCGTCGAAAGCTTTTTCGAGGTCGTGATATGATAGAATCGCTCCTGAAAGCGTTTGGATATTAGCATTTAACGGCACAAACACAAACGCAGGCAGTTTTTGAATATTAAAGGCGCGAGCAATGTTGATATTATCTTCGTAGTTGACACTGTAAAAATGTATTACATCAGAATAAATACCTGCTGCAAGTTCGATATCGGGAGTTTGTTTTTCGCAGTTTTTTACCCTTGGTGAGTAAAAGTAGATAACTGTTGGCTCTTTTTTGGTGTAATCAAAAACAGTGTCGAAGTTGAAAACCTCTTTTTTGAAACTAAGAGTGTCGAGGGGAGTCATGTTGAGTGGAATATTGCTGCTACCACAGCTCCAAATCATGGTAATTACGGTCGCGATAGTTAGAAACTTTTTCATATTAGTAATTTTGGCTACAAAAATAATCAATGTATCGAAAAAAAGTGGTCAATTTCAGCCGTTTTTTTAGTTTTTAATCAAAAAAAATGTTTATTTTTGTAACCGGCATATTAAATCTAACTTTGACATTATGAGCATTTTAAATTCGCTTAAACATTTGGTTTTTAGGCGTTACCGCAACACCGAGATTAACAATCACACGCTCAATTACCTTTTTTGGGAGTGTACGCTTAGGTGCAATCTTTCGTGCTTGCATTGTGGTAGCGATTGCCTCAAACAATCAGACCAACCCGATATGCCAGTTGAAGATTTTGTTAAAGTTTTAGACGATATAAAAAGCTCATCTACAGTTACTAAGCTTGATATTTGTATTACAGGTGGAGAACCGCTTTTGCGCAACGATTTGGAAGATGCCGGACGTGCCATACGTTTGAGAGGATTCCATTGGGGAATTGTTACTAATGGTATATTCTTGACCGAGAGTCGTTTCCGTTCGTTGATTAATGCCGGAATGGGCAGTATGAGTTTTAGTCTTGATGGATTTGAACCCGAACATAACCGCCTTAGACAAAATCCTATCGCTTTTGTGCGCACTATGTCGGCTATAAAAATAGCAGTGGAGTATTCTAAGATGCGCCCCTTTATGTTCGACGTAATCACTTGTGTAAATTCGTTTAACTATGATACCCTTCGAGATTTTCGCAAGTTTTTGATTGATAATGGAATAAAACATTGGCGGATATTCTCAATTTTTCCTGAAGGTAGGGCGAGTGATAATTTTAATCAATTATCTATCAATCGTTTACAATATCGAGGCTTAATGGATTTTATTGCCGAAACCCGTAAAAATTTTGGAGATAAGATTCACCTTAATTATTCGTGCGAAGGTTGGCTTGGTGATTACGAACTCAAGGTGCGCGATTATTTCTTTTTCTGTCGCGCTGGCGTTAATATTGCTTCTGTTATGTGCGATGGCAATGTAACAGGCTGCTTGAGTGTTCGCGCAAAAGATTTTATTCAGGGAAATATTTATGAGCGCAGTTTTTCGGATATTTGGAAAAATGGTTTTGATGTAATGCGAAACCGCTTGTGGGCAAAACAAGGACGATGCGCTGATTGTGAAGAGTGGAAAAAATGTCTTGGCAACGGCATGCACCTGCATGCGGGACTTAAAGAAGGAGTGGCTCGTTGCAATTATTACGAACTAAACAATAGTTAATACTAATATAAACAATTAAAATTTAATGCATTATGAAAATATGTTGGAAAAAAGTATCAGCTGCAGTGGTTGCCTTTTTTGGTATAGGCACACTTACAGCATGCTATGGAGCTCCTCCTCAAATTGACGAGGAATATCCTTTTACAGTGTATGGTCATGTTTCTACTATCAGCGACAAAGGCGAAACTCTTTTTGTTTCTAATGTCCGTGTTTCGTTGAATACTGGTTCTCAAACATTTATTGCCAAAACCGACCAGAAAGGCTTTTATCAGCTCAATGTTGACCAATTGCCAAATTCTTATTCGGTAATTTTTGAAGATATAAACGGAACTTTGAAAACTGACACTGCAAAAGTTGTAAATACTACTAATGAGTATGCGCAATTATGTGACATCACGCTTAAAAACAAATAGTTAAGTTTATAAATACACTAACAAAAAAACCGCCTTTTGAGCGGTTTTTTTGTTTTATGCTTTCGGATAATATTATCGCAAAATATCTGTAGTTTGGATTTTTTTGCCGTTTCGGTATTCCTCTATACGGTCTGCTTTTATAATATCAGTTCTGCTTGGTTCTCCGCTAACAATCATTTTGTATTCGCCAGCAAAATCGTGTCTATTATCAGTATCAGTGTATTTAAACTCAGTAATAGGCAATTTTGTAGCATCGTCGATAAAGCCCCATTTGCCTGATTCGTTTTTCAAAGCCAAAATTTTGCCACCTTTTGCATGGCGGATTTCGCCTTTGTAAAGGTAGTCAACCACAACGTAGCCATCTTTGTTTAGATAACCAATTTTGCCATCTTTTTGATCTTTTTTAAGACTATAAAGCGAAGTTTTGGCAATTTCGTCTTTGCAGAATTTTACCTTTTCTTTGGCTTCGTTTTGTGCCTCAGCGTATGCTGGAGTCTTGTTGACAATTGCCTCAAATAACGGAAGTGCGCGAGCAACGTTTTTGGTGTCTAACACTTTTTGAGCCTCGCTCATAAGCTTGTTGTATTCTTCTTTGAGTGCCGATTGTTCTTCGTTTCTTCTTATCTCTTCTTCCGACGGTCCGTTGTTGGTATCGGGAGCTGGTGTAACCTGTTGTTGCTGATTGTTGTTTTGATCTTGGTTTTGGTTATTTCCCTGATTGCCGTTTCCTTGATTATTATCGGTTGGGTTTTCAATTGGCGGATTATTGTTGTTATCTGCCTCTGTATTACCACCTTTTTCTTTTAGAAAGAGAAAATATGCACCTACTCCTAATCCTACCAACAAAAGCAACAATATAATAAATAAAGGTGCTTTTGATTTTTTCTTTTCTTCCACTATCTCGGTTTTCTCGGGTTTGGGTGCTGCCTGAGGTGCAGGTTTGGGAGTTTCAACTTTGGGCGGCGCTACTGGCGGAACTGTTTGTGTAACAGGAGGATTAACAGGTGCTGCCGAAATAGGACGGTTTAAAACCTCCATAATTTCTTGGCAATCATAGAAACGCTCTTCGCGGTTTTGCTTGGTACTTTTGCGTATAATTTCCTGAAAATTAGGATTTTTAACAGTGTCAGCATTTTTATCGTCGAGACTTCCTGTGGTCATTTCCAAGAGAATCAAACCGAGAGCGTAGATATCTGCGCGTTGGTCTACCTCGTTGCCCTTAGTCATCTGTTCAGGAGCTGCATATTTTGGTGTGCCCACTTTTACAAGGTTGTCGTCGAAATAATCGGCACTTGCAAGACCAAAATCCAAAATCTTGACATTGTCGCCACGGTAGGTAACAATCATATTGTCGGGCTTAAGGTCGCGATGGATAATCTGTTTTTTGTGCACATACGACAATGCGTCAAGCATTTGCGAAAACAGTTTCTTGGTCAAACGCTCGTCTTTTACCGTACGTCCTGTTTTTATTAAATCGGTTAGACTTTGTCCGTCAACGTATTCCATAGTGTAGAATGCGCCTTCTTCGTCTTCACCTTTATCTAATATACGCACAATATTGGGGTGGTCGAGATGGTAAGCGTTTTCAAACTCTTTGAAAAACAGACTTTTATAGTCTTCGTTATCTTTAAATTGCGGTTTGATACGCTTAATTATAATCCATTTGCCATATTGTTTGCCTTGATATACCGTACTCATAGCACCCTGCGACGACATCGGCTTAACATCTGTAAACCGTGAAGATACAGCCATGCTGGGTCCAAACGCCGATTGAGATTGCGACGAAGTAGATGCCGCCGACGAAGCTGGTGCAGGAGCAGGCTGAGGTGGAGTGGGAGGCTTAGGTGCTTCTGTGATAAATCCCGAACCCTCAGAGGATGATTCCGTCTGCGGTTGAGGTTTTGGCTCTGGCGCAGGAGAAGGTGATGGGGTAGAAGGTGCTTCGGTAACAAACCCCGAACCTTCAATATTGGTATTATTGGCAGTGGTTTCTGCCTGATTATCAGCCGATACTCCTTTGAGTTCGGCATCTATCATTTTATTCAATTGGTCTAAACTGATACCAAAATCAGATGCTTTTTTTTCTAAAAGCTTGCGGTCAGGGTCGCTTAAAGTGCCATCGCCACATGCCGATTGTATCAGCATTTTCATTATTTCTATCGACATAATTTCTATTTTTATTTGAAAGTTCAAATTTACACTTTATTTATTATAAAAGCAAAAAAAAATGTATTTTTATTTTTGCTTAAAAATATTTTTTTTCGTGAATAATTGTTTACCTTTGCAAAAAATTTCAAACACGATTATTATACATAAAATGGAAGATAATTACAACCGCGGCAACTCCTATTCGGACAACAATTCCCGCGAAAATTACAATGAAGGCGGAAAACCTCGCCGCAAAAGAATTTTTGTAAAAAAGGATAACGACAATTTTAGCGGAGAACAACGTAGTTTTAGCCGCGACAACGATTCTAATGGTTATCAAAAACGCAGTTTTAACCGTGATGGTCAGAACCAGCGTCCACGTAGACCTTATGGTAACGACCGTGGATATCAGGATGATAGAAACGGTGGTCGTCAAGGATACCGCAGTTACGACAACAATGGCGGTGGTTACGGCGGCAACGGTTATCAAAAAAAGCCTTACAATCGCGACAACAACTATCAAGGTGGTGGATATGGTCAAAACCGTCGCTACAACAACGACCGTTATAACAACAACGACCGCTACAATAATGATCGCTACAATAACCGCAACAATTGGAACAATGATGGCGACAATTATGGAAATCGTTATAATTCAAATAATTATGACAATAATAATTTCCGTCCTCGTGGCAACAAATATACCGTTGACGAAAAAGGTTACCATCACAAAAAATATTGGGATCATAGCGACCGCCGCCAAAAAGCAATCGAAAACGATGCTCAGAGCGATGACGATACAATGCTTCACGATGGCAAAATCCGTCTCAACAAGTTTTTGTCTAACAGCGGATTATGTTCAAGACGCGAAGCCGACAAGATGATTAAGCAAGGTCTAGTTTCGGTAAATGGCGAAGTTATCACCGAAATGGGTGTTAAAGTAAACCTTACCGACGAGGTAATGTTTGGTGGTCATTTGGTTAAACCCGAACGCAAACGTTATATTATCCTCAACAAACCAAAGGATTATATTACTACACTTCGCGATCCTCATGCTCGCAACACTGTTATGGAGCTGATTGAAGGTGCTTGCAAAGAACGTGTGTATCCTGTAGGTCGTCTCGACCGCAATACTACTGGTGTTCTTCTCTTTACCAACGATGGCGACCTTGCCAAAAAGCTTACTCACCCAAGCAATGAGGTTCAGAAAGTTTACCATGTTTCGCTCGACAAAAACGTAACACGTTCTGATATGGACCGTATTGCCGAAGGTTTCGACCTTGAAGACGGCTTTATCAACGCCGACGAAATAATCTACCCCAACCCTGATACAAAATCAGAAGTGGAAATCAGAATACATTCGGGTCGTAACCGTATTGTACGTCGTATTTTTGAAGCTCTTGGCTACGAGGTTAAAAAACTTGACCGTATCATGTTTGCAGGACTTAGCAAAAAGGGCATTCCTCGCGGTCAGTGGAGATTCCTCAACGATAATGAAATCGGTTTTTTGAGTATGATTACCAACAAAGCTATTGAAGACGATAACAACAACAATATCGAAGACGATTCAGAAGATTGATTTTTTTTGAGTAGAAATGTTTGAAAAAATTAAACAATATTTCTCCTTAGTCCGGTTTGCTCATACGGTATTTTGCATGCCGTTTGCGCTCACCGGATTTTTTTGGGCTATTAAAACCTGTGGCGGTTTTACTTGGATTTTACTTTTGCAAGTGATTGGATGTATGGTGTTTGCACGCAATACGGCAATGGGGTTCAACCGCTATCTCGACCGCGATGTAGACGCAAAAAATCCGCGCACCAAAAGTCGTGAGATCCCTGCTGGTAAAATATCACCTAAAAATGCACTTATCTTTGTGATTGTTAACGCATTACTATTTATAGCCGTTACTTATACAATTAACCGTTTGGTGTTTTATCTATCGCCTGTGGCATTGTTTGTTGTAATGTTTTATAGTTATACAAAACGCTTTACATCACTGTGTCACTTTGTGTTAGGTTGTGGAATGGCACTGGCTCCATTGGGTGCATATTTGGCAGTATGCGGCGAATTTTCTATTGTTGCCATACTCTATTTTGTGCTTGTGCTTAGCTGGGGCGGTGGATTTGACATTATTTATTCTTTGCAAGATGCTCAGTTTGATACCGACCAAAATCTCCACTCAGTTCCGCAAAGGTTTGGAATCAAAAAATCGTTGACTCTTAGCATATTGGCGCATATTGTTACCGCAGCCACTGTAATAGCAATAGGATATTTTCAGCAAGCGGGAGTATTTTTTGCAATAGGAGCAAGTATATTTTTGTTGTTGCTTGTCCGTCAGCACACTATTGTTAAACCTAACGATTTGTCGAAAGTGAATATTGCATTTGGAACATTCAACGGTGTGGCAAGCATTATATTCGCTATTTTCAATATCTTAGATATATTGCTGTAAAAAACAATAAAAAAAGAGTTATTTGTTTTGCAAACAAATATAAAAACACTATTTTTGCAACGCAAATGCCACCGTAGCTCAGTTGGTTAGAGCGGTTGTTTCGTAAACAACAGGTCGCGAGTTCAACTCTCGCCAGTGGCTCACATATTTTTTAGGTGGTTGGAAAGTTTTTCCTTTAATAAAAAGTCACTTTTGTCTTTTGCGTATTGGAGGGATGGCTTTTCTTGAAAAAGTGTTATCTTGCTACAATTCTCTGGTAGGGGAGTTTCATCGGATATTCCGCTTATAATCAATACTCTTTTGTTTTGTTTTTGGCATCTTGAAATAATGTTGCCCGTTATTTTGCCCATCAATGACTGATTGTCGAACGAGCCTTCGCCAGTGATAATTAAGTCTGATTCAGATATTTTTTTGTTGAAGTCGAGATTGTTGAGTATAAAATCTGCACCTGATATTATTTGAGCATTTAAAAACGCAACCAAACCTCCGCCAATGCCGCCGCCTGCTCCTGCACCTTCGATTTTAGTGAGGTCTACACCCAAATTTTTGTTGATAATTTCGGCTAAATGCAAAAAAGCATTTTCAAGAAAATTGATTTCGTCGGGTAAAGCTCCCTTTTGAGGGCCATATACTTTGGTTGCACCTTGGTTTCCCAATAACGGATTCAACACATCTGTGGCTGCAAAAAACTCTGCAGAAGGATTATCCTTAGGCGGAATTATTTTATTAATTTTCAGATAATTAATAGGTAAAGGTTCTATTTTGTTGCCATTATTATCTAAAAATGTATAACCCAAAGCACTTGCACCGCCCAAAAACAAATCGTTGGTAGATGTGCCGCCTATACCTACAACGATGGTGCGCGGGTGACGCACTTCGATTACGCGATTGATATCGTATCCAAGACCGTATGACGATAGATGCAGAATATGTTTTTCTTGAGCAGCTAATTTGTTGATACCCAAGGTTAATGCAGATTCTATGATTGCAGTTTTATTATAAATATTGTATAGATATTTGCTTTGTATTTTGCGGTTGGCGGCATTATAACTCAGAAACTCCCAACGCGAATAGTTGTTGCGCCAGCGGAGCGATTCTACAAAACCATCTCCGCCATCCGACACTTGCAGAATTTCGGTTTCAACATTTGGAGTAATTGTTTTTATTGCATTTTCAACCATTTCGCCAAATTGTTTTGACGAAAAAGTGCCTTTCATCTTGTCGCAGGCAATTAGTATTTTCATTTTCTTTATATTTTTTGCAAAGATAATCAGTTTAAATCTAATCTATTACATTTTAGTAAAAAAAAATATTAAAAAAAACTCGATAATTATTTGTAGTTAATAAAATAGTTTCTACTTTTGCACCGTCAAACAAAACGACAACGGTCTCTAGCTCAGTTGGTAGAGCAACTGACTCTTAATCAGTGGGTCCAGGGTTCGACTCCCTGGAGACCGACACAAAAAAATCCTGAAAGCCATTGGTTTTCAGGATTTTTTTGTGTATATCTATTTTGTGGTTTTATATTTTTAGAAAATGTACCACGTTGATTTTGTTATCATCGTTTATTCTTAAAATGTAATATCCTGATTTTAAACTATCTAATTTTACTTCAGTGCCATTTCCTGATTTTATAGTAGTACCGCTGAGTGTAATTAATGTCCATTTAACATTTTCGGATGTTCCTTTTATTACAGCAAAATTTTTGGCAGGATTGGGGTAAACCGAAACTGTTGATGTAAACGGTACTTTTGAAGTTGATGTGGCTATATTCACTGAAGGTACAATGTAGGTTTGCTTTTCGGCGATTGTTTTGCCATTGTTGGTTAAATATGGAGTTGCTTTTTCGTAAATCACATTTTTTGTACCATAATTGTCACTTTCTGCGCCATACGACTGATTTTTAGATAGTTTAGGGTATTTCAACTGGTCTATAACTTCTTTTTTCCCATTCAACACCTGTATTAATTCTATTGTGCCTCCATTTTTGAGTTTAAAATTGGTGTGGAGAATACCTTTGTCGCTGTTTCCGTCGGCAAAAATCACTAAATAACGACCTTGCTCAAGATTTGTTTCGGGGTAATTGTAAGGTATTGTGTAATTCTCTTTGCCGTTGCTTAAAACTAACCCAGCAAGGTCGATAGCGGAGTTAGACATATTGCGAATTTCGATCCAGGCCGGATATTGATTGTATTCGTCGGCAATAACACCTCCATTTTTGGGACATACCTCTGAAATAACCAAGCCTTTGGCAGATGTATTACGCGATTGTTGTATTTCAGTTGGTTGTGCTTCTTTGGTTACAAGCGTAATTTCTAACGATTGATTTGGATTAATTGTAAGTGTTTGAGTGTTATACTCTTTGGTGGATTCGTTGTCTGTTACCAACCACTTATCAAATGTATATCCTGCTGGTATATCGGGTGTTAGGTTAAGTTCGATGCCTGCAAAATATTGTCCCGAAATATTCTCTTTTGAATTGTAGCCATTGAGCAAAATGCGAGCAGAGGCATTGTTTGATTTGGTTTCTATATTGATTAAACTTTCTATTTCAAAAACCCCTTTGAGATGCTCCCAAATATACGAACGGCGACTGTTCATCCAACTTTTGAGCGACGATACCGAGCTCTGTAATTTTGATGGTCCATTTTGTTGGTAATATTTATCGGAATGGTATTGCCACTCTTTTATAATCAGATTAAGCAGGCTGTCGGCCATTTGATTAAAGTTATCTGCCGAAAATGTTTTTTGAATGTGGTATGCAAATCGTTGCAAAAACATGTTTCGGTATTTTTCGTTTTGAAGCATTGCCTTCATCAACACGCTACTCCAAGCCGAATTTCCAAGTGCGTTGTCTTTATCTACAAGCACTCTTTTGATAGAATTATCGCTTGCACTTTTACCATAAAGTCCCAACGAATATTCGGTTCCAAACAATATCCAACGCCACTTGCTGTTTTTACCGTTTGTTTTCCAATATTTTATGTTGTTATTAGGCCAATCTTCGTTGTCGATAAAAAGTTGTGCTATTATGTAGTCGGTATAATTGTTGACATCGATACGGTCTGAGATATATTTAAAATTATTATCGTCTTTGAGCGAATTGTTTTCGGCGAAATAAATTAAATCTTTATAGCTTTTATCAGAGCCTTCAATAATTTGAGCATTGTTTTCCAAAAGGTCGATATCTTCATCTTCAAGACCGTAGTTTTCATCAATATAATGCTCCGAAATTTTTTCTCTTATATTGTGTAAACCAAGATATTCGCCATTGAGGTAAACCGATGCTGGTTGAAAAGCCTGCACATCTACATCCATGTGTTGAGCGCATAATTGAGTAATAATTCCGTCGCGAAGCATTGTGTAATCAAAATCGTTGCCGCCATTACGTAAAACTATTGATTTAAACTTGTTGATATCTTTGTTTTCAAATATCTTATATTCAATACGTTTGTGCCCGTATTCTTTTTGTCTGGCAACAATTCGCAACGATTTCATGGCATTAGCACGGCTGCAATTACCAAATATTTTTACTCCGGCATCTACCGACACTTGTTTTTTGTGTTTTTTGTCGAAATATTCAAAATGTACGGGACGTTCCCAATCTTGATTCCAGTTTGCCGGAAAATCTACACAATTGCCTGCGATACCAGCAGAGCCTTGCACATAAATACCTCTTGTTGAGTTATAAAAGTTTTGCGGGTCGGTAGATAATGCTACAACAGGCAAATCACATTCGCGATGATTGATAAAATACGTATTGGTGATAGCTCGGCTTTTTTTAAGTTCGGGATTAATTGCACACACTCTCAAAACTGTATTTTTGTCAATTGTAAAAATTGCGGGATTTGAACTTGCCTTGCTGAATGGTTCGCATCCGTTGGTTGAATATAATATTTCTGCATCAGGATCGGTACATGTTACTGTAACTGATTGATTTCCGCTGTAAAAGCCACCTTCTATATCAACTGTTGGCGGTGTTGTAAATGCTTCGGAAGAGTTGTTGCTCGCATAAGGAGTAGCTTCTTTGAATACTCCCCAAATGTACGAACCGTCTTGTACTCTACCGTAAGTTTGGTCTTCAAGCAGAGGTGGTACAATTACTTGGTCAACAATGTTTCCGTCTTTATCCGACAAAATAATGGTTTCGCCTTTTGCTGAAAGTTTAAAATTGGTGTTGGCTCCCGTAGCTTCATCGTTACAAAGCACCATCAAAAATCCGTATGGTTCAATCTTATAATTGTCGGGAAATTGCCATTTTTGGGGATTATCAGGATCATCGGATATTGAAAACCCGTGCATATATGCCCATCCCGATGAAGGATTGTATAGTTCTATCCAATCGCAAGTTTGTCCAAAAACTTCAATTTCGTCGCTATTGGTGGATACTTCGTTGATAAATACTTGAGAGAAAGATAAATTAGCGGTTAGTAGTAATACCGCAGATGCTAATAATTGTTTTTTCATTGTCTTAACTTTTTATCTACGACAAATATAGAACAAAAACAATTGATTGCAAATAATTGGTGAGAAAAAATATAAGATTTTTAAAAAAGAAGCGGAGAGAGGGGGATTCGAACCCCCGGTACCGGATTTACCAGTACGACAGTTTAGCAAACTGTTGGTTTCAGCCACTCACCCATCTCTCCGGGGTTAAAACTGAATTAGCGTTCTTTCGATTGCGGTGCAAAGGTAGGTATATTTTTTGTTTGTGCAAACTTTATCCCTAAAAAAAACATATTTTTTAAACCTTTTTTTTATTGTAGAAGTTATTTGTTTGGTTTCCAATTTTTTAATATATGAGATTTTTTTTTCTTTTTTTTTACTAATCCAATATTTTTGTTTATTTTCGTTTCGGAAAAAACTAACATTTATGACTAAACGTTTTTTTATAATTTTCTTAGTATCAATATTTTGCAGTGTCTGTAATGCTCAATTAGAGACTTCGGTCTGGTATTTTGGACGTAATGCGGGCTTAGATTTCAAGTCTGAAAATCCTACGATACTTACAGATGGAGCGCTCGACAATTGGGAAGGTGTGGCATCGTTTAGCGATTCGTTGGGACGCCTTTTATTTTATACCGATGGTCAAACGATATGGAATCGCGAACATGAGGTAATGGTTAATGGTGAGAATCTTATTGGTAATCATGGTAGTACCGAAAGTGCCATTATTGTTCCTTGGCCCGAAAGCAATGGAAAATATTTTGTTTTTGTGGTTGACGAAAATGGCAAAGGTCCGTTGAGTTATTCTGTGGTGGATATGACCTTAGACGAGGGTAGGGGAGCGGTTACTGCAGATAAAAATATTATCCTCGAAGACCTTGTAGTAGAAAAAGTTACGGCAATTCGCCATACTAATCAAAAGGCTTTTTGGTTGTTGACACGTGTTACGGGGCAGGATACTGATGAAGATCATACTCCAAATGGCAAAGGAAATTGTGTAGTGGAATATTTGATTGATAATACAGGAATTGTGTTGCCTTCTCGACGCGAATTTCCTGTGGCTATGCCCAATTATTCAAGTCTTAATTTTTTTGCAGCAGCATTTGATTTTTCGGGAGCTGCGGGTTATATGCGCGTTTCGCCAAATGGCAGGTATATAGCTTGTGCTACAGCGCATTGGGCTGATTTGTTATTGCAAATTTCTTATACGGTTCTTGATATTTACAAGTTTGACCCAGAAACTGGTGAGGTGAGTAGTTTCGCTTCTTTTACTCTTGATACTGATATATATGGTGTGGAGTTTTCTAATGATGCGTCGAAATTATATTATTCTACCGAATGTGTTGTAAATCAGTTAGATTTAACTTTATCTACTGTTAATGAAATTGCACAATCAGCTGTTACGGTTGGATATTTTGATTATGAGAGTTTTGGCATTCCTCCGTTTCCCGAAGATATATATGTTGGTGATTTTAATAGTTTTGAAGAGTATAAACTTGCTGTTGAGCAGCAAACTCCCTTTGCTGGTGCCCTCCAACTTGCTATCAACGGCAAAATCTATCTTGCCCAAAACAACTGCGAGTATCTTGGTGTCATCAACAATCCTCGCGAAAAAGGCGATGCTTGCAATTTTGAAACCCGTGGTCAATATCTCGGCGGCAAAAAAAGTCAGATGGGTCTGCCTAATTTTATACCATCTTATTTTCTACCTCCAAATTTTGAGGTTGCCAACAATTGCGTTAATAAAAAAGTATCGTTTGTATGCACCGATTCTCGTGATATTGATGAATACAAATGGGTTATTTCTAATGCTTTTGGAACCGAAATTTTTAAATCTTCCGAACGCTCTTTTGAATACTCGTTTGATAATAGCGGCACTTATCGAGTATCTCTTACTATTAAAATCGGTGCTAACGAATCGTCAGAATACCGTTTTTTTAAAGTTTACGACCCGCCTGAGCTTGTGATGCCTGCTGATGCTGTATTGTGCGAGGGCGATGAATATCTTCTTGAACCTAAAACCGATGATGTTTGCGAGTATCTTTGGAGTAATGGTCTTACCGATCATACTTTATCCATTACCGAAACTTCTACTCTGCAACTTACTGTTACTAATCCATTTACAGGCTGTTTTAATACAGGAGAGGTTTCTGTTGAGTTTGTAAAGGCTACTGAGTTTTCTCTTGGGGATGATAGAACATTTTGCGAAGGAGCAAGTGTTGAGGTTAAGTGTCCATTAGATTTTGAATATAAGTCGTTTGTGTGGGAAGATAATTCAGAATCAGCACTTTCGCGAGTTTTTTCTAAAGCAGGAGAATACACTGCTGTGCTTACCGACAACAATGGATGTGTTTCTAAAAATACTATTAATATAAGGTGTAATCCTTTGCCGGTAATAGATTTTAAAACCGACGAAGTTTTTTGTCGCGATTCGTTTAAAGTTATCGATTGCAATGTGCCTAACGCTAAGTACAAATGGTCTAACGGTGAAACCACTCAATCTATCAGAGTATCAAAAGCCGAAAAATATTCGGTAGAAGTTGTTGATGTAAATGGCTGTATTTCAGTTGAAGATATTGATTTAAAGGAATATGCCAAAGCAGATTTTTCGCTTATTCCTGATACTTTGGTGTGCGATGATGCCGAACTATATCTCTCTGCTAATGTGCCCGATGCTATAGATTACATTTGGCAAAATGGTTTTCATGGAAACGAAATTCTTGTAGAGAATCCCGGCAAATATGTTCTCAATGTGGTTAACATTTGTGGAAGTTCAAAAGATTCTGTTGAGGTAAGTTTCCGTTATTGTGGCGAATTTGTGTTTCCAAATATTATTACTCCAAACGGCGACGGACTCAACGACTATTTTAAAATCAAGGGGTTAGAGTGGTCGTCGGGTTGGACAATGGTGATTTATAATCGCGAAGGTAAAGAGGTTTTCCGTTCGTCTGATTACCGCAACAATTGGAATGCTCCCGACGTGTCGGATGGTGTATATTTTTATATCATGGAGAAAAACGGCGAACGTTACAAGGGTAATCTAAGTGTTTTTCACAAATAGTAATTACCTGATATTTATAGTTTTAATAATATTTTCGCCAGCAGCCTCGTTCATTTTGCGGATGATATCGCTACGGCGTGCAAAAATCTCGTTTCGTATTAGCGGAGATTTAAATTTTACTGTTAGCACACCTTGACGTAGTTCGATATCAATAGTATCGCGCGAAATCACACGGCCTACCACCTCGTCCCATTTTTGCATTGCACGTATTTCGCGAATGCGAGTATCGGCGCCAATGGCGTGCAGATATTGTTGAATCACACTCGATAATGGTTCGGCATCTTTTCTTTCCATAGTGATAATGTATTAATCGTCAACATCTTCGTCAATTTCGTCGATAACGGCAGGGGTGGGGTTAAAAACAGCTTTTACCTTAAGGGTGAGACCAATAATAAGAATATCGTTGGCTCTAATATCGTTGCCACGCCAATTGTCAAATTCATCTTTAAACGAGCGCATTTGGTCTGCCATGCTTTCGCTTGAATGTTTCATAAGCATTTGACGGAAGTAAATATCGCCAAATCGGTTGCCAGTACGACCTCCTCGTTGATTTACAAATCCATCCGTTTTGATATATACACGGTCGTCTTTTTCAAGTTCGATGGTTTCGGTAGTGTAATTTTTGCGTCGTCCAAACGATACTGCAAAATTCATTCTGTCGCCACGGAACTCGTGTACATCCACCTCGCGACGGTTAGTTCCCGGATATGATTTTCGCAATAGGCACATACTTCCGTAGGCTCCCGCATACGACAATGAGCGCTCTTTTTGATTGATTATGCATACGGTAAAATTAACCGGCATATCCTCGTCGCGGCGATATGATGCGTTGCTTTCGGCAAGATGAGCGTATTTGCTACGTAATAAATCGAGAACGCGGCCTGCTGTAATAGTGCTTATATCAATGCGTTCTAAAATTTCAGATAGAAATACTACATTCAAGATACCGTTAATCATGCCATTAATACCTGTAACGCCGCTATTGCCGCAGGCTGCAAGTACATAATCGCCTTTGGCTGCAAATTTGTAAAAATCACCTCCCGCATTATCGACAGGAACATCTAATACAAAATAGTCGGGAAACAGCGATTTTATAAAACCGCGACCAGTAAAAACGGTTTTTTGTACCACGTATAGGTTTTTGAGCATTTCTACCATTCGGAATTTTTGGCTGTCGAGAGCGTTTTTGAGCTCCGAAATCCGTTTTTCGTTTTTGGCGATTTCTTCTTTGCTGCTGTCGATACTATTGCTAAGCACTTTTATGTCGGCATCTGCTGATTCTATTATTTTCTTGTTGTTCTGCTCCTTTATATTATATTGTTTGCGCTGCCAAAAAATATAGCCTACAGCTGCTGCCAGCAACACCGAAAGTATGATTGTTGTAATTATAAATGTCATAAAATCAAATACTTATTAATATTTTTAACAAATTGGCAACTAATTTTTGCCACTGCAAAAGTAACAAAAAAAATGTTATTCGCATACATTTTTATTAATCGCTGATTATCAGATATTAAGCAAATTATTTTACAAAATCAGTGTAATTTTTGTAAAAAAAAAGATAAATTGTTATGTTATTTGGAAAAAAAGGCATAACTTTCGGCACAAATTAACGTACCACAAAACGAATATCTTTTTTTTGGTATGGATATTGTTTTTTTGGAAAATAGATATTACATTTAGCAACATAAATAGAATATGATTGGCAACAAAAAATATAATATAATTAATAAGGTGCTATTGCAAGGCATGATGTTGTTTTTGTGTATGCTGCTTTTTAACCCAGTGTCGGCACAAAACAACAACACGGCAATAATGAACGCCAGAATTATTATGCTTTGCGCCAAAAATATAGAATGGAAAAACTTTAAACGTCCCAAAGAATTATCAATCACAGTATTAGGTAAAACCACAGAGGAATACACAACTCTTACCGCCGCTGCTGATGGGCAAAAAATTAGCGGTGTTCCTATCAGAATTTACCGTAAAAACCTCAACGAATTAGTTCCTACCGACATTATTTTTGTTAATAAAACATACGCCGATGATTTAGAGGCTGTTAACAATTTTGCTAAGAATAATAAATGTCTTGTTTTTGGAGGTAAACTCTCTAATACTAAGTATGTTGCAATAAATATCCGTCTCGAATCGGGTAGCGGTGGTAGCACATACGATATTAATACTTCTAATTTTAACGAAGACGCATCTCCAACCGATTCTCTTTGGGTTTTCAGCGGTAGTACCGAAGACCTTAAACGTCGTTACAAAGTGAATTCGGATGAGCTTCAAGCACGTGAAAAACGTTTGAAAGACCTTGAAAAGACTCTTAATGATCAGGAGAAACAGCTTCTTGCTCAAAAAAACAAAAACCAACTTGTAAAGCAACAGAACGAACGTATGGAGGCTCAGCTTGAGCAAAACCGCAAAGAAATTGAGATTCAAAAAACTAAGGCTTCGGCTCTTGTGGCTGATGTTCGTCAAAAAGAACGGCAGATTGTTCTCACTGCTTCCGAAATCGAAAACTCTATGCGCGAAATCGAAATCAAGCAGCGTGAAATTGACTCTTCGAATCTGAAACTTAAAGAGATGGACTTAGACCTTCAAAAAAAGGAGCAAGATATTAAGGATCAGATTGATAAAATACAAGTTGAAGATCGAAACATTGCCACTCAAGAGCAAAACCGTACGTATTTGATTATATTTATTTCGGTTGTGGTAATACTCCTTATTATAATTATAAAGAGTCTTATCAATAGTAAGAAAACCAATGCGGCTCTTAAAGTTAAAAACAAAGAGCTGAAAAAGCAGAAAGACGAAATCGACCAGCAGGCTCACCAGCTTGAAAACGTTAACAAAGAACTTGAAAAACTTTCTATCGTTGCGGGTAAAACGCAGAATGCCATTGTTATTATGGACCGAAACGGATATTTTGAATGGGTAAATGCTGGTTTTACTCGTATTTACGGATATACTTTGCAGCTCTTACGCAACGAACGCGACGAAAATATTGTCAATGTTTCAGCCAATAAGAGTATCCGAAACATACTTTTCAAATGCGTAAGCAACAAGCAAACTATTATTTTTGAATCGGATAGCGTTACCCGAAACGGTAATATTATCAGTAGTCAAACTACCCTTACCCCGATATTAAACGAAAACAAAGAGGTAAGTAAACTTGTGGCTATCTATACAGATATTAGTAAGTTAAAAGAACAGGAGGCTGCAATTAGAAATCAGAACGAGGAGCTCTTGCAACAGAAAAATACTCTTGAAGAACAGAAAAATCAGATTGAGGAGCAAAACCGTCATATCAAATCAAGTATCAACTACGCACAAACCATTCAAAATACGATTTTACCCGAAAAGGCTCAGATCGACAAATATTTCGACAACTTTATATTATATAGTCCCAAGGATATAGTTTCGGGTGACTTTTATTGGTTTGCCGATGTTGACGATCAAGGACACAAATATCAATTTATCGGCGATTTTGACTGTACAGGTCACGGCGTTCCCGGAGCATTTATGAGTTTGATTGGAAACCGTTTGCTCAACGAGATTGTAAATGTTAAAAAGCTGTACTCTCCGCGAGATATTATGGAAAACCTCAATCTCGGAGTTATTAAAGCCCTAAAACAAGAGCAAAGCACCAACAACGATGGTATGGACACATGTCTTTGCCGTATTGAGAAAAAATCCGAAGGAGAGTATTCTGTGGTGTTCTGCGGTGCAAAACGTCCGCTATATTACATCCAAACTACTGATTCTGAGGTTCAGCAACTCAAGGGCGACCGTAAATCAATCGGTGGTGTGCGTTCTAAACGTAATACATCAGAATTTACCGATCAAGAATTGATTTTGAAAAGTGGAGATTTGATATATCTAACAAGTGATGGTATAATCGACCAAAACGATAGCGAAAGGCACAGATTTGGTACCGAGAAATTTTTAGCTTTGCTATATTCTATCAAAGATGCTCCTATGAGTTCGCAAGGTGGATATATCCGTCAAAGTCTCGACGACTATAAAAAAGATGAAGAACAACGCGATGATATTTCTGTAATTGGAATAAAATTTAAATAGATAATGTTATCAAAAACAAACATATTATCCCTTGGTTTAATACGCCGGTTGTTATTAGCCGTGGCATTAGTATTGTGTGCAACTGGAGTTTTTGCGCAACAAAATAAGCCTCAACAATTGGCTCGCGAACATATCAATGTGTTTTGGCTTATGAATTTTTATAAATACGTTGAATGGCCTAACGATACCGCTAACGACTTGATTGTTGGTGTATTTGGCAATGCGTCGTCAGAATATCACCGACTTAAAGGTATGCAAACTTCGGGTGCTACTTTCAATGGTCGTAAATTTAAAACCATCAGATTCTCCAACGTTTCAAAAATTGAGTATTCTCATATTCTATATGTAAATAGGCACGATTTGCAATATCTTGCGGATATCAACGAAAAAATTAAAGGTCAGCCAACTTTGCTTGTAACAGATAGCTGTTCGTCAGATCTTTCTGATTTATTTATGGTTAACCTTGTGTTACAAAGTCGTACCAATCAGTTTCAGGTTAACATCAACAAAGCTACTGAAGCTGGATTAAAAATTTCGCAACGTGCTGTGGTAGAAGGAGGTTCGCGTGTGGATGTGGAAACCATCAACCGTGAAATGGAAAATCAATTGTTGGAAAAAGAGAAAGAACTTCAAGATAAAGAGTGGGAGCTTGACCAAAAGAAGGAAGAAATTTACCAGATGTCGATGAGCAACGACTTTCAAGAAGAAGAAAACTCTCGAAAGCAACAGCAAATTGAGGAAGCTAAAAACGAAATTCAATCTCAATCGAAGATAGCGGATAGCTTAATGAGGGCAGCCGAAAGACTTCAGTCTAAGCTTGCCCGAGATAAAGCTTCGCTCGAAGTGCAGCAGCGCGAACAAGCTAATAAAGAACAATTGCACCAACAATCATTGCTCGAACTTAATGATGTTCAAGATAAGGTGCGTCAGCGTGAGAGCAGTATCGAAGATCAAAAGAAAATACTTGCCAATAAGCAGAAACAATCTGCTCAAAACCAAAAGGAGCTCAATCTTATAGCAATTGGTATTTTAATTTTCTTGGTGCTCACTATTATAGTGTTTATCAACAACTCTATCAATAAAAAACGTAACCGCGAACTTGTTGCCGTTAACGACCGTATCGATTCGCAGAAAGAGCATATCCGTGCGCAGAGCGACCAGTTGAAGCTTATCAACAAAGAGCTTGAAAAACTTTCGATAGTTGCAAGTCAAACCGATAACGGAGTTGTTATCATGGATAATGAAGGTAATGTAGAATGGGTAAATCATGGTTTTGAGCATCTTACAAAGCTAACCCTTGATGATTTGCGCAAAAATAATACACTTACTTTTACATCGCTTTATAGCTCAAACGATAAGATTGAAGATATTAAAGCTAAATGTATCAACAATTGCGAACCAGTAATTTTTGAATGTCCGTTTAAAACTGCTGATGGCAAAGAAATTTGGTTGCAAAGTACTCTTACACCTATCCTTAACGAAAATAGTCAGATTACACGTCTTGTAACCATCGACACTGATATTTCAAAAATCAAGGAGCAGGAACGCTCTATTATTGCTCAGGGCAAAACGTTATCTGTTCAGCGTGACGAGCTTGCAATGCAAAAAGAATTTATATCCGAACAGTTAGACAACATCAATACAAGTATCAAGTATGCGAAAACCATTCAAGATACAGTTATGCCTCTTGATGTAAACCTTTCAAAATATTTCAAATATTTTGGACTGTTTATTCCGTTGCAAACAATTAGTGGAGACTTTTATTGGTTTACACGCGTACCCGACCACGATAATTTGACATTTACCGCAGCAGTTGACTGTACAGGTCACGGTGTTCCTGGTGCTTTTATGACAGTGATTGGCGCTCGTCTGCTTTCGGAAATTATTGTGGAGCACAATTATCACGACCCAAAAGATATTCTTACTCAATTGAACCTCAGTCTTGTAAAAGCATTAAAGCAAGATGTGGGCGATGAATCGTTGGAAATTAACAACGACAGTATGGAAGTATGCCTATGCTGTTTCGACCGTAAATCTGAAACTGAATATGAAATGACGTTCTCTGGCGCTCGTCGTCCGTTATATGTTTATCGTGCAGATACTCAAGAATTTATTACACTCAAAGGTGATGCAAAAACAATTGGCGGAATGAAATCTAAACGTAATGTTGGAACTGATTTTACCGATCAAAAATTAACATTGCACACCGGCGATATTATATATCACACCACCGATGGTTTTGTAGATCAGCACGATGCCGAAATGAAAAAATATGGCAACGAACGCTTTGTTACATTATTGAAAACACACGCACATCGCGATTTAGCAATACAAAAAGAACTTATACTTAGCGAATTTGAACGGCAAGTGCAAAATTCGTCGCAAACCGACGACATTACCGTATTCGCAGTAAAATTGATTTAATTTTTTTGACAAAATAAAACATCATGGCAGTAAATAGCAGGGAAATATTCAACACAATGCTCGATAATGACATAGTCATTTCGTATATTGGTCCTTTCGACGGTCAAATACTGTCGCTTTTGGCATCTAATATTGAAGATTCCCTTTGGGACGATCAACACCGAGGTAAGACTTTCTTTAAAATCTTTATCGAGTTGAGTCAGAATATATACCTATATTCTAAAGAAAAGGGTAACGGTATCGACAAATCTGCAGGAGTGGGTCTTATGCTGATAAAAGAATACGATGACCATTTTTCTTTTATCACCGGCAATATGGTTGACAAAAAGGCTTACGAATTGCTTTCTGAAAAATGTAAAGCTATATCTTCAAAAAACAAAGAAGAACTCCGTGAATATAAGCGGTTTATGCGCGGTCAGCCACGTACCGAATTTGGAGGCGGCAATATTGGTTTGATTCAGGTGTCAATTCTTAGCGGCTATCCAATTGATTACAAATTTGTTAATGTAGACGACGATACTTATTTCTACGTTTTGTGCGTTAGGATTGACAAATAGTATCATTCATCACTCTCTTTAATATCTTCTAATTCGAGCCATCGTGTCTCTTTTTCGTCCAAAAGGGTTGCGATGGCTTCCATTCTTGATGAAAGCTTACTAATTTCTTCTATATCAGTGATTTCGCCTGAAAGTTTTTGCTCTATTTCTTGTTTTTCGGCGTTGAGTTTTTCTATTTCGGCAGATACCGACTCATATTCTTGAGCTAATTTGTAGGTAAAGTTTTTTTTGCGGCGTTCGCGTTGATATGCTGGGGTTTTGGTTTGATTTTCGGTATTTTGTTGAGCGTTATTTGCTTCGTCTTCTTTTTGTGTAATATAAACTGTGTAGTTTCCGGGGAAATTGCGAATTGTTCCACCTGCCTCAAATACAAAAACTGTATCCACCACTTTGTCTAAAAAATATCTATCGTGCGATACCACAAGTAGGCAGCCCGCAAAACACGAAAGATAATCTTCTAACACATTGAGAGTTATGATATCCAAATCGTTTGTGGGTTCGTCGAGAATTAAAAAATTTGGATTTTTGATTAGCACCGTCATAAGGTAGAGCCTCCGCTTCTCTCCGCCACTGAGCTTTTCAACGAGTGTGTAGTGCATTTTGGGCGGGAACAGAAAATATTCTAAAAACTGTGATGCCGAAAGTTTTCTACCATCACCAAGTATTACTACTTCGGCAATATCTTTAATAATGTCGATAACACGCTGACCATCTTTGTATTCGATTCCTTTTTGGCGATAATAACCGGGTACAACGGTTTCGCCAAGTTCTACCGAACCCGAGTCTGGTTGAGTTTTGCCCATTATAATATCTAAAAGTGTGGTCTTGCCGCATCCGTTGTGTCCGCAAATTCCTATCTTTTCGTTACGCTTAAACGAGTAAGTGAAATCTTTGATAAGCTGTTTGTCGCCAAAACTCTTTGATAAGTTTTTTATTTCTAACACTTTGTTACCTAAGCGATTGGCAGTACCTACGGTAAAATCTGCTTTTCGTGTGTCGATACGTTGCGAAGCAGCCTCCTTGAGTTTGTAAAAACTATCTATACGGTATTTTGCTTTTCCTCCACGTGCCTTTGGCATACGCGAAATCCATTCTTGCTCGCGTCTAAGAAGGTTATTTGCCTTGTCGATAGCTGCTGCCATATTTGCCAATCGTTCTTCGCGATTTTTTAGGTAATAACTGTAATTGCCTGTATATGAATATATTTGATTGTTGTCGATTTCTATTATATTATCGCAGACGTTGTCGAGAAAATATCGGTCGTGAGTTACCATCAGCAATGTGGTGCGGGTGTTTTGAAGGTAGTTTTCGAGCCACTCAATCATATCGGTATCCAAATGGTTGGTAGGTTCGTCGAGTATCAAAAAGTCGGGACGCTCAATTAGCGTATCAGCAAGCGCAATTCGCTTTTTTTGACCTCCTGAGAGTTTAGCAATTTGTATATCTAAATCGTTGATTCTTAATTTACCTAGAATCTGTTTCATATCCGATTCGTATTTCCACGCGTCGGCAGAATCCATCTCGGCTTGAGCCTGTTCGATTAAAGTATGGTCTCCAGAAGCAATGGCTGAGTCGTATTTTTGCAACACTTTAGATAATGCATTATCCGACGAGAATATCTGTTCTCTTACGGTAAGATTGTCGTTGAGTTCGGGATCTTGACGCAAATAGCCGATTTTTAAATCGTTTTTGAATACAACGCTACCTGAATCAGCACTTTGTCGACGTGCAATGATATCGAGCATAGTACTTTTACCCGCTCCGTTTTTGGCTATGAGCGCAGTTTTGCTATCTTTACCTACCGAAAAAGTTATGTCTTTGAATAAAACTATGTCGCCAAACGACTTGGAGAGGTTCTCCACTTGCAAATATGTAATCATCTTATCTTATTTCTTCGGCAAAGATAAAATGAAAAAACGAATCATCAGCAAAAAATTTTGCACAAAAACTTGAACAATCAAAAAAATGTTGTAATTTTGTGGCTACAATTTTGACAAAAAGGCGTTATTTAAAGCGTTTGTCAGAAAACATAAATATATGATTAAAAACGTTTTAGTTTTTTTAAAAGGCTTTGCAATGGGTTTGGCAAATGTAATTCCCGGAGTTTCCGGAGGTACAATTGCGCTTCTTGCAGGTATTTATCAGAGGTTTATCAATGCTCTAAAATCATTCGATTTAGAAGCGTTAAAGCTTTTATCTAAGTTTAAATTCAAAGAATTTGCTCAACATACTGATTTATTATTCCTTATAATATTGTTTCTTGGCGAGGGATTAAGCATTCTTACAGGAGCTAAATTATTGGAATGGCTGTTTAAAAATTACGAAACTTACGTTTGGGCTTTCTTTTTTGGTTTGATTCTCGTTTCGGTTTATTATGTAGCCAAAATGGTGAAAAAAATCAATTTGTTTTCTGTAATTCTCGCTATATTAGGTGCTTGCGTGGCTTTTGGATTTTCTATTATTTCGCCAGCCAACGAAAACGACAATATTTTTTACCTCATTTTTTGTGGAGCAATAGCAATTTGTGATATGATGTTGCCCGGAATTTCGGGTTCGTTTACACTTATATTATTAGGTAATTACAAATTGATAGTAATTGATTCGATATCTCACCTCAATTTTGCTGTGATATTACCTGTTGCAATCGGTTGTATAATTGGTTTTGTAGCATTTTCGAGATTTCTCTCTTGGCTAATGAAAACTTACGCCGACCAAACTATTTCGGTTTTAACCGGCTTTATTTTCGGTTCGTTGGTGTTTGTTTGGCCATGGAAAAAACCTCTCTACCTTATGCAAAATGGTCACGAGGTGTTTAATTCGCACGGTGAGGCTGTGATACAAGGTTACGAAAAGTTTTTTCCCGACTTTTCGCCGCAAACTTTTTGGGCTATAGCATTTATGATTGCCGGAATGGTGATTCTGTGCGTTATCGAAGAATTTTCGGCTCGCAAAGCCAAATCAAAAGAGGCAAATATTGAAAAAGAATAAATAACTTGAGTATAAACAATTTATAATACAGACAAAGTGGAAGTTGAAACTTTTAAAATGACCGCCACGACCTACGAGGGTCTGGAAGATGTGTTGGGACGCGAACTTATGCGCATGGGCGCCGACGATGTTAACACCGAACCGTGTAAAGTTACTTTTACCGGCGACAAATACTTGCTTTACGAAGCCAATTATGAGTTACGTACTGCTTTGAAAATTTATAAAGAGATTCTCAACTTTTCGTTTGAATCCAAAGAGGAGTTTTTGGAACAAATTAAAAACTTCCGTTGGAGCAAGATTCTCAATATTTACAAAAGTTTTAACCTCAAAGTTTCCGCTAAAACTGATGTGTTTGATTCTAACAACTTGGATCAACAAATTATCGATATTATATGCGAATACTTTAATTTAAAATCGCACAAAACTCCTCCTCACAACGTTCCAAATCCTGCTGTAGTTATCGAAGTAGAAATCACCGACAAAACTTGCGCTCTATTGCTCGACAGCACCGGCGAACCCCTTTCTAAACGTGGTTACCGTGCATCTTCGGGTTATGACGCTCTCGACGAAGTATACGCCGCAGGTCTTGTTCAACTTTCGGGATGGAAAGCTAACACAAATTTTATCGACCCAATGTGTGGCTCTGGAACATTGCTGATTGAGGCTGCTATGTTTGCTTATAATATTCCTGCTCAGGTTTGTCGCGAAAACTTTGGTTTCTTTACATGGCGCGATTTTGATGCCGACATGTGGAAAGATATCAAGAGCGACGGCAAAATCCGTATCAAGCACAATGGCGAATTTGCTCACAAAATTCTCGGCTACGACATCTCGGAGCCTGCCACCAAAGCTGCTATGCAAAATGTAAAAAAGGCAATTCTTGATAAATATATCAACATTTTTACATCATCTTGCAAAGATCTTCAGCTGCCAGATGGCGAAAACACCGTAATTTTAGATCCTCCGGCAATCGATGTTTACAAAAAAGAAGAGACCAAAAATCTTTTTGCAAATATTTCGCAATTTATTAAACATAATATCAAAAATTCTAAAATTTGGTTACATACTGATTATCAGGATATTAATAAAGCAATCGGCGTTTATCCGCAAAAAGAACACATTGTTGTCCTCAACGGAAAGGAACAACATTTGCAGTTATTTTAATTGAATTGAAAAAAAAGTGATTTTTTTATTCATATATCAGAAAAATTGCATATATTTGTAAAGTTAAAAGATGAAATAATTTGACAGCCTAATGAGAGAAAAAATACATAGTCTATTTGAAAAAGTAGTGAAGGGCGATGTAATATTGTCGTTCGAAGGCATCATTACGTCCGAGCTATTAGACGATGTATTTTCCAAGGCTGAAGACCAACTTAAAGCTCTCAACGAATCTCCACGCATTATCAAAAAAGTATACAACATACTTGTGGAGGCACTTCAAAATTTGTTTCATCACCTTGAAATTCCACCAAAAGAATTTTTTGAAAATTCGGAGTTTAAGAAAGGCAGCCATTATGCATTTTTCTGTATGACTCGCGAAGGTGCTGGTGTGTATCGTATTACTACTGGCAACTTTGTTAAAAATCAAACCGGTTATTTTTTGCGCGACCGTATTGAGCAACTTAATTATTTATCACAAGACGAATTAAAAGACCTTTATAAAATAGTCCTTAACAACGATGAATTTTCTGCCAAAGGCGGCGGAGGCTTAGGTTTTATCGAGATGGCTCGTAAATCTGGCAACAAATTTGGATTTGAATTATTGCGACAGAACAACGATTATTCGTTCTTTATTTTAGAGGTTCTTATTTCATAATGTATACAAAAACTAAATTAATTAAATAAAATGGATTCAATAAATATAGAGGGAACACCAAAAACACCGTCGGTATCGTTTGAAGCGGCTACGGGTAAATTAGTCATTAAAGGCAGATCAATCCCCGAAAATTCGATAGAGTTTTATAAACCTCTCGTAGATTGGATTGATAAATATACTTCTGAGGCAAAAGGAGTTGTGGAAGTTAACATGCAGCTTGAATATTTTAATACAAGCTCGTCGAAATGTATACTCGATGTATTTAAGAAGTTAGAAAATCTTCACAACAAGAGCGTTGCCGAAGTGGTTATCAATTGGTATTACGAAGAGGACGACGAAGATATGCTCGAGGCTGGTGAAGATTATCAGTCAATACTCAAACTCCCATTTAAAATGGTGGAGGTAAGCACACCCGCGTAGGTTTTTACTTTATTGAGTTCATTTATATTTTAAAGTATAAACGCTTGTAAACTAATTTGTTGGTTTCAACAATTCGTTTACAAGCGCTTATTTTTTTGTTTACAAATTTAATCTTCTTTGCATAAATACATCACAACAGGAAGATGGTCGCTGTATCCGTTGAGCCATTTTCCACTCGCAGAAGTGCGTTTGGGTATACCTTTGTATCTACCCTCCTGATTTATAAGGTATTTAAGTCTAACAATCTCTGATCCGCAGTAGGTGAGGGTTTTCTTATCGTGCACCACTTCTTTATCCATCGATTTGTTGCGTTTGGTGAATGTTTGAATGTGTGGCTTATCTAATATGTTTTCGGAAATCAATATTTGGTCAAACAAATTCCACGAACCTCTGTAATGGAGCGTTCCTGTTCCTGAAAAAAGAATTTCCCACCAAGGATTGAATAATCCTAAGGGTTCTACCGATGATATATCTCGTCTACCTCCAAGCACATCGCACATACTTTTGTCGTGGGGGTCGTCGTTCATATCTCCCATAATAAACAATTTTATCATCGGATTTAATTTTTGTAATGAATCTTTTATTGCCACAATTTGTTTTGCGCCAAGTTGTCTATAATACGCTGAACTATAACGGCTTGGAAGATGTCATACTATTACTGCGATATTTTCGTTGCCTAATTTTCCACTAACGGTTAAAAAACCTCTTGTTGCTTTGTTTTTGTCAGAATCGTTTTCGTAAACGTATGGTACAAGCTTGTAATCTATTGGTTCAAATAAGTCTGGATTGTACAACAAAGCGCAGTCGATGCCTCGTTGGTCTGGACCTTCTTCGTGAATATATTTGAACCCACGTTCGGCAAGAGGCTTTTGCGAAATTAAATCGTTGAGAACGTTTTTGTTTTCTACTTCGCTCAATCCTATAAAAGCACATCCTTTTGTCACTTGATTTGTTCCCATATCTGCAAGTGCCTGCGACATATTGTGTAATTTGGCAATGTATTTTTCGCTATTCCATTTATATGTGCCTTCGGGGAGAAACTGGTTGTCGTTTTTACCCACATCGTGTATTGTGTCAAAAAGGTTTTCTTGGTTGTAAAAACCGATGGCAAATTTATTTTGCGAGTTTTGCGCAAAGCTACTTGCACTTAATAGAACAAGCAACGTACAATAGACAACTAACTTTTTCATAAAACATTAAATTAGGCTTTAGTTTTTTCCATCTTTGAGATTGATAAGGAAAACTCCATTTGCCCCTTGGCATCCGTAGATAGCAGCTGAACCGTCTTTTAATAGTGAAATTTCTTTAACATCACACGTAGAGATATAGTCTATCTCGTCAACTGTACGTCCGTCAACCACATACACAGCGCAATTAGAACCATACACCGAATTGGGTCCACGAACAATAATGCAACCATCAGGACGGATGTTGATGCCGTTAAAGTGTGCACGAATCAACTCATATATATCTGTGTAATTGCAATAATTCTTGCCTCGTTCGATATATTCAATGGCCTGTGTCTTATATTGAGAAGGAAGATAGCCGTATCCAATAGCCATTTCAACATTTTCGGGAGTAGGTTCAAAAGTCAACTTAACATCTATAGTGTTAGGTGTTGATTTGCGGATAGTACGTTGTGAAGTGCGGAAAGCTTGTGACTGAAATACAAGACAATCTTTTGGTTTACAGGCAATTGTATACCTACCGAGCGAATCTGTATTAGTGGCGGTCAATGATTTTTTTGCTCTAACTGTTATCCCTGATATTGGTAGGTCGTTGAGCACGGTAACTGTTCCTGTGATAATTTTTGTTTCTTGTGCGTTGGCAGTGAAGAAACTAAACGTTAAAAGTAAAAGTATTAATGTTCTCATGTCCTTCATATTTTTAATTGTATACTTATTAAGTATACGGGTGAGCATTTAAAAAAGATACATTTATTTTATTCTAATTATGTTTTGTAATCTTTTGACTTTATTTTGTGATTTTGGTTTAATTTTTTTTCAAAAAAATTTTTTTTTTTCAAAAATCCTTTTTTACTTTGCGGCGTTATTAAAACAAAAACACAAATGAGAAATTTTAACGCATATAACAATTGGTGGTGGCGCTTTCGGAACTTCAATTCGTGAGTGGTTACACCTTTATATATATAAGAAATTTGAAAGGTCTGACGGAAACTCACGTCAGACCTTTTTTTTTGAATCACTAATTAAAACTAATTAAAAATGTTCAGTTACAAAACTAATTCAAAAACAATTCTGAGCGACATCTATACGCCCGTGAGCGCATATCTTCGTCTCAGAGATTCGGGTGTGCAAAGCGCACTTATGGAGTCAAACGACTATCATTCAAAAGAAAATTCACGCTCATTTATAGGCATTT
>JAEEGL012266148.1_pt1 | contig 34114 bp, 36 predicted proteins | sample 9134231 | NCBI WGS metagenome assembly JAEEGL01 (sample SAMN16246548, study PRJNA631951) | gut metagenome | biome: gut microbiome; feature: rumen; material: fiber-attached | host: Bos | place: Iran: Karaj | collected 2018-10 | reverse complement strand
TGGTGTCGACATTTGAAACAATTCTCCAATTCTCTAATTCTTGATTAAAACTTTCTCGAAGAATGTTTCTGGAATGCTCGTTTGTTTTTTTGTCAAGAATTTGAGAATTAGAGAATTCATTGGCCAATGCATAATACTCGTTAGTTTTATTTGTCAAGAATTTGAGAATATTTTAACCAATGCTCGTGCTTTGTCTATGGTGCCACTCATTAGGATACCATTTGTATTCCAAACTGGTGGTACCGTAGTTCAGCAACAAGCCCAACTTGTGATTGCTCACATGCAGGTAGTTGATAATCTGAGCCTCAAATTCTCCCGTTATCTCAGAAACGGCTTTTAATTCAACACCTATTTTGTCTTCAATTAAGAAGTCATAGTAATAGTCGTGTTCAAGTTTAACTCCGTGAAAAACAAGATTAATGTGTTTCTCTCTTTCGTACTTGAATCCTTCTTCTTTGAGAAGCACCTCAAAGGCGTCTTGATATACTTTCTCCTTGAAACCACATCCCATCTCACGATGCAGTTGCATCGCAATTCCAAGAATTCTCCTACTCAGTTCAGGGTATATCAGAGCCATTTGAAACAATTCTCCAATTCTCTAATTCTTGATATATACCTTCTCGCGTTAGTTTTGTTTGTCTAGAATTAGAGAATTTGAGAATTCATTGGCCAATGCTTGTGCCACTCGTTAAGATACCATTAGTATTCTAAACTGTTGGCGTCAACATTTGAGACAATTCTCTAATTCTCTAATTCTTGATATATACCTTCTCGCGTTAGTTTTATTTGTCTAGAATTAGGGAATTTGAGAATTCATTGGCCAATAATTCTTCTCGAAGAACATCAGAGCCATTTGAGACAATTCTCTAATTCTTGATATATACCTTCTCGCGTTAGTTCTATTTGTCAAGAGTTAGGTAATTTGAGAATTCAGTGGCCAATGCTTGTGCCACTCGTTAAGATACCATTAGTATTCTAAACTGTTGGTGTCAACATTTGAGACAATTCTCCAATTCTCTAATTCTTGATATACCTTCTCGCATTAGTTTTATTTGTCAAGAGTTAGGTAATTTGAGAATTCATTGGCCAATAATTCTCTAATTCTTGATTTAAACCTTCTCGAAGAACGTGTCAGGATGGTTCGGGTCGAAAATCTCATTGCAGTACATCACCGTGACCAGGTTCTCCGTCTCGCTCAGGTTGATGATGTTGTGCGTATATCCCGGCAGCATGTGGATGCACTGGATATTGTCGCCGCTCACCTCGAACTCTATCATTTCGTCCGTTCCAATCTTGCGTTCCTGTATCAGTCCGTGACCGGCCACCACGATGAAGAACTCCCATTTCGTGTTGTGCCAGTGCTGGCCCTTGGTGATGCCCGGCTTCGAGATGTTGATGCTCAACTGCCCACAGTTCAGCGTATGCACCAGCTCGGTGAACGAGCCGCGGTCGTCCACGTTCATCTTCAGCGGGAACGCCACCTTCTCTTTTGGCAGATAGCTCAGATATGTCGAATACAGCTTCTTCTCAAACGAGTTGAAGGGAATCTCCGGTATCATCAATGTCTTCGGCTGCTCGGCAAACTCATGCAGCAGCTCCACAATCCTTCCCAGCGTCACCTTGTGCGTCACAGGACAATAGCAATACCGTCCACCGCATTTATTCGAACACGGATTATTCGGATTGGTCGGATTCTTATCCGTGCTATCCGTTAAATCCGTGTTCAGTTTCACCTCCAGACCATCGAACTCACAGCGATGCTCCTTGCCCTCCAAAGCATCCAGCATCTCCGTCACGAGGTCATCGATATACAGCAGTTCCAGCTCCACGCAGGGGTCGTTCACCTGTATCGGCAGGTCGTTGGCGATGTTGTTGCAGAACGTGGCCACCGCCGAGTTGTAGTTTGGACGGCACCACTTGCCAAACAGGTTCGGGAAACGGTAGATGAGCACACGAGGCTTTTGTCCTGAACACGGCTCACACTTGCAAGGAACAATATCCGTGTCATCCGTTAAATCCGTGTTCGCTTTAAGAAACTCCTCTTCGTACTTCAGGAACAAATCCTCCCCTGCCTTCTTGCTTCGTCCATATTCGCTGTTGCCGAATCTTCCCGTCAGTGAAGCCTGCTGACTCGACGACAGCATCACCGGGCATCTGTTGCCATACTTCTTGAGCGTGTCCAACAGCGTCGATGCGAACCCGAAGTTCCCCTCCATGAACTCGGAGGCATCCTTCGGCCTGTTCACACCCGCCAGGTTGAACACGAAGTCGCACTTCTGGCAATACTCATCGAGCAATGCAGGGTCGGTGTCAATGTCGTACTCAAAGACCTCCTCAATCCCAGTATTGCTCCCCTCGCCATTCGGAGAGGGGCTGGGGGTGAGGCCCGGTCTGGTCCTGTCTTTCCCGTCCCTTATATTATGTAATGTGGCGCACAGGTTCTTTCCCACGAACCCCTTCGCGCCTGTCACCAATATCTTCATGTTTTTAAAGTTTAGAGTTTAGAGTTTAGTGTTTAGAGTTTAGTGTTTAGAGTTTAGTGTTTAGAGTTTAGTGTTTAGAGTCAGTTGAATCAGTTGAGAGTTTATAGGCTTTCTGCAAACCAGAAAGAAACCGAGCTACTTCCTCTATAAGCAAGTCCATACTCAACCTGTCGTTGGCAGTGATGTAGCCAAGTTCTTCTGCAATCTCAAATTGAGAAGACACCTCCATCAACGAACCATACGCCATCTCTATAAAATGTGATTTGTCTTTTACCGAATAGCGGTTAACACCCTCTGCTATGTTGGATGTTATGGAAACAGATGCTCTCCTTAATTGGTCACACATAGCATAGCGTTCTTCTGCAGGAAACTTCTTCAAGAGACTATAAGTCCTTTTTACTATTTCCTTGGCTTTCTGATAAGCTATCAATTTCCGATAACCAAAAACTTCCATACTATTCAACACTCAACTGGGAAACAGTCTCTCAACTCTAAACTATCGACTCTCCACTATTTCACGATATTCTCCACCCCGTTCAGCTCGTTCTGGATATACTCCAGCGAGGCGATCTTTTCTTTCGTCTCCTCCAGGTTCAGCCTCCGCGTATTGTCGCTGTTGAACTCCTCGATGGTGGCCCGCTTCGTGTCACCATCCTTGAAGAACTTGTCGTAGTTCAAGTCGCGGTTGTCGGCCGGCACGCGATAGAAGTTGCCCATGTCCTCGGCCTTGGCGCACTCCTCCTTCGTCAGCAGCGTCTCGTACATCTTCTCACCATGACGGATGCCAATCACCTTGATATCCTCTTTCTTGCCGCCGAACAGTTCGCACACCGCCTCTGCCTGTGTCTTGATGGTGCATGCCGGGGCCTTCTGCACCAGGATGTCACCGTTCTGCCCATGCTCGAAGGCGAACAGCACCAGGTCCACCGCCTCCTCCAACGACATGATGAATCGTGTCATCTTCGGCTCCGTCAACGTGATGGGGTTCCCCTTGCGTATCTGGTCAATCCAGAGAGGAATCACGCTTCCACGGCTGCACATCACATTGCCATAGCGCGTACAGCATATCTTCGTCTCACCGCTGTTGCGACTCTTCGCCACCGCAATCTTCTCTTCGATGGCCTTGGTGATACCCATCGCGTTGATAGGGTAGGCCGCCTTGTCTGTCGAAAGACAGATGACACATTTCACCCCCGCATCGATGGCAGCATCCAGCGTGTTGTCGGTGCCAATGACGTTCGTCTTCACCGCCTCCATCGGGAAGAACTCACACGAGGGAACCTGCTTCAGCGCAGCGGCATGGAACACGTAGTCCACCCCCTTCATCGCATACTTCAGCGTCGATTTGTTCCGCACGTCACCGATGTAGAACTTGATTTTGCTCGCCACCTCCGGCATCCGCGCCTGGAAGTCGTGCCGCATGTCGTCCTGCTTCTTCTCATCTCGCGAGAAGATGCGAATCTCCCCAATGTCGGTTCGCAAGAAGCGGTTCAACACGGCATTGCCGAATGAACCCGTTCCGCCGGTAATTAATAATACTTTGTCCTTAAATATACTCATAATTATAATTGATATTATGTAATCCTGCAATAATGTCGTCCCTTGTCATGGGAATTTCAATGTCTTTTTCATTTGTCATTTTTTATTTATCCTTTAGGGCGTAGCCCGCCTACTTCCTGTACGCTCCATCCTTCGCCTCCAGTATCGTGCTCGGCTCATACACCTCCACGGTGTGCCATGCACCTTGTGGCACTTGAATGCCGTAGAGCTTCTCGCGTGGGCATAGTCGGAAGCGTGCCACTTCCTTGTAGCAGCTCTCATCGATGGCCGTCTCGCCGTCATGTATGGGGCCACTATCACTAATGGATGGAAGCTCATCGTAAAACACCCAGTCTATGCAGCCTTCTAAGCAGATGACCGTCTCGGATGTGATCAAATGACGATGAATGGGAACATGAGTCCCCACTTCAAGGGCATTCAGCATCCGCTGCGATGTGTCTTCCGGCGTAGTGCGCAGGTCAAAGTTCATGCGTCTGCGCTCATGCTCCCTCGCTTCCCCGTGTAGTCCTGACAGCAGGTTGTCATTAATTAGTAACAAGTCCATATATTTGTGTTGCTTTCAGTTCTTACTCTTCACTTCTCACTTTTCACTTTCATCAAGTATTCCTCATGCAGATGATAGTACTTCCTCATAAACGCGATGTATGCAACGGCCATCACCCCACTCGCTGCCACCAGATAAATCCAATGGGCAACAATGCTGTCGGGTATCAGATAGATAGCCACCAACGACACCGCCAACTGCAACAGCATGTAGATGCCACTCACCACGACGTGAGGCATCTTCAGCTCATTTGCCATCAGCTGATAGGCATGCTTACGGTGTGCCTGCCCCAGATTCTCATGTAGCATGATGCGATGGCAGATGGTCAACACACCATCCACGCCATAGATTAAGAACAGCACTATCCATGTGACATCCCCGCTCACCATCATCAACCTGCCAAGACAGAATACCAGAATCATAGCCATGCCAATGCTCCCCACATCCCCCGCAAAGCACTTCGCCTTGGTGCGGAAGTTGAAGAAGCAGAACACCAGCGATGCCAATCCCATGACTACAAGCAAGCTCTCGTCCATGAAACCATACTTCATGTTAAGCAGGTATAGAGGGATGAGCATAGCCAACGAATAGCCGCCCGTTATGCCATTGATGCCGTCCATGAAGTTAAAGATGTTCGTTCCTCCCACGGCAGCTATCAATGCGATGGGCACTATCCACCACATATCCCAATGCAGTAGTCCAATCTGCTGGAATATCATAAACATCGACGCAAACTGCGCCACCAGCCTCAGCGAGTCTGGCAGCGAGTGAATGTCATCCACAAACGAAATACCGGCAGCCAGGGTCACACCCACCATGAGCCACGGGTACAGTTGCATGGCCATCATGGTCCCCTCACCTGTTGGCGATGGAGTAGGGGAGAGGCCCCAAATCCACAGGGCTATAGTAAATATAATTCCTCCCCCCCGTAATACAATACGAGTGTGCGAACTCCGTTCGTTAGGCTGGTCTATGATGTTGAACTTGTCTGCAATCTTAAAATATACGAGTTCAGCCACTAGTAGAATTGCTGCAGTAATACCGTATTTCAACCAAATATCCATATTCGTTCAGTCTTTTGTGTCCGTATAAACGTTTATGCGCTAACAACGGTATATATGTGCTTATATACTACTTGGTTTTGTCAGATGCATCCATACGCTAGAAATGAAAGCTGTTATATTCCCTTCTTTATAGCACAACTGGCGTTTCCAGCTATTTAACCTCCATCTGCGCATTTTAAATAACAAACGTGGTATCAAGTGGGGATTATGAGCATCTTTTTTGTTTGTCTTAGGGTTAAGTATTTCTTCCAACACACGCACCTTTAAATCTGACTTTGAACTCTGCGTTTCTGGGAAGATGGTCTTATCAAAACCAAGATCTTCTATGCAAATCTGATTGACGATATGGAAGAAATCCATCATGGTATACTTATCTAAAACACCTGACAAAAACTTCCAATCGACCTTCTCACCATTTCTCTCCCAAAAGAAGGCCCAATCCAAAAGATTCCGCAAATTGACACCAGCACCAGCAAAATGATTCAGCATGTGCCTTAGAAGGAACAAAGCATTCAAGTTTGGTGATGGAAAATATACATCCACACCTTCAATCTCTACTTTATTACTATCGACTAGAGCAAGTTCCTTCAATATTGACTCTATTTTTTTATTCGATTTTGATGCACTAACAATTAGAAAATCATAATGATTCTCCACCATAAAATCCCCCCAATCGAAAACGGTGTGATGATGATGTGAATAATCTATCGCAATCCCTCTTTCTTTTGATAGAATAGCGTCCGCCTCTTTTTGTTTGCCGAACAACCAAATGTCAATGTCGCCGCAAGGCCTGTGCTTCGGGTTGGGCCAGCCCAGCGAACAGGCATAGCCTTTCAGCACCATCATCTTTATGCCATGTGAATTGTAGAACCCAGCCAGGCTACTTATTGCATTCTCATACGCATCATATCTCCCTTCGTATTCCTTCATCACCTCTCCTATCCACTCAAGCTTCTTTATTAAAGATAGTCCATCCGGGCGAATTGCAAATGAAGGATTATCAGCGTGACAATTCTCAATCCCATCAAGTATGACAGCCAAAAGCCCCTGAGCGTCAGCAAGAGCTTTCATGGCATCCCAATCTACCTCTTTGGGAATAGTCCCTGATTTCGATTTTCCGATTCCCAACCTCACCAGTTGAAGAAACTCGTCTTCCATCAAGTTCACAGTATCTTGTAGTTCGTCAATACATCTAATGGTTCCCACCCCAGTTCGCGTTTAGCCTTCTCATTGCTGAACGTCAAACTCTTCGTCATTTTCTCCAATTTGTAACTGTTTATTGGCGCTTTGTCACCAAGCAGGTCTCCCACCTTCGCCATGCACCATGCCATCCAATACGGGATGCTAATCGGCTTGCGCTTTCCCAACTGCCGTGCCACGGACAGGGAAATCTCCCCAAAGGTGGGCTGATACGAATCGCACACATTATACACCCCGCCCCTCTCTTCCAGTAAGGGCAACAGATGAGCGATGTCCTTTGCCATCAAGATGCTCTTCTTCACCTTGCCTCCAGCAATGTTCAGGTAGAATCCTTTCTTTATTCCATCTACCATAGCCCCTAAGTTTCCGGGCGCTTTGCGACCAGCAAGCAACGACGGACGAAGAATACCCAGCACCACCCCATGGTCGGCACACCACTTGGTCAGGTATTCTTCCGCTTGTATCTTGCTTTCCGCATACGGCGTAGTCCCTTCCAGCGGATGCTCCTCGGTAATCAACTCTCCGAACTCGCAGCCATATACCGCAACTGTACTAATGAAGACCAAGGACTTGGGGATGCCGGCATTCTCCAATGCCTTGCACAGGTTCACTGTTCCCTGATAGTTCACATCATAGAACACCTGTCTCTCAGCCTCCGTCTTAGGAACAGTGTGCGCCTTTCCTGCAGCGTGCAGCACTACGTCGTAGCGTGTGTTGATGGGTGGCACCTCCTTGGCCAAGTTTATTTTGATGTCATCATCATCGGTCAGTCCGATGGTATGCACAACATCATACATCTTTTCCAATAGGGGTCTAACATTATAGCCCAAGAACCCCGAGGCTCCTGTAAACAAAAGCTTCATCCGAAATAAGTTTGTTGAAAACTTTTTAGGGTCACCTCTTGCTAAGGCGACCAAATTAAAAGAAACTCAAAAGAATCAAATGAAAATATCCTTCAGCTCTTCTGCGTCTGCCGCATATTGGGCTGTATCCAGATATTTAATAACAGATGCCAGACAGGCCACTTCATGATGACCTCTCAAAGCGACAAACAATTGTCTGAAGTCTTTATCTTTGGCTGACGTGGTTGACTTTACACGTTTTTTGAAGGTTTTAAAATCTCCTGGTAAGTTGAAATCTTTGATTTTCACCCCCATCTCCTTTGCGCAATCCATGATGAAGCCGTCGATTGCGGGATTAATCAAAATAAGATAATGTGGGCTTTTCCCGTGCTTCATTAGTTTGAGATGGTTGGTCTGTGCTATTAATTCACATTCACCCACATAGCCCATCTCCACCTTGTCGTCATCTATTATCCCAATAGCGAATCGGTCAACGAACTTGCCCTTCATCGTACCCACCACTTTAGAGCAGCAATGTTGATGCCCCACCGTGTCACCTATTAGATTTCTATCAAGTTTGTATCCACATAGCATTCGGGCATGATATTAGATTTCATACGAACGGTTCATAGTTTAAGAACAAGTCTACTCCGTCGGCATAAATCAGCCGAGTGTCCTCTTCTGTGAGATGGCGTATACCGAAGCCATCCTCCATCGGAAATGTAAAAAACACCTCCAGGCCGTCTGGCCTTTCTTTCAACAGCTGGTTCAACACATACGGGCTGTGCGTAGCCATAAAAAGCAAATCCTTGTGTTTCTTTACAGCCTCGAGTATCCAAATAATCAACTGACATTGCGTCGACGGGAACAGATTGTCTTCGGGTTCTTCCAGAAAGATTTCGCTATGTTGCGTCTTCAAGAAATGATTGCTCGTTTTCTCAAACTATAGTAGTGCATGTCAATAGTTGTTCGATTATGTCTTGATATTGTCATCATCGGTAAGACCAATGGTGAGTTTACGACGGCATCGTATAATGGTTCTCTTGATGTCAGAAAGAATAAATGCAGGAGACTTTGTCCTTGAGATGGCATATAAAACGAGCCATCCACATTTTGATTTCTCCATCAGTCTCGATGCATTAAGCCTCATACGAGCATATCTACTTCCATACACATCCGCTTTATTCTTCCACTGCAGGTAATCATCTTTTAGTTCAGGCGCATAGCTTGAATATCTGGCATAGATATATGAGAATCTTTCAGCATAGAAGTTAACCTCCTCCTTTTCATGGTTTAGAGTGAGATTTGTCAGGATGTAATGGTAGTTCTCCCTAAAGCTTCTTGCCCTTTCCTTTTTATAAGTTTCTGATACAATGCTATCAGCTCGCCTCTTGTAATTGTAAGTGATGTCACCAATGAATATGAGATTAGACAAAAATTTCAGCATACAAAACGTCCATGGAGTATCTTCGAAAATAACGCCTTCTCTAAACCAGATTTTATGCTCTATGAGAAAAGACCTCCTAATTAGTTTATTCCATGCCGTCACCGGAAACTGCTCTGTTTGAAAAAAGCACCTCCTGACTTCATCATTATTTGTTACTTTTATCTGAGTGCCAGCAGAGAGTTTCCTCTTCTTTTTGATAGGGTAATTATTCGCTCTCCCCAAGACCAGCTCTACTGTAGGATCCTCTTCCGCTCTTTTTGCTAACAACTCGATACAATTGTCGGTTATCTTGTCATCACTATCCAAGAAGAATATATAGTCGCCTACAGCTTGACGAAGGCCTGTGTTACGAGCGGCTGAAAGACCCCGATTCTTCTCATGGCGCAATACTGCAAACCGAATAGGCCCCTTGTACTCAGCAATCATCCTCTCAGCAATGTCGATGCTCTCGTCCGTGCCGCAGTCATCTATAAGAATGCACTCCATGCTGCCAATATACGTCTGTCGCATCACACTTCGTAGGCAATCTTCTATATACGATGCTACCTGATAAACAGGAATGATTATCGATACAGTCATTTCGTCGCCTCCAGAATCATGGTTTCCAACAGGTTGAACTCATAGGGCAACAGTTTAAAATGTCCTTCCACACCATTCAATACTTTATGTTGGCTTTTTCCCACTTCACACGAAACTACATTCTTAAATCCAGTATCTATCAACAGCTTTGTGAGTGTCTCTTTGTCATATATTATCTGATGCCCCCAGGCCGTATGAAATCGGTTGATCACAAATACTGATGTTGTTGGTAGGCCTCCTTTCTTCGCAGAATACTCGATATACTCTTTGTGAATTGGCTCTTCCGGATTTTGATACAAGCCTATCAGGAATCGCAGGTCAGGAGTGGCTATACGAATGGTTCCGCCTGGTTTCAGCACTCTATAGCACTCCTTCAGCATATTGATGCCCTGCAGATAAGAAAGATGCTCAAACAAATGCTCAGAAAAAACAAACTCAAAAGAACTGTCAGGCAATGGAAATGCTTTCCCTGCATCCATATAAACCCCTGACCAGCTTTCTCTAAGCGATATACCCGTATTAAGCCATCCTTTCAACGGATTTCTCCCACTGCCAATCTGCAATTTCGGTTCTATAGCAATATTCAGATACTTCCTAATTCTCAACTTACGCCAAAATCCAAGTCGGAGCAATCGGATTGTCACCCAGCTTACAGCCTTATTGCGCACGATGTCGAGAGCTATTTTTTTCAACATTGTCAATATCTGAATTTTTATTCCTCAAAAAGGAACGTCAAACAATTCTCTGTAGCATTACCTCCAAGATGAATCATCTTTTCCTTTATCATCACCCTGGTTTTCTCGCACTCAGCCTTATAGTCCATCTTTTTGATGTAATTCAGAACGTCGTCCTCTGTTCTCAGTATTCCACCAGGCATATCCTTACTATAATCCACATACAGGCCACGCTCGTCGCGATACTCTTCATAGTCGTATGCAAAACATAGCACCGGACGTTCCAAGATGGAATAATCAGCCATCGAAGCGGAGTAGTCACTAATCAGGATGTCTGCCACTTTAAACAAATCATTCACATTAGGGTAGGTGGAATAATCACGAAGGGTCTCGTTGAACTCCATTCCCAACAACTTGTTGGTATAGGCGTGCATGCGGAAAAGAACGATATAGTCGTCCTTCAGGAATCGTTCCCACTTCTTCGCATCCACTGGCGGCTTGATGGCACACGTCTTTCCATTGTCTGTGCTATCACGCCATGTTGGAGCATAAAGGATGATTTTCTTGTCTGATGGAAGCCCCAGACGTTGTTTCAAATCAGCCACTTCTTGAGGTGTCACTGTGTATAGCACATCATTTCTGGGCAGCCCAGTAGGAATCATGGCCTCTTCCCTCACCCTGAATGCGCGTTTGTATATCTCCTTCTCGTAGTCACTGGCATAGCAGAACAAATCCACACTGCCAAAGTCATAATCCTTCCTCTCACCGGCGTCATTGCCCACGTGTTTGAAAGGTGTGCCGTGCCATGTGTTTAGGTAGCGACAATTTCTTTTCTTGTAATGCAGGCTCCGCTCAATGTTCACACAGGTTACCCAGTATTTCGCCTTCAAAGTATACTTGAAATATTGCAAGGTGTCAGACTTCACCTTAATGGGATTCCCCGGCACATCCACGTTGGCAGGGTCCTCCAATGCCCACACACACTTGTATCCTCCATATTTCTCAGGGTGTGCCAACATATACTCGTACAACGCCTTGGGGCTGTCATTGTATTTACGGGTATGCCCACTGAACACGACCATCTTCTCGTCGGTCTTAACGAACCATCCCCACACTTTCAGAAAAGAACTTGCCGTCCAATTAAACAGCCTGTTAACCACATAATTATGCTTCAGCAGGTAGTCCAGTCTGGCCCGAAAGCCGTGCATTTGTTGTTCTGCCATTCTATTTTACCCTTCCAGAGTTTAGTTTGTAATCATACGAATGCTCCCCCTCCGCCCTGAAATCAATATGATAGCGTTCCAAAACGTTCTTGAATACTTCTTCATATTGAGGAATGAAGAGGTCGTCTTTTGCCTCCAAATGGTCAATGATAGCATTTGCCATAGGAGCTGTAACACTAAGATCGGTCTTTCCGGCCGTAAAGGACGTGCCTTTCAACGACCCGGGGCTGACATTGAGTATTCTATTATTTGAATCACCTTTCTTCAGTTCAACATTCACGCTCTCAATAAAAACCTTCAGCGCTGCCTTTGTTGCTCCATACACGGCAAAGAAGGGCGATGACATGAAGCCGGAGATGCTTGCCATTACTCCACAATAGAAATCCTCAGCTGCCTCTAACTTCCCATAGAATTTATGAACCAATCTGAGCACTGGTATTGTATTCACGTTGAACGAGCTGATGATATGCTGTTCTGACACACCCTTAAATAATCCCAGCTTGCCAAAGCCTGCAGTAATCATCAGCGCATTGATGTCCGCAAAACGGTCAAAGAACGAGTAATCCTCATTAGTAAGGTCAAATTGAAAGTTCTCGAACTTCGGATTGCTATACTCTTCTGCCAGAGGTGCTTTATCCACAATATAAATCTTTTCCACAGCATTGCGCCTTGCCAGTTCGGTAGCAATGCTGAGGCCTATACCATTAGCTCCTCCGACGACAAGTATCCTTTTAATCATATCTCTGTTACGTTTTCTCCGTTTCTGTATTTTTCTATTATTTCTGCAATGGCCACACTCTCACGTCTGCGTAGTTTGTAGCAACTCCTTCGGTCATTCACTATCATGGACAGGAATTCCTGGATCTCATAGCGTAGCCCCTCTCCGTCATAGCTGTAGAAGTACTTCTTGTTCTTCGTCTGGTCTTCGTAGCGTACCTCAAAATAGTCTGTCAACCACCACGGAGCTGGTACATACACATAGCCCTTGGTTCCCGAAACCACCAAGTTCCCCTCTGTTTTCACGCCAATTCCCAACGTGAAGGAAGATGTGGCATGTGAATAGTTGATAACACCTTTCGTGTAAATGTCAACACCGTTTTCACGTTTGGTATGGAAATGCACATCTTTCCAGTCCATACCCAGTAGTTTGACAATGGCCATCACCGTTAGCGGGGCATGTTCAGTCATGGCTCCACCAGCCTGTTCAACATCCAGTTCTCGTGTAGGGGGGGATACCATCTTACTCAGTGATGCTTTTACGTCCACCACATCACCAATAATACCGCTTTTAATCAATGTCACAATATGTCCGAAAGCGGGGCAATAGGCAGTCTTGCTGGCTTCTAAAAGGATAAGTTTTCTTTCTTCAGCCAGGTTATACAATTCAGCAGCCTCTGCCTTGTTCAAAACAAAAGGTATTTCACAAAGGACGTGTTTTCCAGCCAACAACGAACGCTTCACATAGTCGTAATGTGACAGATGTGGTGATGCAATATAGACGGCATCTACTTTCTCAATGAAGGAATTGAAAACAGAACAGGCTTCGATGCCATGCATCTTTGCAAAAACCTCTGCCTTATCCTGATTCGGATTCAGTACCGCCACAACTTCTGCTCCATTCACCACCTTAGTCTCTGGCACGAAGCGGTTGGCTATTCGTCCGCTACCAATGACGCCTATGCGGAACACATTCTGACTCTCCGCCCGTAGCATCGTGGAAGATATGCCTTCGGTACGTGGCAGATACACCACCTTGCAGTACTCATTCAAGTAGTCGAACTTTCCTTCCCAGTCGCTGCCAATAGCAAAGATGTCAACGTCATATTTCTGGATGTCATCAATCTTCTGGCCAAGATAGTCTTCAATGATCACCTCGTCAGCATAGCCCGTAGCCTTTACCGCTTCAACGCGTTCTAATACGTTGTTGCGTACATTCAACTTTCCACGTCCACGGTCAAAACTATCGCTTGTGACCCCCACTATCAGGTAGTCACCCAGTTCCTTTGCACGCCGAAGCAGATTGACATGTCCTTGGTGTAGCAGGTCATAAGTTCCGTAGGTTATTACTTTTGTCATTTGATGAATATTTTTACCCTTTGCATTCAAGTATTTCCTTTTTAGAGGCGATTGTTCTTAAATGCCGCTATGTGCTGGAATATCTGGCAAATTTTCTGCAATTAGTTTTACTAATAATTTAGAGTACTCTCTCGCTCCCACTTCATTCAAATGCATGGGTTCATTAAACCACTCCTTATGACTATTAAATATAGGAACTGAATAATAATCCCAATACTGGATATGGTTCTTCTGTGCAATTGCCTTAGCAGGTTGAAGTATATCCGAAGACTTTGCCCCATATTTGGGAGAACTGATAAAAAACAAAGGTACATTATTATCTTTACATAGTGTTATCATCTTCTGTAGATACGACAACTTAAAAGGATCCATTAATGGCCGCTTTTCTCTAATAGAAGCAGGTTCTTCTGTCATAACACCTTTAACTGGAGTAAATCCCCGTGGATCTGTACCTCTATTGATTACGTAATCTACAACTCGGGGTATAATCTCAGTGTTGTATCTTATCATCCCTGATTGTACTTTATACCATTCTTCTACGGAAACATCTTTTATGATATTCGAAATACCAGGTTGGTTATAATAAGGTTTCAAGTACTTCAAATAACGTATATGATTGTTGTCCTCTTGATACTCATAAATGTCAAACGAAGGTTGCACATCAAATAGCACCATCTTCGGATGATAACGATTCAAGACCATCTTCAGAAGGCCAACTGCCAACACTATTCCATTTCCTGCATAACCAGCGTTGTATACATCTAAACCAAGAGTGTCAGACAAAAACGGCGTATCATAATGAACGACAGCTCTGGAGGAACCGAATATAATTATATCGTGAGTGTCATTCATAACCAAGTCATTGAGTTTCTTCGTGCTCCCGCCTTTGGCATGCCCTTGCAAGTAGCCACCAAACATTCCAACCCCAATATCTATGATAATGATTATTGCAAAGAAAACAAGAACTTTTATAATGAATTTCTTCATAATTCAAAAGCTAACATAAATAAACTGTCCACCATCTAAAACGCCAAACATCAGAATCATACAAAAAAGTGCTACATATATAAACCAACGAGATGCCTTTTTGTTCAGAAATAAGAACTTCGTGCTAAAGAACTCATCTCTAATATCCTTAAAAAACAAAATGAATAATCCAGCAGGCAGAATAATCATTGAGGCAACTCCCATATCTGATAAATTTGGGATGCTTATGTAGGTGAACATTCTGCTTATGGCACCCCACGCATCTCTTATTGTTGGCATTCTGAAAAACACCCAAGCAATATTTACCAAAAGGAATGTTACGCATATTCTTAATGCTTTTACTGCCCAATTACCACCTTCATACTTTTGCCATCCTAATGCCTTCTCTACAATCTGGAAAAGCCCGTGCATTACCCCCCAAATAATAAAGGTCCAATTTGCCCCGTGCCAAATGCCACTGACAAGAAAGGTCACAAAAATATTCCAAAAGGTTCTTGTTTTGCTGCAACGGCTACCGCCAAGGGGGATATAGACCTGTCGTGTAAGCCATCGGGTTAAGGAGATATGCCACCTGTGCCAGAAATCAGTTATACTAACAGCAAGATAAGGACGCTTGAAGTTATTGATGAGATTAAAGCCTAGTGTTCTTGCAATACCTATCGCCATCAGCGAATAGCCAGCAAAATCGCAATAAATCTGCAAGGTGTAAAACAAGCTTGCCACAAAACAGGTTGAACCAGAGTAGTGAGTGTAATTGGCATAAACCGTATCTACGAATAGACCCAAGCGGTCCGCTATCACCAATTTAATGAACATCCCCCATAGAAGGTATTTCAAACCCTGCTTTCCTCGCTCATAGTCAAACTTCTTGCGCTTTTTGATTTGGGGTAATAACTCCTTCGCTTCGCTAATTGGACCTGACATCACTTGAGGGAAAAAACTCACAAAGAGCAAATAGTCTAATAGATCTTTCTCTGCCTTCACCCTTCCGTGATATACATCCAGCATATAGCCAACAGCTTGGAATGAAAAAAACGAAATGCCAACAGGTATTGCCCAATTTAAACCAGGCAAAGCGAATCGCATCCCTGTAGCTGCAAGTCCTGCACTGATACTCTCATTCAGAAAATTGTAGTACTTGAACGTCAAAAGAGGCAGCAATCCCAATAGAGCAAATATCCAAACAATCCGTTCCCGTTTCTCCTTATCATTCTGAGTGCCAAGCCAACATCCCCCCCCGAAAGTGATCAGCGTAACGCCCAACAAAACAAGAGCATACGCCGGATCCCAGTTCATATAAAGGAGATAGCTCACTACAAGAAGCATCACCTTTCTTGTTGTATTCCATTTGGCAGGAATTGCCCAGTAGAATACAAAGATTAGAGGAAATATGAGCCAGAAACTGAAGCTATTAAACGCCATTAGGATATTGTTGAACGTTAATTATATCTGAGACCCCATCTGCCTGTAAAGTTTGTCATAAAGAGCAGTATTCACAGTTCTAGAATAATAGGCTCTGCCGTAAGGTTGTGCATTATTTGCAAAATGCTCTATCAGTTCACGGTCATTGTATAGTTTCAGAACACAGGTCGTCACAGCCTCAGGATCAAGATTAGATGCAGAAAGTCCGATGTCTTCACGCTCAAACATGTTGTAATAGTCTGACCATTCATCAACGGAATTAACAATAACGCGACGGCATGACATCAGCAGGCCGGCCTTACTAGGTACACTGTTACCTATAATATCCCGCTTCAACGGAATAAAACAGATGGAGCAGGCACTATACACGTGTGGCACCATTGGCTGCGGTTCCAGCGGATAAAAGACGATATTGTCTAGCTTTCTTTCCTTGGCCTCCGCAATAAACTGGTCATATTGGCTGCCAAATCCAATCATCTGGAACACAATGTCGTCATACTTCTTAAGCCTTGAAGCGACCTCCAATACCATTTTATAGTCGAACACAAAGCCCATAGTTCCTGCATACTGTACATAGAACTTCTTACGGCTCATATTATATTTCTTAACAAACAGATTCTCCTCCCAAGGAATCTCATGTACAAATGAGTCATCGTACCAGTTAACGATGACCTTCACCTTCTCTGCCGGAACACCCTGCGCCACAACGCGTGCTTTCATGTCTTCGGAGATAACGGTGATGACATCTGCACGGCGATATGCTGTTTTCTGAAACCTGTAGAAGAATTTCTGCATCCATTTCTTAGGCATTACGCCACTAGCGATGGAACTACCAGGGAACATATCTTGAATGTTAAAAACTGTCGGAAGTTTTACCGTATTCTTTACGATAGAAACCAAGAACGGAGCCCATGGACAGGACTGAACATGAACAACATCGTAGCGTTCCTTCTTTGCCTTTCTCAAATACTTAATTGTTCTGAAACTATACTGCACCCCTGCCAGATAGCGCTTTGCAAAATGATGCTTGTCAGTAATCTTCAGTGGAATCAGCTCGTAGCTAAAATTGGGATTATCCTTAATGCTATCCGGCACCACAGGGTCTTTTCTCGTTGATACACTTTCGAGAAGGTGAATCTTGTGCCCCGCCTTCAACAAATCCTCAAACAAAGCCTTGTACAAATGAAGCGACGGACCATAGGTGTCGAATCCACTGTTTAGAACAAAGAGTATCTTCATGTTATACTGTTTTATGATTCAATTGATTTGTAGAATGATTCCAATATCACATCCGGATTGTATTTTGCGGCTTCCCGCAAACTGTTTTTAGCGAAATATAGTTGCAGCTCTCTATTATTATATAATTTCAATATCGCTTCCGCCAATTCCTTTGGCGCCTTTATAGGAACGAGTAGTCCCGTTTTACCATTTAATACCACATCCGAATTATAGAGCCAGTCAGTGGCAATCATAGGCAGTGCGGAATTATAGGCATCAATCACATTCCCAGGAAATCCTTCCCCGTGGTAATATGTTGGGAATAGCATTACGAAATAGTCTTTCAATATCTCAACCGTCTTATCATAATCGATGATACCATTGTAACTGACTATACCTGCATTTTGTTCTATCAGTCCTTTCAGTCTATCTTTATAGAATTCTGGCACTAAGCCGTAGAGGTCCAATTTAATATACTGTCCCCCCAAAGAGCTATTAGCAATATTTACCGCTTCTATTGCATCCTCTACACCTTTATCTGCATAGATTCTGGAGAACACACAAACTTTAATCTTTTCGCTTTCGATCAGACACACTTCTTCCTCCCTAATAGTATTTAGACGTTTGGGGTTAGATAGTATGGATATATTCTTTATCCCTATCTCCTCAAGGTCTTTCTTTATGTTCTCTGTCTGAACAAATAGGCCTGAGAAACGGTTCACCATCTTGATGTACTTCGGTTTCTCCTTAAGCAGTTCTGGAAGGAATCCGCCAATAACTACATATATAATGCGTCTTTTAAAAAGTCTATTAAAAAAATCAAGAATGGGGACAAACACTTTAAAACCATTGTCAGCAGGGGCAATAATGAATACCTCTGATTTCTTAAGCAGTGATATGCTTGAAATCAGAAAGCGAAGCGGTTGTTTCCTCCATGCGTTGGTATTAACGGTCTTAACAGCTGAATTACCATAACGCCTACGTAGCTCATTGGTGATAATGGTCGTACGGACTGCTTGCCCATCCGCAATCTTTCCCCCGTCACCAAATTGACCCCAAACTCCTATTTTGTACATGATTATTATTTGTGATTTCGATATCTAATGATTTTTGCCGGATTACCAGCTACTATGGCGTTCTCAGGAACATCTTTAATAACAACTGAACCTGCCGCAATAACTGCCCCATTCCCAATAGTAATGTCCCCTATTACAACTGAATTCGCTCCTATAAACACATCATTGCCAATAATTGGAGGTTTACTACCAAAAGTGATTCCTATCGTAGTATTATGATGAACTAAAACATTATCCCCAATTTGAGTCCTCGGATGTATAATAAGTCCTATTCCGTGACATACTACGAAGTTTTTCCCAATCTTTACTTTCTCAGGTACATCAATGCCAAGAATCCATCGAAAAATGAACCGATATATTAACCAAATAGGAGAGCCTAAAATATAGAGGACTTTATTTTTTGTAAAAAAATGAGCTGCCCTATAACAGATGATGAAGAATAATCCCTTAAAATTTCCTCTGTAGGGTTTTATTTTTTTTTTCATTCTTATTGATTCATTATATCTAAAGCTTTCTTTGATTGGCTATAATAAGAAAAATCATTATATGCCAGTTCTCTTCCTCTTGCACCTATTTGTAAGGCTTGGTCATAATTATCTGCGACCCATGCTAATTGTTCAGAGAAACTATTAGTGTTGGGATCAGCGAGGAATCCATTTTCTCTATGCTTTATGAATAATGGAATCTCGCCTACACGAGTAACAACTACTGGGTTGCCAGTAGCCAGGTACTCTCCAAGTTTTGTTGGGAATCCGTTTTGCGCCTGTAAACTATCTGGCCTGGCCAATGCTAAAATTCTGGCATTAAATAATAATTGTGGCATTTCTTGAGGTGCTACCAGTCCTGTGAAAACCACTTGCTGTTCGATACCTAATTGCTTTGCTAAATCTTTTAACCTATCTATCACAGAAGGTTCTACTCCTTTCCCAACAATTAATAACTTGTAATCTTTATGACTAGGATAAAACTTAGCAAAGGATTCAATCAAAATATCTGCTCCATCTTTATCATATGAAACTGCACCACAATAAGCGATATAATTCTCGTTCGTTGTTCTTTTTAGATTATTAAAACGGTTGGTATCAACGAACATGTTTATTACATAAATCTTTTCTTTTTTTACACCAATTGAATTATAGTAATCCTTCAAAGACTGGGAGATTACGAAGAAAGCCTTGTGTTGATTTAATTTATCCTTAAGCCATTCTTTATAATTATCTTTATGGAGCTTTATAGCATCTGGGTGCTCCGTACTTTCACAGAACATTTTTGCGCGTTTTCTATAATGACTAACTATCCAAAATTGATAATTGTATAGTCCGTAAAAGAAAACCATATCTTCTTTTCTTATTTCTTTAAGAAATAGAATATAGTTTTTTATAAATGACAAATGCCTAATTTTCTTTGTAAGAAACCTATCACGTTCCCAAAGATTCACTATTTTAACATTAGGAATAATTATTGGGGGCTGTCTTCTGCTCTTGTCTGTTATTAAAAAATAAATGACCACTTCTACCCCATTCTCAGAAAACCCTTTTGCATAAGCAAGAACCCTATTTGTCCAAGCTTCTCCTGGGCAATACCGTCTAACAAATAATAAAATACGCCCCATAATTATGCTAATGCTTTAAATAATACAAAAAAACATCGCGCAAAGATTCACATTGCACATGAGCCAATACAAATAGCTTTCTTTTCCTCGAAATGAATGATGGCAATATACCTTTTTTACAGGCATATTTGAATAATTTGCTGTCGTAAGGAGCAAGACAAAGCTTTTTATTACTCTTCTCATTTGCCATGAAAGAATCATATTTTTGTTCTAAAACAAAATCATCTTGTATAACCACATTGAGATTATTTAGCCTTTCGAAAAAAATCTTACTTTGCGCACTAGACAGTATCTTTACAGAACAATTATCCCTACACTGAATAAAAGGGATACATTTCAATCCAACACCTTCGTTTCTGAAATCTAACTCTACCATATATCCTTCCTGCCATTTTGATTGCTCACTATCAGCCTTGTCAAAACAGAAATTTCCCAGACCGTACACAATTGGGCTGTTTTTATATAACTCGTAACCACTATAGCAATGCTGATGGTGGTTGACAACAGCATCCGCCCCTATGTCCACAAGCCATCGATATGTCCTTTTCATTCGTGGGCTCGGATAATCATAATGTTCATTACCCCCATGTACAATAACAACTACTCGATTAGCATGACTCCTTGCTTCAGACAAACTGTAATATAATGAGATTAAGTCGAGTGGGTTAGAACCTGGCGAATCGTTTGTGGCTATGCTAAACTCATTCTCACAAACATTAATTATTGCTACTTTAAACCCATCTTTATTTATATATAAAACCTTGGATGCATCAGTTAAGTCAACACCAGCACCAACATACTCTATTTCTACTTTTTTAAGAGAATCAAATGTGTTAATGCATCCCTTCTCCCCATAATCTTTAAAATGATTATTAGCCAATGTTACACAATTAAAGCCAGCATACTTTATTGCTTCTAAGGCCTTAGAATTAATACTCAATGACGGGCCTGATTTTACAATAGGTATTTCACTACCATCAATAACAGGGCTTTCTAAATTTACTATCGCATAATCAGAACTAGAAACAACTCTCTTAACATCATCAAAAATCTTAGAATAATCTCCATTATCCATTATATCTTTAAGTCCATACCTAGGACAATAATCTCCTGCAATGATTAGTTTCATTTTTTTATTCCCTCTAGATTAAGCCATTTACCTATTATAAGATCCCACTCTTCAGGATCAATCTTTCCCATTCCTGTTGCTGGATAAAAAGTCATTTCACCGAAATAAACAATCCCATCAACATCATAAAAATCAACTCGTACGAAAGGAATATTATTTGACAATAATTCGGCAAAAGTAATCATCTCTTTCAAAGTCCCAGGAATTTCTAGTTCTCTTTTTGGGCCTCTATTATAGTTTAATTCTCCAAAATCCAAAAAGTTACCTTCACAATCGTAATAATTCGCATGATGATTTACAAATCGGTCATAATCAATTTTAAAGAATCTAACCTGTCCGTTGAAACAAAAAAACTTATAATCTCTTAATTCCCCAAGGTGATGATTAATCATATACTTTTCAGCAATAATCTTTCTAGGAACATTTTTGTACGGCCATTCTCTACCCGCTTTGTAATAATCATACGACAAACTGTCGGAAAGAATTTTGCTTGCTTGCTTTATATCAAGTTTATCCTTGTCCTTACATATTACCAAACCACCAGAGTCATGTGTACATTTTAATACAAATTGGAGAGGAAGCTTGTCCCACTCTATATCATTGACCTTATCCCAAACTCCCAATGTAGGAATGACATGGTTTGCCCCTATCTTTTTAGACACATATTCTTTTACAGCGCACTTATCGACTAACTGTGTATATAATGGTTTACGATCATATAATTTTAACCACTGTAACTTTTCATTAAATGTTTTTGGATTTTTAAAATCCAATTTATACCCCATGCAATTTCTCCATTTTAATTGAAGATAAAGTTTATCTGGCAGACTTTGCCCTAAATGCGCCATAAGCACACTTCTTAGCAATACCGGATCTCTTAAATACTTTTTTAAATTCATATTGTTCTACTTAAATGAATACAAATCAACACACATAAAAGCAAATTATTTTTATGTACGCCTACCCCGAAGTTGGCGCAACAACTTTCCTAAAACGGGTTTTAATTTATGATTCCAAAATACCTGAAAACTCCATTTGGGTTTCCACCCCTTAAACGGTGACATATTAAGATACTTGAAGTACTCATTAGTGTAGGGGTGATTACTATAATAATCCCAGGGTTTGGGGGTATATACATAGTGAATAACTATTGGGTCTATAGGTATGGAATAATTCATTGCCCTCGGAAAATGAAATCTTTCCTGCATAAGAAAAATGGGCAAATAATTCCACTTATTACTTACTCCAATAACTTCTTTATATAATACTGCATTCAGCGTATCTTGATCATGAGATTTAATCCGGTCATAGTGTTCTTTAATAAAAAAGAATAACCTTTCAGTAACATTATTCTCACGCCAATATCTCAAGTTTATCAATAAAACGCCCGCATTAAAATACCCATATTCTTGCGGTATGCTCAATCTTTCAAAAGTCCCATTCCCTATCGCCCATTCATTGTTCTGATAGACGGCAGCTATTGCAGCATTATCAATATCCATATTATAGAGTTCATCTATAGACCCTCTTACAATGATATCACAATCCAAATAAATAACTTTATCAAGATTTTTAGGTAATACTAAATCCACAAACAGTCTATAGTAAGTTGCGATACTTATGTGAGAGGATTGAGTTTTCGGCATTGGAAAACGTTGAACCACATTCGAGTCTATTTTACAGATAGATAATTTGCCATCGTAATCGGATACTTGTTTTTGCAACAAATCCTCATTTTGGGGACTTAATCCTTCGGTAAATAGATAGAAATGAACATCTTTATTGTTATATAGGATAGATGTCATCGTTACACAGCAATGCTGCACATAATTGTTGTCTGATGCTAAAACTACATTCATAATGTGTTATTATTTATAGTCCTTTTAAAGGCTGCGATAGAACCAAGCCCTCCTGAGGTAAATAACTTATTTTGGATGGTTAGAACATAAATTAATAAGTGTTAGACTCCTAAAATATATCGTTCATATACCTGTTTGTACAACGAATCTGGACTAAAAATGACTCGAAGCATTGTCTGAAGTGTAAATAAGGATTGATATGCAACAATAATAAATGTTAGTTTATAATGACTATTAATATACTTTGTAGAATATGCTACAGACATTAACATAAATGGGTATGCCATATTTAATGTTCGATAGAACAATGCAAGTCCATTACCAGTTTGGATTGTATAGAAAAGAAATGAAGAATAAACGGTCAGAAACGCTGCGAAAGCTATTTTTCTCACAAGAGCAGACCCTTCTCTCTTGATAATATTCTTAAAAGAAACAAAAAACAACACTAAAAAAGGCAAATGCAGAATAACGACTGTAATAAAAAACTTAAGACCGCGAACATCTCCTTGTAGATAGTAATCTACGAGTCTTGACGTGTCTGTATCATCAGCAATAACAGTCATAATATATGGAAATAATACCGTATTAAAGACAAGTGAAATAACCGGGAAAAAAAGCAATAAACCGATGATGATGTGTTTTTGGGGTTTCAAGAAAAAAGAAACTGTTAATATTGCTAATATTAGAGGTATAGACCGATGCATCTGAAGACCTAAAGATACACAATAGAAAACAATAATCATTAATAAGTACCAACGATGATAGTGGCTTTCTTTGAGCCTAACAATCAAATAAAAGGCAAACATAATAAGTATATAACCGATTGTTGCTCTAGCATAGCTAAAATTACTCATGTAAAACAAGGCAAATAAAGGAAATGCTATTAACAATTCTGACTTATGCCATCTACACATAATTGTAAAAAGCAGCAAACAACCACCCCATATTACCAATTTGAATATATCAAACCCCCAAGGAATTAATGCACGTAATTTTTCCCAAATTGGTTCATAATGTTCAATTTCTATCCCAGTATCATACCACATACGGTAGGTCCAATAGTCACCGCTTGCAGCAAACACAATTTGAAGCAATAATATAATAAAAAGAACAACTCGAGGAGTATTTTTTTTATTCACTAGATACTTCCTGGAATAAAAAAGGTGTATTGAATAAACAGAAACACCAGTCATTATCAATGTGTATATGAGGTAATATGTAAATGCTAATTGAAACATACTGCGAAACGACTGCTTTTGGGCTTGTTTGTCATTGAATAATCTGATTCAATTTATTTTAAATACACCGAATCTAAAACTGTCGAAGCAATTTGTGGCCGATAATGACTGATATCATAAAAATTATGATAATCTTCGGTCAGGTTGTTCTTCCCTGAAAAATCGAATACATTTTTCACGCCAAAAACTGAACACAAGATATGATAATCATCTCTATTCAGTTTCAATTGATCATACCCCGGGCTTATAATTACTTTATAATTTGAATTTGAAGATTTTAATAATGAAGCTATTCTATTTATCAGACCTTTTTGTTCTTCATATATACACTTTGTTGCATAAGTAAGCGTATCAGGACGTTCTTTAAAATAGTCCATAACATTCCCCTGATAATATGAGTTATTTGATATAGCTTCTTCTTTTTCAGGCCACGTCGTTTCATTCCATCTGTAATCATAATGGCGAATGGCTACGTCAAAAACGCCATCTTCTGCTGCATCTTTACTTACCTGACCAAATAATAATAACTTTGTATATGAAAAAAAGAACTTAGGATTCACAAAAGATTTAAAACCAGATACTAGGAATTGAAAGTAGTCGTGTCCTGGGGTGGTTTGGGGAGCTGGAAAGAAAAGCAATTTGTCTTTATTTGCCTTTGTTCCTGCCAAAATATGTGAATCGAGAACAAGCAAACAATTGTCTAACGGGGCTTTCTCACTAACATATTTTAGTTTAAGAAAGATACCCTCAAGTGTCTCGTTGGACGCGTCCATGTGATAGCATACAGCTGAATCATTGAGATGTTTCTTCCAATCTTTAACTTGATAATAGCGGCTTCTTGAGTTTCCAAAAATAAATGAGTTATAATGTAAAGAGTCATTATAATTGTCAAATGTACTAACGCTCACATAGTCATGGTCTAAACCTACAAAACTTGTCCCTTCTTCTGGAAAAAACACATCATAGTGGTAGATGATTTTAAAAGGATCCGAAATAATATAATACAACACTATTAGTATTATTGGGACAAACAATTCCAACACAAATTTTAATGGTCTATTCCTCATTTTCTAAAATTTGAAATATATGAACTGAGAGTTTTCAAGCGCACCGTAGGACAAAATATAAATAACTAACAACACATAGGAAACATACCGTACAATCCAATAAATTGATGAAAACGTGCTTATTCGCGACTTGGGGAAGAACTCGTTTTTAAAATCATAAACAAATAAAATGAATAGTGAAATAAAAGCATATAATAAATTGTGTTTATTGACAAGATTAAGAGTTCCATCAAAACTAAATATTTTCCCAATCACAGAAAATGCAATACCCAAACTTTCACAACGCCCAAATATCTGAGAAAACGCAAAAATGAAATATACAGTCAAGCAACAGAAAAGTATATACCACCACTTTGATTTTAAGTTATATTTATCTTCAACTAGTGCCCTCTGCTTTTGCGTAGCAGCTTCCATGCAAAGGAATAGGCCATTAAAGCCTCCCCAGAATATAAATGTAAAAGCAGCACCATGCCATATACCGCTAACGATAAATGTAACCATCAATGCCGACATTATTCCCCACATTTTCCAACTGCGCAGCATAAAAGACAAAGGTGTATAAATGTAATCTGTTAACCATTTAATGAGAGAAATATGCCAGCGTTGCCAAAAATCAGAAACGGATGTTGCAAAAAAAGGGCGTTTAAAATTTATCATTATTCTTATACCCATGCACCGCGCAACGCCTAAAGCCAGGGATGAATATCCAGCGAAGTCTGTATATACCCTAAAAGGATAAATTAAAGCGGCAAAAGCAAGAGTAACTCCGTCATAAAGCGAGATGTTATGATAAACCATATCCGTATAAATTCCGATTCTATCAGCTATGCACAATTTCATGAAATAGCCTAACAACATCATTTTAAATCCCTGTACCAAATCCTCATAGGTGCTTTTTTTCAAATCTTTAAACTGTGGCATCATATTGTCAGCTCTCTCGATAGGTCCAGAAAGCACTATCGGGAAGAACGATAGGTGTAGTCCCGTTACAAGTATATTCGGTTCAAATTCAACCTCTTCGTTATACACATCAACAATATAGCTAATAGCCATGAAGGTATAAAAAGAGATACCCACAGGAAGCATCAGCTCAATATGTGGCATAGAAATGTATAAGCCCACTGAACTAAGTGCCGATTGTATAGTCTCATTAATAAAGTTGAAATACTTGTAGAAGGCCAGTGGCAATAATACCACGATGATACCTAACACCAGCAACCTATGTTGTGTTTTCTCAGATTTAGCCTTGCTAATTCCTCTTGTAAGCAAGTATGTGGTAATTGTTACACCAGCAAGCAACACCGCATAAACGGGTTGCATGCTGATGTAAAACACATAGCTTGTCAAAAGTAGAAAAGGAATTCTCCACTTTTGAGGAATGAAGTTGTAAAGAAATACAACAATCGGGAAAAACAACAGAAAATTAAATGATGTAAAAGTCATGAATCTTTGATACTATCCTAACTTGCCTTCAATTGTACTGATTAAATCACCCACCTGCTTCATTTTGTTCAAGTCTTTCAGCTTGAATTTGATATTAAACTCTTTTTCCACTGTGGTAATCATAATCATGTGAGAAAGTGAATCCCAACGCTCTACATCGTCGGCAGTCATATTATCTCTCAACTCAATACTGTTGTCACTGAAAACTTCCCGAAAAATAAGGGTAAGCTTTTCGATTACTTGGTTATGTCCCATTGATCTTAAGTTTAAAAAGTTAATATTAAAGTGATTTATAATTCTTTTTCAAATAATAAAATAGTGTCATCAGGATAATACTCCTTGGTAAGAGGATGTGCAGATGTGTAATTGCGAACAACCTTGAACCCGCTACGTTCATATACTTTTTGTATTTTGACATTACTCGCAAAAACATGTCCCTGTATCTTTTTTACACCAAGTTCTTTTGCTTGCTGTATATGAACTTCATTGATTCGAGGAATGAGATGATGTCCTCTATACTTAGGAACTGTATATGAATACTCCCACTGATAGGTTCCCCACTCTCGATCAACCTGAATATCCTTAACTATGTCCCATTTTTTTTGGGCATTCAGAATTTTTTGCGTTGGGAAATGATATGAAATCAAGTTGCTCTTCAAAACTGCTGAGGTCTGTCCATCTTCATTTTTCCCTTCCAACCAGCCTCCTTTTGCAGAGACAACAACACCATCATATTCAGCCACGATAAAACTACTTACTGATAGTTCGCAACCATCGATTTCTTCTTCGAGAATTTCTCTGAGATAATGTCTTAACTCAGATTCTGTTATCTCAAAAAAATTAGCCAATCCAAGGTTGTTCGTCGAACTTTTTTCGGCTTCAATGATTGTTGTGACTAAAAAGTCGATATCATCCATCGTAGCCCTTCTAATAATATACTTGCTATTGTCAATCATAACTCTATTATAAAATCATTTCTTTTAGTTTCATTTTGTCGGTCTTATCACTTGAATTGAGGGGAAATATCGGCACATAGAACAGGCGAGTAGGTATCATATAAGAAGGCATCTTAGTCCTCAAATAGGATATCATCTCATCTGGATTGAACTCCTCTGACTCAATAAACATCGCGATTTCCGTAAGCATATCTTTGTTGTCAAAAGCTATACATACGACGTTCTTACCACCAAGGAATTCCCGAGCATGATACTCAATCTCACCCATCTCCACACGGAATCCTTGAATTTTTGCTTGATGATCCAAACGGCCAGAATACATGATGTCACCGTCAGCATCCATATAGCACAAATCGCCTGTATGGTAAAATCTCATGTGTTTGCCGTCAACATCTTTAAAGAAAAAGGAACTTTCATTCTTTTCTTCGTTTTTCCAGTAGCCTTTTGTTACTTGGTCGCCTGCGATACATAACTCGCCCTTTTCTCCAGGAGGTAGCTCATTGCCTTGCTCATCAAGTATCAATCCGATACAATTTGCCAGTGGCTTACCAATTGAAATAATACCATTTAGAGACTTATTATCACCGCCCTTTGTCAACTTGTAGTATGTGCAATAAATGGTGCATTCTGTAGGGCCGTAGAAATCATATATCTCGGTGTTGGTAGCACAATTGTACCAATCCTCCATCAGGTTGAGCGGGCAAGCCTCTGCTGTCAATATGCAAGTCTTTAAACTAGAGGCATCTATTTCATCAAAGTAAGGCTTGAGGTACCTCAACATGGAAGGAGCCATTGCACCAAACGTCAGATGATGGTCTTCAATAAGTCCGCTTGCATATATGTACTTGATCTGACCGTAAGGAACAGTATAGCAGCAAGCCCCCTTGCAAAGAGGGACAATATAGCCTTGAACAGACACGTCAAAAGTTAAGTCAAAGCACTGCAAGCAACGGTCTTCTTCTGTAATCTCGATTCCTGTCTGCCAAAATGAATCCATAAAGGCTGCCACGTTCTTGCGCATCAGCATCACACCTTTAGGCTTTCCGGTACTCCCAGAGGTGAAGAGAATGTATGCTAGTTCTTCATCAGAAACGCCTTCTTTGGGAGTTAAGCAATCTTGCTCATATTCCAGAGCAGAAGTTTTAATGACTTGAACACCTTCGTAACGAGTTTGCTCAGAAGAGTCAAGGATTAAGTCCAACTCCACCTGCTCACAGATATCTTGGCAACGTTCAAGCGGCCAACCCGGATGAAGCGGAACGTAGCAGTCGCCTTCCAGCCATAGAGCAATGATGGAGGCGTATGACTCCAAATCATCGTTGATGACTAACCCAACTATAGAGTTATGGTTGTCACTATGCTGTAAAGCAAGCCTAATTTTTGATACACAATGCCCCAGCTGTTCATATGTATAGAACTCCTCATCAATGTGGAAAGCATTTTTTGCGGGGAAACGTTCAAATGATGATAAGATGGGATTGATAATTAGTGAATTAAACATAATATGTAAAAAATGGAAAACATTATTATTTGAGGGAACGTTCTAACATCCATTTGACAACTTCTGCCGATGAATCCAATTGTTGAAACCTTTCAAAAGTGTATATAAAGAAATGGGTTAAATCATCCATATACTTAGTTTCGTCAAAAACTTGTATTTTATTAGCCAAACTATTTAAATCATAAGCTAGAGGGAATGGCAATTCTTCCAATTTGAAATATAATCCCCTATCGTAAGTTTCAGCATCAGCCATATACAAGAAACAGGGTTTATTCATAAGAGCAAATTCAAACATTGAAGACGAATAGTCTGTTATTAAGATATCTGACGCACACAACAATTCTTGCATATCACTGTATTGAGTAACATCTAACATGTCATTGCAAGTCATCAGTTTTGAAGGCTTCACGACTTTCATCATATTGGGATGAAGTCTTATCATAATTACAAAATCTTCATTAAAACGAGCTTTAAGAGCATTGATTAACATATCCCAATGAGAAATATAGTTGTCTAGACTTTTGTCAACCCGAAAAGTGGGTGCATATAGAAGCACTTTTTTGTCTTCTTTAATATGATAAAATTGTAGAACCTTTTTTCTGGCATCCATGATTTTTTCCATTTGAAAGAAAATATCATTACGTGGTAAACCAATCTCTAATATTTCTCCTTTATAACGAAACGCTCTTCTGCATAATTCTGTACACCATTTTGAATCAGATAACATTAAGTCAATATTTAGAGAATCTCTTTGGGCTTTTTTCACATAAGTTTTAGAAAGTCGGTCTTCCACATCAAATTCTATGGGTTTAACCCCCATAGAACCATGCCAGGTCATAATATATTTTTGGTTTGGTCTCTTCTGCCAGCCCCAACCAAAATCATTAAATCTGATATTTGATATTAAAAACTCAGAAGTGTTAATATACAACAATTCCTTTAAGGATAATCTTTTAACCTTCATTATTCTATTATCGACACCGAGAACTGTTTCAGGCTCTGAAAAAGACCATATCAATTTGAAATGATTTGAATACAAACCAAGTATCTTCTCAGATATGTATTTGGGATTACACGAATATTGCAAGCCTCCATAAGCTTGACAAAAAACGTATCCTTTTTTTAGTGGCACAAAGCATCTAATAATGGAAGATACGAACCAAATAATCAATAATTTAATTTTTCTTAATAGCCTCATAACTTTATTTCTTTTTTTGAGTGTTTATATTCATTTTTATATTTGTAGCCATGAAATTTTTTATGAAAAACTTATTGACCATTAGTTTTAGTTACTAAAAAAAGATAATATCGGCTTCAAAAACTGTAGCGCAATCTGTCTTTCTTTTTTATTAAAGGCTATAACAAATAATGAAATTCCAATAGAAAACATACTCATAATACATGCTAATACAAGACGCATAAAACCTTCTTTAAATAATATGTGTATTAGAAAAACTATTGCTAAAGTAATAACAGATACAAATATTATGGGAATAACGACTTTGATAATATAATCTCGTAGTGAAAATACAATAAGTTTTCGCGTAATAAACAAACCAACGATGTGGGTGGCTGTTGCAGTAAACAAAACAGCAAAAAGGCAAAGTTCTGAAATACCATAGATTTTTGCGAGAAAAAAACCAATAGGAACAGAGCTGACACGAACAATGCTACCCCATAATTGATATGCGCGCATTTTACCTGTCGCATGGACAACAAAAGATATTGGAGCATTAAAACTATTAACAAAAGATGTACATAGAATTAAAACTGTAAATGATGCCGTATGATCAGGCACATTATTTCCAAGCCAAATATGTAATAAATAGTTGATTTCGATTGAAGCTGGTATCCCTAACATGAGTATAATGGAAGAGCTTAATTTACTCATGCCATACGTTAGACTCATTGTCCGCTCTATATCACCGCGTGCATAAGATTGAGTAACTTGAGGGCGTACGGGCATAGTAATATTTTGAACGAAAGACTGAACTGCTCCATTTATTTGGTTGGCAACTCCACGTGCCGCATTGACAATAGGTCCAAAGAAAAAATTCAGTACTAGGTTTATACCTTGTACTTCCATAATATTTGAAAACGAGCCAAAAAGATTCCATCCAGAAAACCCTAACATCGAATTGAATAAACCCTTGTCAAAGAATCTTTTGAATTTAATTTCTTTGAAATGACGTTTACTATAACCAAAGTACATCAAAAAATTCAATACATTAATCATTAGAACAAGAATGCCATACCAAATCAGATTGTCTCCTGAAATATACGGCAATGCAATTACAATCGACAGCTTCAGAACCGCGTCAAGGATGCTAACCATAGCATAAAAATCCATCTTCTCATGTGCTATCACCGATGCGGTAAAAGGGGCTTGCAATATTATGAACAAGAAGCCAAGCACAGAAAACTGAAAAATGCATTCTGCTGCAAACATCCGGTTCTCCGGTATCACCATTTTGTTATGAAGATACCACAAGCCAATACTTTCGATGAGTATGGCAATAATGATAGCTAGCAACAGCTGTATAATCAAAGATGTTATATATACCTTATTGGCCCCTTCCACCCCATTCTTTCCAAGCTCATAATTAAAAAAACGTTGTATTCCATTGCTCATGGAAGTATTGAGGAAGGCAAACATGGCCACAAATCCGCACACAACATTATAAACCCCATAATCCTCAACACCAAGGACTTTTAGGACAACCCTGGTAGTATATAATGAAATGAGCAGAACAACAACCATCCTGATAGTTAGGAATAAGCTGTTCTTCGCAATTCGTTTGTTTGATGTGTTATCGGGCATAATGTGTTATTCTTTTTTCACCCCCATTGGATCATACATCTTAATACCAGCAGATCCTGGGATTAAGGGTGTTCTCAAAAAATTCTTATTATTCGCTTTTGCACAAATAAGCTATTAAGCCAAGCATTTTGTGGATTAAAGCCCATTACCTTCTGCGCAATGTGTTAATAGAATTCTCCAACCTATAAGCCGTCAAAGATTTTTTGTGATGTGTGAGAGCTTAGTCAATGGGTTGTAACCATACGGGAGGGGACGAAGGCGATGGCGACAGCGCAGATGCCTTTGACCTCGACGACGACACACTTGCGCTTTTTGATGCGAAGGATGGCACCCTCGGCATTGAACGCTTCCATCGCGTTTTGTTCGTCGTTTGGGTTAAACAGAAATTGCTAATCATTCCTACATTGCTTACATTTCCATTAAAGAAGTTCAAAATCAGTGGGTTATGCGATGTGTGCAGGATGTGTGCAATGTAGGTAGGCTTATTTCTTTGCACGTACCAGATAGACCATGCCGCCCGACAGTCGCTTTTGGCGCAGGCTACGGGCTGACATCTTTTTTGAATGGTAGGCTCTTCTGGGTTTTAATTCGTTTCCCTACTTCGTACCTCTGCAAATCAAGCAAGCTTGTTTGCACTCGTTTTGGTGTCGGTCACCACCTTCTTGATGTTTGGCACCAGATTGAAAAAAATTAGGGTTTAAACACAAAATCGGACTTGATGGCCTCAACAAGATTGAGCGGTGGAAGTACCACAGGGTTTAGGGCTGTGTTCTCGGTCTTTGTGTGGATAATACCACGGACAGCGCCTGTGGCTATGGTGGCCAGATAGCGGAGGAAGCCTACTTCTATGCGTCCCTGCTGCTTGAGCTGGTTGCTGCCCTCCTCGCTGATATCAAAGTAACAGTGTACCTCGGTTGTAAGCAGGAGCTTCTCGTCCTGAGTGTATGACAGCTTGGTGTTACAGATGATGTCGTTGACCTCGCTATTGACACCAAAGCTGAACTCGGACTCGACCTTCACCTCCTCGCCATTAACCAGAAGGTCGGGGAACATGGCGAATTGTTGGGTTTTTATCTGACGGATACGAAAGGGAATTGCCATAGTTATGCTGCTAAAAGGTAATCGTCTGACAACTCGTTAGAGGCTTCGGCCTCGCCAAGGCTGGTTGTCTGGAGTGTATAGCCCTTCTCGTCGGACAGGATATACTCATCGACATCGGAGAAGGTAATCTCGGGTATCTTGTTGATGGCGAGCGACAGCTCCACGAATTTGCTGAGCTTGTGGTCGAAATCGCCATTGAGAAGCTGGGTGACATAGCCCTTGGAGCAACCAAGGTAGTCGGCTAGCTGGGTCTTATTCATGTGACGGCCCTCCATGAACGCCGTTATCTGGCGGTAGAGTTCCATCTGTAGTCCCGCCGTCCAATATGCTGGACTCTTAAAAAGTTCTTCGCGCGTCATGTTGTTTTGTTTTTTGTTGTTTCAGATGTCAGGGATGCAAGATAGAGGTTCTTCAGACGGCGGAACTCACCCTGTTCCACCTTCTGACGGGCCTTAGTGCCTCCTGTTATGATAATCTTTCCATTAGGTTTTGTAATGCCATACACTCTGAGATGCTTGCTCTTGAATTCAAATTCGCGAACGCCATCCTTGCGCCGCTGCTTCTTGTCCTTGTCGTAAAAATGGTACTTGTCATCGGATACCGGCTTAAGGTCTGCCACATCCTGCATGTAGTGATAGATGCCCGCCATCTCAGCCTTGTACTGTTCTTCAAGGTTAGCCTCGAACTCATCAAAAGGACACTTGCCATCGACAACGAGCTTGTCGAATTGCTGCCTGCCCTTGATGGCTTCTATCTTTCGGAGTGCAAATATAGGCATAAATTTGTTTAGTTGCAACTAAACATCTTTTTTTAACATTGATTTTAGCATAATTTTGCTATTCAACCTTTATTCGTAACTATTCAGCGAATCCTTCATACCATTAACTTTAAGCTGCCCAACTGTTAAATAACCATGCTCTTCACGCTGACCGGCAATTCTGAACCGTCGTTGCCGCAAGGCTATTTTCTTGCTCATGTCACTGATTGCCAAG
>JAEEGL010956159.1_pt1 | contig 34114 bp, 26 predicted proteins | sample 9134231 | NCBI WGS metagenome assembly JAEEGL01 (sample SAMN16246548, study PRJNA631951) | gut metagenome | biome: gut microbiome; feature: rumen; material: fiber-attached | host: Bos | place: Iran: Karaj | collected 2018-10 | reverse complement strand
TGGAATATCCGCGGATGATGTTAAGATCTGGTGTCACAGGCTCGATCCTGACATGTTTCGCGGTTACAATCCGTTCTGTGCGGTAAACATACTGCACGACCGGCTGTTCATCGAATACGAGAAGACAGACATGACGCCTTACTTAAACAGGCGCGGCATGATATTCTGTGACGGAAAGCCCCTAAAACAGCTGCCTCTTTGCGACATGCTCGGGGAAGAGGAAGGTACATACTGGGTTGAGGCAAACGGCCAGACTGTTCACTTCAGGCTCCCCGGGGATGCCGATCCGAAAGACCATCTTATTGAGATCACGGTGCGTGAGCAGTGCTTTGCGCCGGTCACTCCTTTTATTTCGTATATCAAGGTTAAAGGGATCGTCTGCGCACATGCGGCGATGGGCGCTCCGATACCGCAGCGCGGCGCTATCTCGGCTTTCAGGGGACATCACTGGGTGATAGAAGACTGTACCGTAGACTGGGCCAATGCAACAGGTATCGATGTCGGTAACGAATGCTGGCATCATGAATTCGATCCTTCGCAGACGGTGGGTTACAGCGTTATCAGAAGATGTCACATAAAGGATGCCGGTGTATGCGGAATAGCCGGTCTTTTTGCCGAAGAGATGCTGATCGAGGATAACCTTATAGAAGGCACCGGCTGGCAGAAGATGGAGCTTTCCTGGGAAGCGGGTGCGATCAAACTTCACAACAGCGTAAACGGGCTGTTTCGAAGAAACATCTTCAGAAACACCTATCGTGCGGACCATCTGTGGCTTGACTGCGGCAATATCAACAACAGGATCACGCAGAATCTGTTTTTGGACGGAATAGAGCAAAGAGAAGCCATCTTTATCGAATGTACGAGAGAAGGCGTTAACCTGATCGACAATAATATCTTCTGGAATATCGAGGGACGTTTCGATCCGGATAAGATACCGGTGCGTCCCGGATCCACGGGCTGGTATCGTATGGTCGAAGATGATATCATAAACGGCTATGCGGTGTACGGCGAAGGAACCGACAGGATGCAGATAGTGAACAACCTCATCGGTAAGTGCAGGGCATATGCATATTACGCAAAGCCCGTTCCGTTCAGAGTTATGCCCGGAGACCGCGGAGGCACTTCAAGAGATACAAAGATATTTAACAATGTTATCTACAATTGCGGTGAGGGTGCGATATGCTTCCCTACAAGGGACAACAGCTCCGAAGGAAATGTTTTTGTAAGACAGGCCGCCGGCGGAGATCTTCGCATAATGTATCCGGCTCCGGAAGTTTGCCTTGATCTTAAATCCTGGCGTGAATTCTGCGGATTTGATCTTGATGGAGCGGAAGGCTGGTTTGACATCGAGGTCGATACCGAGAATCTTAAACTCATTGCAAAAGCGACGAAAGCGCCCATCCCGGGCTTCGGGCGCGTGGACAAAGAACGGTTTGTGGGAAGACCGGAAGAGTTTCCGATGCAAAAGGCAGACTCCCGCATCGATGCAGATCTTACGGGCAATGCAAGAAACGGCGATACATCCCTGCCCGGACCGTTCGCAGCATGGGAATTTGAACGCGAGATATCAATAGATCCGCGACTCGGCGAATAAGTCCCGGGGCGGTTTCACTGACTGATTTTAATAACAAGGAGGAAAAGATATGTATAACCTGTTACCGATTTTCTTTGGAATTTGTATGCTGGGACTCGGCCTTTTTATGGCAATAGATCCCAAGGATGCCACCAAGAAGGAAATGCGTGAAGACGAGAAGGCCGTTGCGGGTATAAGAGTAAGAGGATTTATTCTCATCGGCTGCGGCGTTGTTCTCGGCATACTGGGGATCATTCTGGCAAGGCTGGGATAGTCGGCACATGCAATGCAGGCGATGCACCTATAAAGATGCATCGCCTTTTTTATGCCCGGATATATCCGAATTAACGGGCAGGCATCAAAAACCACAGGGCAGGCATCAAAAATTACAGAATAGACATCAATAACGACGGAATACGCAAAAAAGCGGAGGCAGAGATCCGTAATCAATTATAATATTTCGGATATATTATACTCATCGACGAGGGAGTAATGAATCAATGGATAACATGGTAGATATCGAAGTGATCATCGACGATACATGCGTTGATCCGAAAATAAAGATACATGCAAAAGAAAAAAACAGGCAGGTCGAGAACATCATTTACGCGATAGAGAATGTCACGGAAAATGATTATCCCCGTATAGCCGCCCAGGGTGACGAAGGGCTTGAGTTTGTGGCCCAGAAAGACATCATAAGAGCCTTTACGGAAGGAAGGAAACTCTTTATCGAGACCGACGACGGAAGATATGTTGTCAAAAAGACGCTTTACGTTCTTGAGGAGGAGCTTAATCCGGCACGGTTTATCCGCATATCCCAGTCGGAGATCATCAATATACTTAAAGTCAAACGTTTCGATATCAGCATTTCCGGTACGATCGGCGTTGAATTTGAGAACGGGACCAAGTCCTGGGCTTCAAGAAGCTGCGTAAAAGCAGTCAAGAAACTTATCAAATCGTAATCGGACTATGATCGGAGAATAAGCATGAAAATATCACATAAATTCGTAATCTTTTCTTCACTTGGTTTTGGCATGGGCGTGATCATCGGCGTGATGATATGTGCTTTTTCGGCAACACTCGAATATGCCGACGGAAATTTGTATCTGTGTTCCAAGGAACTTATAGAAGCGGTGGGTAATCCGCTTATGGCATTTACCATTCAGGCTTTTGCATCGGGATTGTACGGCATCCTTGCCATGGGCGGATCCGTTGTTTACAGCATAGAGAAATGGAGCATCTTAAAGTGCACCGTGATCCATTATCTGGCAGTCATCACAGGATTTCTTGTTCTGGCCTTCACGATGAGATGGTTCGGTGACAAAGACGGCCTTGTATCGTTATTTATCACTCTTGGGATAATGACGGTCGCATACATAGTGATCTGGATCGCAAATTATCTGTCGAGCAAGTCACAACTTGATCAGATCAACAAGGAACTTGACGAACTTAAGGCACTGGAGATCAAAGGAGCGACCGAAGCATGAGCATGAAGATAATGATAACCGGTAAAAACAGGAAGATAGCCCTTGATATCGATGAGCATCTTCATGACGACCGGGACTATACACTTATAAAATGTGCGGCCTCCAAGGCGGCCCTTCTTGACATGTCATTAAGCGAAACTCCCGACGTGATAATCATATGCGCCGGAGACGAGAACGCCGACAGCGTAAAGGTGTTTGACATATTGAGGGAAAGCGTAAGGCTCGGAGCGATAGAAGTGATAGTTGTGGCCAACGAAGAAGACAGAAAGTGCTTTATGGCCAACACGAAACTCGACAGACTGTTTTTCCTTTCAAGGCCGATCTCACTGCTTGCCCTTTACAAAAAACTCGATGACATCGAAAAGACAATCCGTACAAAAGAACGCGAGCTGGCGTTAACGGAATTTGTCAATGACCGATCGCCCGAGGAATTTTCAAGAAAGCATATCCTTGTGGTGGATGACGATCCCGAGCAGTTGATGGCGATCAAGGAAAACTTAAGGGAGTTCTACGAAGTCACCGTCATCAACGGAGGCAAAAAGATATTTAAGGTACTGGAAAAGTATAAGGTCGATCTTATCCTCCTTGACTACATGATGCCCGAAATGGACGGACCCGAAGTCCTTAAAAGGTTAAGGGATCGTTCCGAATACGATGATATACCGGTAGTTTTCTTAACGGGCATGTCTGACAAAGAAGCGGTACTTAAGCTTATCGTCGAACTTAAGCCTCAGGGTTATGTGTTAAAACCGTCCAAAAAGTCGGAACTTGTTGCAAAGATAATCGAAGTACTCGGATGATCTGAAGGAGTTTTCATATGGACCTGAGCTGGCTTGACAAAAACGGAATATCCACCAAAGACGTGATCGCTTATACGGGCGGAGAGGATAAGTATATATCCGCCGTTCAGCGCTTTTTTAAGAGTTACGAGAGCAACAGAAATGCCATAGAGGAACTGCTCGCCGCATCGGACCTTGAAGGCTACTGCATAAAAGTCCATTCGCTTAAGAGCAATTCAAAAATGATAGGTGCAAATGCACTTTCAACTCAGTTTGAACAGCTTGAGAATGCATCAAGAAACGGTGATGCGGATTATGTAAAAGAAAACACCGCATCCGTTCTTGAAATGTACAAAGGGGTTATTGAGGTATTAAGACCGATAGGGGAAATGGAAACGGTCAAAGTGGCAGGAGAACTGACGGCTGATGAGGCACGAAAGACCGCCGATGAACTGCTGGCGGCACTCGATGACTTTGATGACGATCTCTCCGCGCTACTTGCGGGTAAGCTTATGGGTTATCCCTTCAGGCTTACGCAAAAGCAAAAACTTAGGGAAGCCGCGCAATACATCGGTGATTTTATGTACGACGAGGCAGCAGAGCTGATCAGGGAGATCATTCCCGGAATTGAGTGAGATGAACGGTAAAAAGAACGATTTTGAAGAAAGACCGGAAGAACGTATCAAGAGGATACTGGTGGCGGTTATCACCTTAATATTCCTTCTGATAGTGTTGTTTGTCGTGTCTTTCTTTTTTGTACAGATAGCAAAAAGCAAGCCTGCGGATCAGATTACATACAGCTGTGAGAGGATCGATGATTTTACCCGCGGCGGTGCGGGCAATGAGATCGTGGAAATTCCCGGAAGTTACGAACTTGCGGCGGGCGATAAACTTGAGATCACGACGGTTCTTCCCGATGTTATCTATGACGATACATGGGTCTGTTTTTTAAGCGACAACAATACATCCGTTTATGTCGGCGATGAACTTCGCAAAGATTATGACAGAAACAAGGATACCATCATCGGAGGAGCGCTTAAAAGACTCCATATATTTGTCGGTCTCTATCCCGAAGATGCGGGCAAGACTTTAAAGATCGCTTATTATGCCAACAAAAACAATACGATCAATTTAAGAGACGTTTATATTGGGACAAGTCTTGGTATAATCGAGCAGATAATAAGGCTTGATATCACCAATTTCATTATGGCGTTCGCGCTCATGTCCATCTCGATCATTGCCATACTGATAGGACTTCTTTTAAGGATCACCCAGAAAGCACCTTCTCCGATCACTGCGATGGGATTCGGTGTTCTCTTCATGACGATCTGGCTCGTATTCGATTCGAGTCTTTTTCAGCTTGCGTTCAGACATTATTACATAGACGGTACGATGTCGTATCTCATGGTACTGCTGATACCGTATCCTTTTGTATATTATCTTGACACATTGCAGGAACGAAGGTACCGGATGGTATACATTTTCTGCCTGTTTTACCTTGAGATCGTGACGGCCTGCGTATGTCTTCTTCATTTCTCCGAAACAGTCGATTTTCTTACCATGCTGCCGTTTCTGGCGATCACGATCGCGATCATCCTGGTTGCTATCGTAACAACACTTGTGATCGACCTCATCAAAGGATATTACAAGACCTATCTTGTCAGTTACATAGGCGTGGTGGGACTCTTGGGCTTATCCGCATTTGAGATAGTGCGCGTTGTGGCGGTTGATGAAAAGCACGCGGGTACATTTGTCATACTCGGTCTTTTCTGGACGATCACGCTTGCCATCATACACCAGCTCTATGCGGTACGCGAGGCGCAAAAAGAAGCTGCCGTGGCGGTCCGGGCAAGTGAGACAAAGACCAACTTCCTGGCCAATATGTCACACGAGATACGTACTCCCATGAACGCGATACTCGGTATGGACGAGATGATCTTAAGGGAAGCGGGGGACGATACGCGTATCTCAAAATACGCATCCGACATAAAATCCGCCGGAAACATGCTGTTATCGATCATCAATGACATTCTGGATCTTAGTAAGATCGAATCCGGTAAGGCCGAACTGATCTCCACGGATTTTGAGATCTGTTCGGTCATCAACGACATCATCAACATTGCGGGAAGGCGTGCACGGGAAAAGGAGATCGCGTTTTCTTTTGACGCTTCATACGATATCCCCGTCAGATTTCACGGCGATGAGATCCGGGCACGGCAGATAATGTTAAATATCATCAACAATGCCGTTAAATACACCAAGGAAGGCTCGGTAAAGGTCAACTTAAGCATAGAAAAAGACACGGACCTCGATATAAAAGCGGGAGATACGGTCACACTGGTCGTTTCCGTCAAGGATACGGGTATAGGGATCAAAGAAGAAGACCGGGTGAAACTGTTTCAGCCCTTTGACAGGCTCGAGGAGACCAAGAACAGAAATATCGAAGGAACGGGACTCGGTCTTAGCATAGCCGGAAATTACGTGGATCTGATGGGCGGACATATAGATGTTGACAGCACATACGGCGAAGGCTCGACATTTACGATATATATGCCCATGGAAGTTGTGGATCCGACTCCGATCATGGATTTTACGGACCGCATAAGGAATATGAAGCAGGAAAAGGCAGACAACACGCCGTTGGTGATAGCGCCAAACGCATCGGCACTTGTGGTGGATGACAATGAGATGAACCTTGAGGTCATTGCGGGATTGATGGAAAGAACGCGCATGAAAGTGGATCTTGCGCTTTCGGGACCCGAGGGTATAGAGAAAATGAGCCACAGACGGTATGACATAGTGTTCCTTGATCAGATGATGCCGGGAATGGACGGTGTAGAGACACTTAAGAGCATGCGTATGAAGTACGACATGCGCGGTGTTTCGGTGATAGCTCTTACCGCCGACGCGGTGGCCGGAGCCAGAGAGTTTTACCTTGAAAAGGGATTTGACGATTATGTTTCAAAGCCTGTTAAGTCCGACGAACTTGAAAGAGTGCTTAAAAACCATCTTCCCGAGAAACTTCTTGTAAAACAGGAAGATATCGCAAGGATAATGTCCGCAAAAGATAAAAAGGAACCCGGTGAAAAGATACTCGGTTCGGTCGTAGTTGTAAATTCGGACAAGGACGCCTTAAAGAGTGTCAAGGAAAGATCGGAAGGTGTGTTTGACGGAACGTTTGTCACGGACGCTTCCAAGGCCAAAAAGTATCTTGAAACACATGATGCCGAATATGTGCTTGTCACAAAAGAAATATATTTGAAAGAGATATCGGAAAAACAATGATCATGGAGGAAATATCTATGAAAAAAGCGATAAGCGTTATACTGGCGCTCATCATGACCGCCTCCCTTGCTTCATGCGGTAACGATAGCGGTTTAAGTGTATCCGCGGACCCGGCCGTATCGGCAGATGCGAGTATCGGCGGAGAGGGGGATGTAAAAACAAAAGAAGACAGCACCAAATTCCGCATAGGGATAGTTACCGGTTCTTATGCCCAGTCGGAAGATGACAGGCGGGGTGCGGAGGCGTTTGCCGAAAAATACGGAAATGACATGGTGACCATAGGGATATATCCCGATAACTTTACCGAAGAACTTGAAACCACGATACAGATCATCGAGAATCTTGCAGACGATCCGCTTATCAAGGCTATCGTGGTAAACCAGGCTGTTGACGGAACTGCCGAGGCTTTCAGACGTATCAAGCAAAAACGCCCCGATATCATATGTATCGCAGGCGAAGCATATGAAGATTTTGAGGATATTTCGGAAGCTGCCGACCTTGTTGTATGCAGTGACTTCGTTGCCAGAGGGTATCTTATGATCCGTTCGGCGCATGAACTTGGGTGCGATACTTTTGTACATATTTCGTTTCCGCGACACTTATCCTACGAATCCGTGGAAAGACAGGTGGCTGTCATGAGAGCCGCATGTGAAGAATTCGGCATGGATTTTGAAATGGAGACGGCACCCGATCCCACGACCGATGTTGGTGTTCCGGGGGCTCAGAAATTTATCACCGAACATGTTCCTGAGTGGGTTGACAAATACGGAGAAAACAGTGCGTATTTCTGCACAAACGACGCTCATACGGAGCCGCTTATCAGAATGCTTCTTCAAAAAGGCGGTTATTTTATAGAAGCGGATCTTCCCTCACCTTTAATGGGGTATCCGGGAGCATTGGATCTTGATCTTTCGGCCGAATCGGGGGACTTTGATGCGATCAATAAAAAGATCGAGAAAGCCATAGTCGATAAAGGCGGTGCAGGCCGCTTCGGAACCTGGACTTATTCGTACGGATATACGGTATCGGCAGGTCTTGCCGAGCATGCGCGACGGGTAATACTGGGTGAAAGCGTTTTGACGGATATTAACGATCTTTCCAAGGCTTACGGAGTCTTTTCACCGAAGGCTGAATGGAACGGATCATATTATAATGACGTCGCGACCGATATGAGATACGACAACACGATATTGATCTACCAGGATACATATATATTCGGAGATCCCGGGCATTATATGGGTACCACAAAGGTCGAAGTTCCGGAAAAATACTTTTTGATAAAGTGATCATCTGTTGGGAGAAACAAAGAAAACAATGGCAGATTCCTCAAATAGAAAGAAAAGCAGAGAAGAAAACGGTCCGGAGCGTAAAAAACTCAGTCTGTTCATACCGCTTATCCTTGTTTTCATATTTATGGTCGTTATGATCGTTTATACGTCAAAACTTGTGTATAACGTGGCTGTTCTTAACTCAAATGCCGTTATCGAAGACAGGATAAAGAATGTATCTTCGCTGATAGACAACCATTTAAATACTGCCGAAAACGTGCTTCAGATAACGGCGGATTCGGTTCATCATATGCTCATAAGCGGTTCAACACCTGCGAGAATACACGAGTTTTTGGTGGAAGAGACCAATAATGTTACCGAGCAGTTCGGAGAAAACTATCACGGACTGTACGGATATATCATGAGTAAGTACATGGACGGTCTTAACTGGGTTCCGCCTGAAGGATATGATCCAAAGACCCGTGACTGGTATGTGGTGGCAAAAGAAAATGACGGAGAAGTGGCGATAGTTCCGCCGTATGTGGATGCACAGACTAACGCGCTTATCATATCCGTGTGCAGAATGTTGCCCGATCGGCAAAACATAATATCTCTCGATGTAAAGCTTGACGGGATCCAGTCTTTGATGGACGAGCTTAACCTAAACGGTAAAGGGCTCGGATTTGTCATGGACGGGAACGGACTTTTTATAGCCTACCGGGATGAGAGCAAAAAAGGAACGTACATAACAGACATTCCGGAAGGCAGTGAACTGCTTGAAAAGATAAAGCGTACCGGAGCAGGAAGCTTTGCCCATTCATATAACGGAGAGAAGTGTACTTTCTTTGTCAATGCGATATCCAACGACTGGTATGTGGTAATGATGGTAAATGACTCCGAACTCTACGATGAAGTAAAGAGTCAGGTCGCCTTGACGATACTGGTGTGTGTTGTGGTACTTGTGATGATCGTTGCACTTTTCTATGTCGGCCGTAAAAATGAACAGAACTATACCCGCCGCATGGAAGAGATGAAGGCCGAGGAACAGCGTCAGGAGTATGAGACCATGGTGCTCAAGTTAGAAAAGGACGCCGCGGATGAGGCCAATAAGGCAAAGAGTAATTTCCTGGCAAACATGTCTCACGAGATCAGAACGCCCATGAATGCGATTATCGGAATGGATGAGATGATCTTAAGAGAAACCGGTGATACAAAGATCAGAAAGCATGCGACGGATATCAGAAGTGCGGCCAGAACGCTTTTGTCGATCATCAACGATATACTCGATCTAAGCAAGATAGAGTCCGGCAAGATGGAACTGGTGCCTGTTGAATACGATTTCGCTTCGGTACTCAACGATATCGTCAATATGACCATGAATAAGGCGCGTGATAAGGGACTATCATACGATCTTAACGTAAATCCCGCCATCCCTTCGCTGTTCTGCGGTGATGAGATCAGAGTCCGTCAGATCATATTGAATATTGTCAATAACGCCATCAAGTATACCGAAAAAGGCGGTGTTAAGATCGATGTTGATTTTGTCGGAGAAACGAGCAAACTTATCGTAAAAGTTGCCGATACCGGAATGGGTATACGCCGTGAAGACATGGACAAACTGTTTTCCTCATTCCAGCGACTTGATGAGACAAGAAACAGAAATATAGAAGGTACGGGACTCGGTCTTAACATCACAAGACAGCTTGTTCTTATGATGGGCGGTAATATCGCAGTGGAAAGCGAATACGGCAAAGGTTCGGTATTTACGGTCGATCTTGTGCAAAGAGTCGTTGATCCCACACCTATAGGCGATTATACGAAGCGTCTCGAAAGATCGCAGCTCGAAGCCGAGGAGTTTAAGGCAAAACTCTTTGCTCCCAATGCAAAAGTGCTTATCGTTGACGACAATGAGATGAATCTTGAAGTAATAACCGAGCTGATGGGAGAAACCAAGATCCGTACAAAAGTGGCAGTTTCGGGCTATGACTGTATTGAAATGCTCAAAAAAGAAAAATATGACCTGGTGCTGTTGGATCAGATGATGCCGGGGCTTTCGGGAACACAGACGCTTGAGCAGATAAGAAAAGAACATATTGCCGATGAAACACCTGTCATCGCGCTTACGGCGGATGCGATAATCGGAGCCAGAGAAACGTATCTCAAAGAAGGCTTTAACGATTATCTTTCAAAACCCGTCATGTACGCGGACCTTGAAAATATCCTCATAAAATATCTCGATAAGAGCCTAATCGTTTCGAAAATGGAAGAGGATACAAGTCACAATACACCGGCTCCCGATGCGGAAAGTGAAAAGCCCTGCGTACTGGTGATCAATGATTCGCCTGAAAAATTAAAAGAACTTAAGGAGGTCCTTTCGCCGCGGTATAACGGTTTTTACGTAAAAGACGAAGCGAGCGCCCAAAAAGTTCTTTCAAAACACAGTGTTGAATTCATAATACGGGATGTGGCCAAGATTTAGGCCACATCTCTTTTTTATCGTCAGGACAGATCAAAAAGCCCACAAAACCCGCAATCTGTGATAAACTATGTTTTAAATAAAAAATGTACATATGTGGGGAAGGCGGCAAAACCGTCCCCGTGACTTAAAAAGGTGACGAAATGTATTTTACTATAGGCGAATCCTTGCAGGAAATATCCAAAAAGGAACTTAAGAAGACCGACAAACAGTATGTTGCGATCGTTTCTTTCGAGGAATGGGCCCAAAGCCGCGACAGTTTTGAGATGGGTATCGATCTTGAGCAGAACATCTCGGAAATATACACGACCAAAGCGGAAGTTAACTATGATTCGCTCACGGGTTCTTTTTCCATACCCAACAGAGCGGATTTTTCCAAAGAAGACTTCAAGTTTGCATTCGCCCTTGACGAGAAGGGTGTCGTTTTTATCGATGACAGCGGAAAAGCACTCGAGATCATACAGGGCATCCGCAACACCAAGAAATGGAAACTTCCGAGCCTTGAAAGATTCATCTATGATTTTCTCGATCAGATCGTTATAGACGACATCAGACTTATGGAAAAATACGAGCGGGAGCTTGACGGTATCGAGAAGATGATAACGGAAGGCGAGGAAAAGTTCCCTTCAAGCCGTCTTAACGAGATCAGAAACGACATCAGGGATCTTCGCATCCACTACGAACAGCTCATGGATCTTGGCCAGGAACTTGAAGAAAATGAGAACAATTTCTTTAAGCAGGAGAATTTAAGATACTTCAGACTGTTTTTAAACCGTATCGCAAGACTGCATGACAATTCAACTTCTTTAAGAGACTATACCGTGCAGTTAAGAGACCTTTACAAGGCTCACATAGATCTTAAGCAAAACCGTATAATGACCGTTCTTACGGTAGTTACGACCATTTTTATGCCACTGACCCTCATCGCGGGGTGGTACGGCATGAACTTTAAGTTTATGCCCGAACTTGAGTGGAAATGGAGCTATCCGGTGGTCATCGCGGTATGCATGCTGATAGCGGTGGGTAGTCTTTGGTTCTTTAAAAAGAAAAAGTGGCTTTAAATTAATTATTCGTTTTCCCATTTGCTTTATAGTTATCTTCATAAGGCTTATCAGGAGAGGTGTATATGTATCAGTTTGTCATTGCCCTTTTGTATATTACGATCGTAGGATTGTTCGTGGTATGTGCGATCAGCTTATCAAAATGGGGAGGTATGCTTCATACATACCTGTTTTTCTACTGCGTTTCAAACCTGATCTATAACTGTGCATATATCCTCATGCTGCATGCGGAGAATCAGGAAACTTATGTCACGGCCTTAAAGATAGGCTATCTGGGACGGGCATGGGTAGCTCTTTCCATGACCATGTTTATTGCCAAATTAAGCGGCAGGCATTTCCCGAGTTTAGTCAAAGCCGTTGCGGGTATTCTGAATGTTGTCGTATATTACTTTATCCTGAATCTGGAAAAAACACACCTTTACTATAAGACAATGGAATTCGTGATGGACGGGGACTTCCCGACACTTCCCCATTCCGGCGGACCGCTTTATCTTTTCTATACTCTGATAAATCTGTTTTATTCCTATGCCTGCATATATATGATCGTGAAGGCTTTTATAAAAGAGAAGAACAAAACAGCCAAAAAGCGGGATCTCATGATCGTGTTTGCCATGATCGCCATGGTAACGTCATATCTCATCTATTACTTTAAACTGATACCGCTTGCCCGGAAATTCGATACGATGATCTTCGGCTATGCGATCTGTACCGCATTTATGCTGATAGCCATCATAAAATTCAAGATGCTTGATACTGCCACCGCGGCCAAAAATTATGTTGTGGATGAGCTTTCGGAGGGAATAATAGCGGTCGATGTCGAGGACAGGTTAAATTACATCAATAAGCCGGCGCTTAAACTGTTCCCCGAACTTGCCGATCAGGAAAAAGAACCCGATACGCAGCGTGTACTCGCAACTCTTAATGAAGCTATCAATAGCGGCGAACCTGTAAGACTTGACGGAAGGATATACACACCAAGAGTCAACCCTCTTACGGAGGAAGGTCTTCGCATAGGAACACTTTATTCGCTTTCCGATGACAGCGATCATTATCGTTATATGGACGAACTCCGCGAACAGAAAAAGATCGCGGATGAAGCCAATAGATCGAAGTCACAGTTTCTTGCAAATATGTCTCATGAAATACGTACGCCCATAAATGCGGTTCTTGGTTTCAATGAGATGATAACAAGGGAATGCGCCAAGATGGAAGAAGGCGGCGAGGCGATAAGCCCTGCGGTCAAAGATGCCTTCGGAAATATCGGCACATATTCGGGCAGTATCGAAGGCGCCGGAAATAACCTGTTATCGATCATCAACGACATACTCGATATTTCAAAGATTGAAGCGGGTAAGATGGAACTTACCGACGGCAGATATTCGCTTGGTTCTCTTCTTAAAGACATAACCGGCATGATCTCATTCCGTGCGAGCGAGAAAAATCTTGCATTTGTCGCTGATGTTGACGAAAAGCTTCCCGACGAACTTTTCGGTGATATGGTACGCATAAGGCAGGTTATCATAAATATACTTACAAATGCCGTAAAATATACGGAAAAAGGAACCGTATGGCTCACGGTTAATTCGGGAGGGAAAGCGGATCTGACGGAAGGCGGAACATTACCGCTTACGATCGTTGTCAAAGATACCGGTATAGGTATCCGGCCCGAAGACATGGATAAGCTGTTCGGTTCGTTTGAACGGTTTGAACTTAAGCGTAACAGTACGATCGAAGGAACCGGACTGGGACTGGCCATATCGCATCAGCTCGTTTCCATGATGGGCGGTAAGATCGAAGTGGTAAGTGAATACGGGGAAGGTTCAACCTTTACGATCGTAATACCGCAAAAGATCATTTCCTGTGAACCGGTCGGAAAACTCGGTGAACATGAAAAAGCGGGCAATGCCGGCAAAAAGCGTCATAAAGCATCGTTTGCGGCACCGGATGCGGTCATACTTGTTGTCGATGATACGCATCTTAACTTAAAGGTTGCCACAGCACTTTTAAAGGATACCGGATTAAAGATAGATACGGCGGAAAGCGGCAAGCGTGCTTTGGAACTGGCTGACACCAACAAATATGACGTTATCCTGATGGATCAGCGTATGCCCAATATGGACGGAACCGAAACATTAAGGCATATACGTGCCACAGAAAACGCTCTTAACGTTAAAACGCCTGTCATATGTATGACCGCAGATGCTATAATAGGATCGAGAGAACGTTATATTGCGGAAGGATTTGACGATTATCTTTCAAAGCCCATAAAGGTCGCGGAACTTGAAGAGACACTTATAAAATATCTTCCCGCGGATAAAGTGACCATGGTTGAAAGTGCCGATGGCACATGACAAACAGGAGAATGGGAAATCATGAAAAAGGGGACGGTTGCGACAATTGCAAGAGTTTTGACCTGTGTTATGCTAATAACATGTTTGGCGGGTTGCGGGGGAGGTACGGAAGAAGTGAGGATAAGACGCGAGAAAGGCGGAACGATAGACAATTCGGATAAAAAAGCCCCCAAAAAGATCGAATCCAAGGATATAACGGGATTTTCGTGTACGATCATCCTGGGTGGCGACTGGGGTGAAGAATATTTAAGCACCGGTGGGAAGGAATTTAACTTTTGCATCAAAAAAAATCCTGCCGGAGATCTGACCGCATATGAAGAGGAGTCGGGGATCGAATTTCCGGCAGACGATGAACTGCTTAAGGGGCTTCAGGATCTGATAGATGAGTACGGGCTCGTTTATATGAACGGTACGGATAAGGTCACACAGGCACTTCCGCCTCCATATGGGGAGATCACATTTATTGCCGATTACGCATCGGGCGAGAAACTGCGTTTCAGTGTCAACAATTCTCACGAGGCGGATTGGGAGATGGCGATCTATATTCTTTTTGCCGACTGGTTTTCCAAAAACGGTATAAAGGATATCAATACTCCGGAACGCAAGGTAACGCGTATCGATGTGACTTACAAAGATACCGTAAACCTGATCAATTATCGATATTTTGAAATAATTGACAAGGACGAAGAAGCGCCGGACGGCAAAGGTGTTTTTTTGGCGAAATATGTATATGACGTGGCAGCGGATAAGAGTATTGAAAAAGAACACGTTCGTTATCCCGAAGACTTTTTCGATAATGTCACAAAGATCATAAATGATTTTGACATACGCCCGTGGGACAGGACTTCCCCGCTCTATGGATTTAACCGGACCAACAGGTCAATGGCCAAAAGCGGCGAAGAAGATATCCATATATACGTTGAATTCGACGACGGTTACACTATATCGATCAATATAAACGACGATGAAGACAAGAAGCTTATCAAACCGTTACTGGATGAGCTGTTCGCGTATTACAATACACTTAAATAAAAGATAGATTGTAAAAGACATGCCGGGGGGCATGTCTTTTTTGTTGCTTAAATTTAAGTAAATTAATTAAATAAATTTCGAGAGGGCCGATCACGAGATGCACAAAAATTGGTAAATATGCACAAAACAGTGAATGCATATTTGTAAAAAACATAAAACATTACCTCGAATCGCATTAATTTCAGGTTAATTGGTTGACACAATTTACTTAAATGCTATACTCAATTAAGTAAAACAACAAACACTTAAGTTGAGTGTTAAGTAAATTACAAAGAGGAGGAAATGTTTATGAAATTGAAGAAAGTTTTGGCACTCTGTCTTGCATCCGCAATGATCATTTCATTATCGGCATGCGGCAACGAAACGTCGGGATCGGCACAGCCCGGTCAGACAAAAACGGAATCCGTGGAAAGCGGTTCGGCACAAAGCGGTTCGGCCGATAGTACATCGGCAGACAACGGCGCGGTACCGACCTATACACAGCTTGATCTTTCCAAGTATACGGATACCACGGCAACCATCAAATTCCTGCATCACAAGACCGACCGTGCCGAGGACGGCACAATGGACAAGATGGTAGCGGAATTCAACAAGGAGTTTCCGAATATCACGGTACAGATGGAAGCGGTAACCGATTATGCGGAAGATTCACTTCTTCGTCTGTCTACAGGTGACTGGGGCGATGTAATGTTTATTCCTGCGGTTGACAAGAGCGATCTTTCAACATATTTTATGCCTTTCGATTCGCTTGACAATCTTTCAAAGCAGTTAAACTTCGTTGATTCATGGGAATTCGGAGGACAATGTTACGGTATTCCTTATATGGCAAATGCCCAGGGCGTTCTTTACAACAAAAAGGTATTTTCAGATGCCGGTATCACCAAACTCCCCACCACTCCCACTGAGTTTTTGGACGATCTTAAACTCATCAAGGAGAAAACGGATGCGATCCCGCTTTACACAAACTATGCGGCAGGCTGGACCATGGGTGCCTGGGATGCATATATAGGTATCGTTTCAAACGGCGATAACACTTATATGAACCAGAAGTTTGTTCATACCGCCAATCCTTTTACAGATCCCGGTGACGACACGGGTATCTACAATCTTTACAGGATCCTTTTTGACGCGGTTGCAAACGATCTTATCGAAGACGACTACACCACGACCGACTGGGAAGGCTGCAAGGGCATGTTAAACCGCGGTGAGATAGGTACTATGGTACTCGGCTCTTGGGCATACGCACAGATGCAGGAAGCCGGAGACACTCCCGAAAATGTCGGATATATGCCTTTCCCCATGACCGTAGGCGGCAAGCAGTATGTGGCTGCAGGCGGAGACTACAACTATTGTATCAATGTCAATTCATCAGATGAAAACAAACTCGCTGCACTCATCTTCGTAAAGTGGATGGTTGAAAAGTCAGACTGGTGCTACAACGAAGGCGGTTACACCGTAGTTAAGGGTGGCAAGAACCCCGATATGTACTCGGCATTTGACGGTTGCGAAGTTACATCCGACCAGCCCGCCAAGGCAGGAGAGGAAACATATCTTAACGATATGAACTCCGAATCCGAACTTTCCTTCAATGCCGGCGGAAACAGCAAGGTTCAGAGGATCATCGAAGCTGCTGCTACGGGTTCCGAGACTCTTGACGATATTTATGCCGATTGGACGGCCAAGTGGAACGACGCTCAGGATGAGCTTGGAATTTCGGTTGATTATTAAGCAATAACAGGAGAAGTACAATGACCGCTGATGTGTCCTTTAAACAAAAGAAAACATTCGGAGAATGGCTTAAGAGCCGAAAAGTGCAAAAAGTGCTGGTGATAACGGCGTTTTTGCTGGTACCGATGGTGCTTCTTATGGTCTTTACGTATATCCCGTTTGCGGAAACGGTAAAGTTCAGTTTTTACAACATGAAGTATACGGGAGCCAGAAAATTTGTCGGGTTTAAAAATTATGTCAAAGTATTTTCCAGAGATGACTGCTTTGGAGCTCTTAAGCTTTCATTGTACTATATGGGTGGTTCCGTGGTACAGCTGACACTTGCGCTGTACCTGGCCACCATCCTAAGTTTCAAAGTCAAAGGCGGTAACCTTTTTAAAGGATTTATGTTTTTCCCGTTTTTGATAAACGGTATAGCCATAGGTTTTATTTTTAAATTCTTTTATACAAGAGGATTTGTGTTTGACACGGTGCTTTCGTGGTGCGGATTCGATCTTGAGAGTCTTCCTTACTGGTTAAAGGACCGGCGCATAAACAACATATCGCTTGTAGGCACATCTTTGTGGAGATATTTCGGCCAGAATATGGTGCTGTTTATCGGAGCGATAATGTCCGTGAGCGAAGAACTGTATGAAGCGGCGATGCTGGACGGTGCAAACCGGTTTCAGCAGTTTAAATACATCATCCTTCCGTGTATCAAATCCATATTTGTGCTCAATGTCATTCTTTCGATATCGGGGTCGCTCAGTGCATTCGAGCCCCCTTATGTAATAACGGACGGCGCCAACGGTACGGGAACATATTTCGTGGTCATGCATGAGATAGCTCACACACAGCAAAAAGTCGGACTTGCGTCCGCAATGGCCGTTGTGTTGTTGATGATCATATTTGCGGTGACCATCCTGCAAAAACTTTTCTTTAAGTATGTGTTTAAAAACAGTGACGAATGAGAAAGAGACCGCTATGAGATTTACCGAAAAAGTGACTAAAGTAATACTTGAGATAATTAAATATTTTTCTTTGATATTCTTTTCATTTTTTGCCCTTCTCCCGGTGGTATCCTGCGTGATCACCGCCTTTAAATCAGACAGGGAATATCAGAATACAAACGTGATGACTCTTCCGGAAAGCTGGCTTAACTTTGAAAACTTTGCCAAGGCCTTCGACAAAGCGGGAATGGGACGGGCATTTATCAATTCGACAATAATCCTTGTATGTGTGCTGTTCTTTTCAACCCTTATAGGAACACAGCTGGCCTATGTTCTTAACAGGTTCAAATTTCCCGGTAACACCCTCATAAGGAACATGTTTCTTTTTGCATCCATGCTTCCCGGAGTTGCGATGCAGATCTCCGTATACGAGATCATGTATAAGTTAAAGTTCATCAATTCGCTTCCGGGATACATAACACTCATGTGCGGGACCGACGTTATAGCCATTTATATCTATATACAGTTTTTTGAGAACATGGATGTATCGCTGGATGAATCGGCCATCGTTGACGGTGCTTCGTATTTTACGATATTTTACAGGATACTGTTACCGCTTTTAAAACCCGCGATAGTAACTTCTTGCATACTTAAAGGTGTAGGCACCTACAATGAATACTATATGGCCAATCTCTATCTTCAGGATAAGACGAGGCTCGCTACCGTAGCCACATCTTTGTATACATTCGTGGGTCCGTTGGGAAGCAAATACAACCTTATATGCGCGGGCGTCATAATATCGCTTTTGCCGGCACTGATAGTATTTATTACCTGTCAAAAGCAAATATATTCGGGACTTACGGCGGGTGCGGTCAAGGGATAAAAGTTTTTGCTTAACGATTGTCCGGATTACTTAATTTAGGTATAATTAATTAATTAAGTAAATTACGCGGAGGTAGTAAGAATGTCCAGAAAACCCGTTACCATGTCCGATGTGGCAAGAGAACTCGGATTGAGCACGGTATCTGTTTCGAAAGCACTTTCGGGCAAGGAAGGTGTCAGCGACCGGGTTCGTGAAATGATAATAAAGAAGGCCGAAGAGATCGGATATATATATGCGGGCGGTGCCAAAGAAAACGATGCGAAAAGGCACAATATCGGCATAATCGTGAGCGAACACTTTATCACAAAAGATGCTTACTACAGCAGACTTTACGAAAAAACGATGATGATGTTAACCGATGCGGGACAGATCGGTATGCTTGAGATAATCATGAGAAAATCCGAAAAGGTGCTGGAACCGCCGGCACTTGTTTCTTCCAATCAGATCGAAGGGATCATTATCCTCGGTCAGATGTCCAAAAAGTATCTTCAAATGTTAAGACAATACAATCTTCCCATACTGTATATGGATTTTTATGATGAGGATGTTGTGGAAGACGCGGTAATAAGCGACAGTGTTTTCGGATCGGGAATGCTTACAAATTATTTGATCCATAAAGGTCACAAAGACATCGCTTTTGTAGGAAGCGTTCAGAGTACCAGCAGCATTATGGACCGTTACATCGGTTATTACAGAGCCATGCTTTCGGCAGGACTTGCCGTGAGAGATGATTGGCGCATAGAAGACAGGGACGAAGAAGGAGATTTTATCGCCATTTCTTTCCCTGAAAAGATGCCGACCGCATTCGTATGCAATTCGGATGCCGTGGCATTTAATCTTGTCAAGGAACTTGAAAAAAGGGGTTACAGTGTACCCGAAGATGTTTCGGTGGTTGCATTCGATAACTTTATTTATGCCGAGATGAGTTCTCCCAAGATCACCACCTACGGAGTCGATACGGATGCCCTTGTTAAAAATGTCATCAGGATAATCCTTGAAAAAGTGGAAAACAGAGAGTATACGGTCGGTCGTGTCCTGGTAGCGGGAACGCTCATCGAAAGACATTCGGTCAAAGCGATATGATCATGCGGGAAAAAGAGATCTTTTAAGAAATTTGATCCTGAAGGGAGTACGTTAAAGTGAAAGTATTGTGTATCGGAGAAATGCTTATAGATTTTACCCCGGTTAACGGCATGAACAATACCTATACCGCAAATCCCGGGGGAGCCCCCGCAAATGTAGCGGTAAGTATAGCAAGAAACGGGATAGAAGCCGGATTTCTGGGAAAACTCGGAAATGACGATTTCGGGAAACTTTTGTTAAAAACGCTCAAAGACGATAATGTCAGGGTACTTGTTGGGGAACTTACCGATCGTGCCACTACGACACTTGCGTTTGTGACTTTAAATGAAGCGGGAGAGCGTTCTTTTACCTTCGCAAGAAAACCCGGTGCGGATATGCTGTTATGCGAAGAGGATGTCTGTACGGTCGATTTTTCCGAATGGGATATAGTTCATGCGGGAAGCGTAAGCCAGTCGGGAGCGCCCGAAAAAGATGCGGTTTTATCTGCATTAAAAAAGGCAAAAGATCTCGGGAAACTTGTAAGCTTTGATATCAATTACAGAGATAAGATATGGTCATTTGATGATTGCCTGCGGGAGTGTAAAAGAATATTTCCGTTAACGGACCTTTTAAAGATATCGGATGAGGAACTTCCGTTTGTGGGAGGAGCCGAAAACATCCCGAATTTTATGAAAGAATATGATATCACTGTATTGGTGCTCACACTCGGAAAAGACGGAGCAAGGATATTTTACGACAATACGACCTGCGACATTCCGTCAATGAAGGTAAAAGCCGTTGACACCACAGGCGCGGGAGATGCCTTTTGGGGCGGCTTTTTATCAAGCCTGTTAAGGCAGGGAATATCACATAAAAGCGACATAACCACGGACAAGCTTGTTACGGCCGGAAAATACGGCGCCGTATCGGGCGGACTTTGCATACAAAAGCCGGGAGGTATACCGGCCCTTCCTTTTAGAGAAGATATTGAAAGGGAAATGAGATGAACAGAATCGATAAAGATCAAAATTGGAAAATGCGGATCGTGGGGCCGGATGAAACGTTTATTCCGGCATCCGTTCCGGGATCGGTTTACAACGACCTTTTAAATGCCGGGCGCATGGACGATCCCTATTACAGAGACAACGAAAAGGATGCTCTTATACTTATGAAAAACGATTTTGAGTATAAGGGCACATTTAATATTGACGCGGAAGAGTTAAATGACGCCGATGAGGTAATATTGCGTTTTAACGGTCTTGATACGATCGCGGACATATCGTTAAACGGTCATACTCTCGGAAGTGCTTATAACATGCACCGTATCTGGGAATATTCCGTAAAAGATATGCTCCTTAAAGACGGCAACGAATTGACGGTATTGTTTCATTCACCGCTTGAATATATTGCCGAAAAATTCCGTGAAGACCCGGCAATACTCGGGACTGAAGACGCCATGCGGGGATTTCCCAAGATCCGTAAGGGCCACTACATGTTTGGCTGGGACTGGGGTCCGAGACTTCCCGATGCGGGCATATGGAAAGAAGTGGAACTTATTAAAGTAAGAAAAGCAAGATTTTCGCGTTTATATGTACGCCAACAATTCGGCGAAGGTCTTAAAAACGTTAAACTCTTTACGGATATTTCGGTGAAATTTGCCGGAAAGAGCGAAGAAACCGCGCTTGCGCCTTTTGATAAAAACGGAGAAACGGTTTTTGACGGATGCATGAAGGGCTTTAATGTCTGCATCACCCTGACGGATCCGACGGGAAATAAGTTTTGCGACCGCGTGAAAATATCAGGATCCTTACCCTTCATCACGATAGACGATCCGAAACTTTGGTGGCCCAACGGGTACGGCGAACAGCCTCTTTATACGCTTACCGCAGAACTTATCGATGAAGACGGTACTGTTGTTGATCGCCGGGTAAAGCGCATCGGTCTTAGAAAGATGGAAGTAAGCACCGCAAAAGACGAGTACGGATCGGAGTTTACGCATGTTGTCAATGATGTAAAGATCTTTGCCATGGGCGCGGATTACATTCCCGAAGACAACATTTTATCAAGATGCAGCCGGGAAAGGACTTTCGATCTTTTAAGACAGTGCAAGGCGGCCAATTTTAACTGTATCCGCGTATGGGGCGGCGGATTGTATCCCACAGACGATTTTTACGATGCATGCGATGAACTCGGGCTTGTCGTATGGCAGGATTTCATGTTTGCCTGCGCCAATTACAGGCTTACCCGCGATTTTGAAGAAAGCATTTTAAGTGAACTTAAAGACAACATAAGAAGGCTTTGTCATCACGCATCATTGGGACTCTGGTGCGGCAACAACGAAATGGAGATGTTTGTCGATAAGGGTGAGTGGGGTGCCAAAAACGAGATAAAGAGCGATTATGTCAAAATGTATGAGTATCTGTTTCCGAGACTCTTGGAATCAGAGGATCCCGACAGATTTTACTGGCCCGCATCACCTTCTTCGGGCGGTGGCTTTGACGATCCGAATTCTCCCGACAGAGGTGATGTGCATTACTGGGACGTATGGCATGGCAACAAGCCCTTTACGGAATACAGGAAGTTTTATTTCAGATATCTTTCCGAGTTCGGTTTTCAGTCGTTTCCTTCGATAAAGACGATCGAAAGCTTTACGTTACCTGAGGATCGGAATGTCTTTTCATATGTCATGGAAAAGCATCAGAGAAACGCATCCGCAAACGGAAAGATAATGAATTACATGGAACAGACTTTTCTGTATCCAAACGACCTTGACACACTGGTTTATGCGTCGCAGCTTCTTCAGGCCGAGGCGATAAGATACGGTGTCGAGCATTTCAGGAGAAACAGGGGACGTTGTATGGGAACCGTTTACTGGCAGTTAAACGACTGCTGGCCGGTTGCTTCGTGGTCGTCGATCGATTATTACGGCCGCTGGAAAGCACTTCATTACTATGCCAAGCGTTTTTTTGCCCCGTTTATGATCTCGTGTGAGGAGGAGGGACTTCTTACGCAGACAATGAACGTAAACGCAGAGCCCTTTGATGTCAAAAGATCGATCCGTTTATGTGTTGCCAACGAATCGATGAATTTAAGAACGGGAACGGTAAAATGGCAGCTTAGGAGAAACGACGCCGAAGTGATCAAAGAGGATGAATTTGACATAAGTGTCGACGCGCTGTCATCTAAGTGGTTTGATGAAGTTGATCTTCACGACGCGGGACTTTACGATAATTACGTAAGTTACAGTCTTACAGAAAAAGAAAACGTCATCTCGGAAGGTACGGTTCTTTTCTGTCCGCCCAAGCATTTTGCGTTTTTGGATCCGGAACTTAAGGTTACGGTAAACAAAGATGAAATAACGGTTTCTTCGAGATATTATGCCAAGAGCGTTGAGATAAGGAATGCCGATGACGATCTTATCCTTTCGGATAATTTCTTTGACTTAAACGGCGGCGAGAAACGTGTTAAGATAATAAGCGGCAGACCTGACGGACTTAGCGTAAGAAGCGTTTATTCCATCAGATAAGTTTTGAAAGAAACGGTTTAAAGGAGATAATTCATGGACAGCATATACATGATCGATACCGCGGAAAACAGGGAGTTCCTTAAAAAGAACGCTTTCGCGCTTCTTGATTTCGGGAAAAACTTCCCTTCCCCGGGAGGATCGAGCTATTATCTTGGAGACGACGGTACTCCATGGAAAGAAAGAAGCCGGGAGACCTGGATCACAAGCCGGATGGCACATGTGTACAGCATAGGGTCCATGATGGGCGACGAAAAGAGTAAAGATCTTGCGACCCGTGCGATAGCGGGGCTTAAGGGCGAACTGAAAGACACCGTAAACGGCGGATGGTATGCGGGGATAACCCGGGACGGGGAACCGCTTCCCACAAAACAGTGTTACGCTCATGCTTTTGTGATACTTGCGGCTGCGAGCGCACTTACCGCAGGGGTAGAAGGTGCGGGGGAACTTCTTGACGACGCGCTTAAGACATATGACAGGTTCTTTTGGAACGAAGAGGAAGGTTTGTCCTGCGATACATGGAATACCGAATTTACGGTACTCGACGATTACCGCGGAATAAATGCCAATATGCATACCGTGGAAGCTTTTCTTGCGGTTGCCGACTGTTTGGGATATGAGAAATACCGCGTAAGAGCGGGACGCATAATCGACAGGGTAATAGGCTGGGCCCAAGAAAACGAATATAGGATCCCGGAGCATTTTACATCCGACTGGGTACCCGAATATGACAAAAATATAGATAAGCCCGACGATCCGTTTAAACCTTACGGAGCAACTCCCGGACACGGGATAGAATGGGCACGACTGATAGCACAGTGGAGCAGGGGAAAGGAACCTTATCTTAACGAGGCCGAGAAACTGTACGACCGCGCGGTTCGTGACGGATGGAATGCCGACGGAGCAAAGGGTATAGTGTACACGACAGACTGGAACGGAAGACCTGTCGTGAGAGACAGGATGCACTGGACACTTGCGGAGGCGATAGACGCATCTGCGGTACTGTACAGATATACGAACAACAAAAGATATGCGGACGATTATGCCGCATTTATGGAATATCTTGATAAAACCGTAATGGATCATGAAAAGGGATCGTGGTTTCATCAGCTTGATGAAAACAATAAGCCCAAGGGTACGGTATGGCCCGGGAAATCCGACCTTTATCATGCGTTTCAGGCAATGCTGATACCGTATTTAAATCCCGATGTTGTGATAGCAAAGGCTGTCACTGAATTGTAATGGCGAGCTGCCGAATGCGATATAATGGGCTATCTGCGGATCTACTTGCACCCAACTATAGCAAAATGCTATAATGAATTCGCAAATCGGGTTGTTCCCCCAGAATAACCCGATTCTCGAGTCGTAGGGCCCCGGATTTCTCGCCGGGGCTCTTTCTATAGGAGATACAATGGAAATACGTGAATACGGAAACGCGGCATCCGATATCGTACTGATACAGATGACCGCCGAACATGAAAGTGAGACGATCGAAAGAGAATTTTCGCTGATACGTGAAATGACGGACAGGGATTTTCTTTTGCGTACGTATAAAGTAAATAACTGGAATAACGACCTTTCTCCATGGGAAGCTCCGCCCGTATTCGGAAACGAAAAATTCGGAGGCGGCGCGGCGGTGACGCTTTCAGAGGTGATCAAAAACTTAAGAGGCGAAAGCACGCTTACGGGGACGGTAAAAGACACAGGCGATGCGGGTAAAACATATATCATCGGCGGTTATTCGCTTGCGGGGCTGTTTGCACTGTGGAGCGCATATGAAACCGATATGTTTAAAGGCGTTGCGGCCGCTTCACCGTCGGTATGGTTTCCGGGTTTTTCGGACTTTATGGGGGAACGGAAGATCATGGCAGAGTGTGTTTATTTAAGTCTCGGAGACCGCGAAGCCAAAGCGCGCAATCCCGTTATGGCAACGGTGGGAGAGCGTATTGTTAAAGTGCGGGACATCCTCGCGGCGCAAGGCGTAAACTGCAGACTTGAATGGAATGAAGGCAATCATTTTAAGGACGCCGATCTAAGAACCACCAAGGCATTCGCCCGGGTTATAAACAACTTATAGACCACAAAGGCTCCCCGGCAGTCCGGGGAGCCTTTTTCATATCTTTACCTTAAAATGTGCGGTATTGCTTGCTTTTTATAACGGTTGGTATGATAATTAAATTGGTTATTTGTATATATATTTCCATGAAGTCGTTAACGGATCATTTATTCGATCGTTTTCTTTTTCATTTGTTGTAAAGGAGGGGCCGATGTACATATTTCCTGAAGAACTCAGAAAAGCCTATGAAGACAGTCCGCTTTCGTTTGTATATTATCAGAACATTGACGGAAAAGGCGTACCGATCCTGGCGTCCGCCGGTTTTTGCAAAGCCGTGGGTTTAAGCCGTGACAGAGCACTCGACTGGCTTCAGATCGCAATGTTTGAAAGGATGGATCCCGATGATGTCGGACTCGTTTCAAGAGTAAGTGATGATTTTTTGAATAAGCGAGGCCCTTATGATGTGATCTTCCGATGTAAGATCGACCCGTCCCAGGGGGATCCCGATAAGGAATCCGATCATACAAACGGTGCCGATACGCTTATACACGCGCTCGGAGCCTGGCAGACCATGCCCGACGGAACCGAGCTTATGGTGATCACATATTCCAACGTTTTGAAAACGCAGGAAGCGGCACGTAAGAATGTCGAAGTTTACAGGAGATTTCAAAAGGACAGATATTATACAGATATGCTTACCGAGCTTCCGAATTTAAACTACCTTCGTGAATTCGGAGGCGAAAAGATAGCTACATTGCTTCGCGAAGGAAGAAAAACTTATATTGTCTATACGGACATAAATGCCATGCAGTCCTATAACAACCAGTACGGCATCAAGGCGGGAGACCAGTTCCTTAAGCTCGTAGCGGATTCGCTTAAGGAAAAGTTCCCCAAAGCGCTTCTTATAAGGGGCTCAGACGATCATTTCATTATGATCACGGGAGCAGATGACAACGCTTCGATCGAAAAGGATCTGCGAGAAGTCAATTCCTATGTCTGCAGAAACGCTTACGGAAATACGACCGGTTTTGATTCGGGTGTCTGTCCCATCGAAGCGGGTTTGGAATATATAGAGGCACTGGATCATGCAAAACATGCGCTTAAGCAGATCGAAAACGATCTGAACAGAGAAGTTGCGTTCTTTTCCAAAGAAGCGGATGCGGCATATTGGAGAAGCCGCTATATTGTGGAAAACTTCGATCTTGCAATGGAACAGAACTGGATCAAGCTTTTCTATCATCCGCTTATTAGGCTTGAAAACAACAAGGTCACGGCCTTTGAAGGGCTGGCCAGGTGGGTCGATCCAAGCAGAGGGATCATCTCCCCCGGGGAATTTATACCCGCACTGTCCAAGTATCATCTTTTGTATAAACTTGACCTCTATATTTTTGAAGAAGTCTGCAAAGAGGTCATGATACGGCATGAAAACGAACTGCCGCTCACCCCGATGTCTGTCAATTTTTCAAGACAGGATTTTGACCACGCCGACATAGTGGGCGAGATGAACAGGCTTTTTGATAAATATGAACTTTCCGATTTTATTGATAAAAGTTATTTTATCGTTGAGATCACCGAGCAGGATATGGCAGTGGGAGAAGAAAGGTTCATGGAGCAGTTAAGGCTGCTGCGTGACAACGGATACCGTATATGGCTTGATGACTTCGGAAGCGGTTATTCATCGCTTTCGATGTTCAGTCACTATGATTTTGACCTTGTAAAGTTTGACATGGACCTATTGCGGCATCTTGATGATAAAGGCGGCATAAACCGCATATTATTAAAAGATCTTATGCAGATGGTCCGCGAACTTAAACTCCATACTCTTATAGAGGGGGTGGAAACGGAAGAACAGCTGGAGTTTGTAAAGTCTATCGGCTGTGAACTGGGGCAGGGCTTTTATTTTGACAAGCCTCATCCGCTTGATGATATCTTATTCCGCATACAACACGGCGAGTCCGTCAAAATCTGCGAAACCGATGAAGAACGCAGGGAACTAAACAGCAAGCTGTAATGGAGGATTTATGGAACAGGAAACAATATACTGGCATTTGCCCGGCTTATGCCATTTCGGGATGATAAATCATGTTTTGTTCGATACCATGAGAAAATATCCCGATAAATTCAGGGATAACATAAAGATAGGTTCGGTTTACGGCACGTTTCCGTGGGCAGTCTGGAACGGCGGACGCAACATCATGGACAGTTTTGTAAGCAAAAACGACGTGGATAAGATCATAAGATCGTACAATGCTCTTAAGATACCCGCAAGATTCACATGGACGAATGTTCTTTTGCAGGAAGAACACACATATGATTCATACTGTAACATGATCATGAGAGTGGGAGATAACGGCCTTAACCAGGTGCTTGTAAACAGTCCCGTGCTTGAAGAATATATCCGTAAGACCTATCCAAATTATAAGGTCATTTCATCTACGACCAAGAGAATAGTGAGTGTTGACAGACTTTTGGAGGAACTTGAAAAGGATTATTATCTCGTGGTGCTCGATTACGATCTTAATCACGATGAAAAAGCGATAGAACGGTTACTTCCGTATGCGGATAGGCTAGAAATACTCGTTAATGAAACATGTCAGCCGCATTGTCCCCAGAGAGCCGCTCATTACAGAGAAATATCCAAGCATCAGCTTGAATTTGACACAGATATCAGATTTCCATGTACAGATCCCGCACCCGACAAAAGAACATTTGCGGGATGCATGAAGAGACCTTCTTTTATGTCAAATTCGGACATCGATGAGTATGTAAAGAAAGGTTTTAAAAACTTTAAGATCGTAGGACGCGGCGAGGGTAAAGGTTTTTATCTCGATTCCATTATCTATTATCTTGTTAAGCCCGAAAGCAGAGATTTTATCGGTAAATACTTTAATGACACACTTGCAAAGATGGGCGGACTTCCCATGCGTGACGAAAGCAGACGCCAGTCGGGAAAAAGATAAGCCGGAGGCGCGCAGCCCATTGGGGCTGCGCGCCTTTTATGATCCCTTACGATCATTATGATGAATTGTCAGTCGTACCAGTAGTATCCGCCGTCGTTTGACTGTACGCACTCCATGAGTACCAGGAATTCCTGTACGGTCTCATCATCGGAGTCGAGTTTCTTGACGTTCTTGATAGCCTGCTCGAGAGCTTCTTCTCTGTTCATATCAACTAAGAACTCGCTGTCTGCAAGTGCCATTGCGTATTCAGCTACGGAGGTTGCAAGTATAAAGTCGTCTGAAGGCTTTGTGGTGTAGTTGTCTGCGCCGATGGGGAACTCAAGATATTCGGATTCGTCTGCATCGGGATCTTTGTATGCGATCGAAAGTGTGCACCATTCGTCTCTTGCTTCACCCTTTGATGAAAGGCTGGTGTCCTGATACTTAAGACCGGATACAGCTTCTTCGTCGTTGAGCTCTATTTCGTAAACAACCGTTACCTGATGACCTGCGCCGACTTCGCCGCCGTCCTTGGTGTCATCTGTGAAATCTTCGTTGTTAAGCGCCCTGTTTTCATAACCGATGAGTCTGTACTTAGCTACCATTGCAGGATTGAACTCAACCTGGAATTTGGTATCTTTTGCTATTGTATAAAGGGTAGAAGAAAACTCGTCTACAAGCACCTTCTTAGCCTCTGTAAGGTTATCAATATAAGAGTAGTTACCGTTACCGGAATCAGCGAGTGTTTCAGCTGTTACGTCATTGTAGTTACCCATTCCGAAGCCGAGAACCGATAAGAATACGCCGGTCTCTTTCTTTTCGCTGATGAGATCTTTGAGCTCTTCGCCACGACATTTTCCGATATTGAAGTCGCCGTCTGTTGCAAGGATGACTCTGTTGTTGCCACCTTCGATAAAGTTTTCTTCTGCTATCTTATATGCAAGTTCGATACCGCCTTCACCGTTGGTGCCGCCACCTGCGGTGAGATCTCTGAATGCCTTGTTGATCTTGTCATACTTGTCACCGCGAACGCCGTCAAGAACAACGTTTGTGCCATTTGCGTATGTAACTATCGAAACTCTGTCGTCACGGCTTAAGTTCTCAACCAATAATTCCATTGAATCCTTAAGGAGAGGAAGCTTGTTAGCGCTGTTCATGGAACCTGAAATATCGATCAGGAATACGATATTTGAATCGGGTCTTTTACTTTCTTTTAACGTCTTGGTGTTGATGCCGAGGATCATGAGCTTGTTGTCCTCGTTCCAGGGACAATCCGAAACAACCGAGGTTACGCCGAATTTCTCGCCCTTTTTGGGCGCATCGTAATCATATTTGAAGTAGTTGATCATTTCTTCGGCTCTTATCGAAACACCGCCGAAATCGTAAAGGCCGTAGCCGGAATTAACGAATCTGCGCATGTTGGAGTAGCTTGCGGTGTCGATATCTGCCGCAAAAGTCGAAAGAGGAGCCTGTGCCGCACTCTTAAATCCGCTTTCTGCGATCACGTCATAGGTTTCACCTGAAAAGTCGGGAGAGTAATAGTATTCATAGCAGTTTGCGTCAGATGCGCTCTTGGCATATGTGGCGCCGCCGTCGTAGTATTCGGCAGTAGGTTCGCTCTCTACCCAGTAGCCGTCATCCTGTGTGGGTGTGTTGGCAGGTGCCGTATTGGTGGTGCGGGTGTTACGGTGAGGTGCTTCTGCGGTCTTATCGCCGCATGCTGCCGTTGAGATTGCCATTGCAATTGCGAGTACCAATGCTATAGTTCTTTTCTTCATAATATAATCCTCCGTTAAATTTGAGTTGCCTGTTTTTGATTTGTTATTGTTTTGTGATATCTGTTCGTACGTACTGTGTTTGGGGCTTTTAAGTTGTTTCCTTTCTGCCCTTCTGATATATATACGCAGGTACCCTTGGAAATTTATGGGGGATTTTTGAAATTTTTTTAAAAATTTTTTCGGGCCAAATTTGCGCCGCCCGCAAGCTGTTTTACCGGCTTTGTGAACCATAATGGCTTGCATATAAAAACCCGGCGTTTTTGGCGCCGGGGCTGATACATTATCGTGATCGGTGATCAATCGTCATCGGACGATATCTTATACAGATAATTTTGGGGATCGCTTACGGGGGCTATATCCAGGATCTCTATGTCGTCGCTGTTCTCACCGACAAACATCGCAAAGTATACTATACATTTTTCATCGATCTCTTCGTAGTAGAATGTTGCGTTATATATGTTGCTGCTCTTGGCGGGATTAAACTTCGTAAGTTCAAGATCGGATATATCGGTAAATCCGAGATCGCCCAGTCTTTCAAGCAGTTTATCGTGCCATTTCTGATTTCCTCCCAGGTACTCGAAAGTAAATTTGCTGTCACTGTCAGGGGCTTTCAATGCGTCGTCCGCTTCATCACCGCGTACTTCTTCAGTTGCGGGACTTGTGGCTTCGGAAGCTTCGTTAACATATTCTGAAGCATCGGCAGCTTCGGTAGCGGGAGAGTACGTTGCCGCGGAATCAGCTGTGGCTTCGGCTTCCATTGCAGGACTTGCTGCATCGTTTGATTCGGATTTGGTAGCCGCCGCTGCGTTACTGTGTGGTCTTGGTGCCGTTGAACGGTCACCGCCGAGTTTTCCGCGTACGATACCGATAGATACCGCAACAACTACGAGTGCAAGAGCAACTGCCGTAACCCTGCCGATCGTATTTATGATCTTTCTTGTGCGGAAGGCCTTAACATTATCACCTGAAACGGTATTATTTGTATTTTCTGCATATTGCTGTGTGGGGAACTGCTGAATGTTTGTCTGCGGAGCTGTCTGCTGCGTCGCCGCCTTTTCCGCCTCAATCTTATCTATACCGGCTTCTATACGGTCCCAGAGGTCCGGCGCTTCATGGCTTATTTGGTTTTTATATTCGGTTTCAAGATTCTTCATAATAGCCGCACCTCCTTAATTTTTTGATCGCCTCGCGATATCGCCATGTGACCGTTCCCATCGGTTCTTTTATTAGATCCGCGATCTCCTGGAAGGTCATTTCCGCAAGGACTTTAAGATTGATGATCTGTTGTTCTTTGGGATTGAGTTTTGAGATCGCTTCTTTTATTGAAAGGTCTTCGATGACTTCCGCCTCGGTATCATCGGGACCTGCGGGTTCCATTGCAGGAACTTCGTCATCTTCCGATGAGAAACTTTCCAAAACTTCCCGTTTATATTTTCTTATATGGTCTATTGCCATATTTCTGGCTATTGTCGCCAGATATGCTTTGTGCCCGCTACCGCTTTTGTATTTACCTGCCTGCTGCCAGAGTTTTATAAAAAACTCAGACGTTATATCCTCGGCGTCTTCGCGGTTTCCCACCACGCCGTAAACGATCCGGTAAATATAATCAAGATATGCGTCATAAACAGTCCTAAGCCCTTGCTTGTCGCCGTTTATTATCGCTTGGATGCAGGCGTCAAATGCCGCCTCTGTCACTTTCTTTTCCTCATTTGATCTTTAAAGTCCGGGGCCGCATCGCTTTAACTGCCAATTCAAAAAATTTCCTTTCTGACATATATACGAACGTGCACCCGTAAATTTATGGTTACAAAAAAGATTTTATCACATTTTCTTTTCTGTGGTATTCCAAATGATAAAGAAGGTTGTAAACAAAGGACTTTGTGCATGAGCGAAAACGAGATAATTTATCAAGACGGTAATATAACACTTAAAGACGGCGGCAGACAGTACTTCGCTTGGCACGGGTATCCAAACAGAAATGATGATCTCATAACATACGCGGAGATCTCGGAGTCAGAGTTTGAGGCGATAAACAGGGAGTATTCCTCTAACATAAACGCAGACCGCGACACCGCAGAGATATTCCGCCGCAAGTACATAGAAGGCCACCCCGTGATCGCAGAGGGATGGAATATGGTGCTTTAAATAAACAGTAAAAAGAAAAGTGCCCCAAGTGCCGGAAGCCGGCATTTGGGGCACTGGTGTTATATGCGATATTCTTTTACTGAGCAACGTTCTGTACTATCACGTATTCACACGGAACAGGAAGCTGTACTTTAAGTTTTCCTTTTGAAAAACGGGGCTTGATGACTTTGACCGACTTGGTGCCGTTGGCGTTTAAAGTATAGACCAGTACGGCTACTCCCTTGGCAGATGTGAGTCCCGGACACTCTATGTTGACCGTTTGACTCTTGATCGCGCGTCCGTCACTTGCGGAAACCGTTCCGGCGCCGGTAACGTTCGGTGTGCCGTATTGACTGCCGATACGCAGATTTTTAAGAGAATTTATAACGGCAGGGTCAAACAGAACTTCTGCTTTGGCCAGTGCTATGGTAGCCGGATCACAGGAAGCCGTAACAAGTGCAGCTCCGCCGCTAAGGGCTACAGGGTCAAGAACCGCCGCCTGCGCAAGAATCAGTGCCTGCTCAGGAGTTGTAGCGAAAAGAGCCAATAATTCAGGTGATAATGCAAGGCCTTCAGCGGCGTACTGAACAGTAACAGCAGAATTGGGGGAATTCGATGCCCTACGAGAAGCATCATTTTCTGCCTGTTGATGTTCTTGCTGCGCGGGTGTGGTGGAACCCGGATCCGGTTGTGTCTGCTGTGGTTGGGGAACGGTCGGTGCAGGATCTTGTCTCTTTCCCTGTGCGGGATCGGGGCCATCTTCTTCACCTTCAACAATATACGGTTCACCTTCTATAGGTGTTATTTCTTTCCTGCCGTTTTCCCAGTTATAGGTAACTGTTGTTTCTCCGTTAATTAAATTGTCTATTACGGTTCCGCAATTGTTAGTAACCGAAGCAACATCTGTAACGGTTCCCCAGTTATTCGTTACGTTGCTGTCGCCGCCTGTAACGGTTCCGCTTGCATAGTTGTTGGTCACCTGACAATTTGCAGCGTCACCGTAATTATCCGTAACCGTTCCGTAGGTTACCTCTCCATTTGTATGATTGATGTCAACTCGGCCGTTGTTCTCGTTTACGTCACCGTAGTTATCTTCGATAATACCTGTTAAGGCATTAACATTAACGGTTCCGGCGTTAACTTCGATCTTGCCGGCATTAACCTCGATTGTTCCGTCATTATAGGCAAGTGTGTCCGCACTTGTGAGATTTTTGTGACCGGAATCATCGGCCGGGATATCGGCAGTCGATTGATAATCAACCGCATAAATCCCCATCGGGAAAGCAAGCGCTCCCGCAACAGGTGTCAGGACCATGCTCGCCGCCATCACGGCAGCGGTACACTTTGCTGACACATTTTTAAAACAATTAATCTTCATAACATTCATTCCCCTTTCGGATTTAATCATCCTCCACTATTATATTACCAATTTCCATTTCCTTAAAGTACAAAGATTCGTTATAATACAATGAAACTGATCTCCTTGTAAGCCACTTAAAAGGGCTTGTGCGGGCCAAGGCGGAAGTCCCGACGGAGTTAAAGGATTAATTTTTTAATCTGATTTTAATCTTTCTTCAAGGATCGTTTAAGAATAAGATTTTATTCTTGTATACAGAAAAGGAGGAAGAAAATGATCACTTTATTCTGTATTATACTTGCACTTGCGATTTTCTTTAAATTATTTGGATTTGCGATGAGACTTGGATGGGGAATATTCAGATCGGTACTGTTTCTGATATGTTTGCCCGCAGTGATCCTGGCACTTGTATTCGGAGGCATC
>JAEEGL015229124.1_pt1 | contig 34116 bp, 25 predicted proteins | sample 9134231 | NCBI WGS metagenome assembly JAEEGL01 (sample SAMN16246548, study PRJNA631951) | gut metagenome | biome: gut microbiome; feature: rumen; material: fiber-attached | host: Bos | place: Iran: Karaj | collected 2018-10 | reverse complement strand
ATGAAGAAGTTTGCAGACTTGCAGGAATTAATCCTGATGAAAATATTTATAATGATGTATTTAATCAGGATAAAAGGGTTGATTACTATACAACACAATATGGTTCTAAATATAAAGGCTCCAAGTAAATTACTTTCTGTTTATAAATAAGTCACTGCAGTTTTCATCAACAATAAAATTTAATTCTTCTAAAGTACATTCCCTCATTTGAGAAACAAATTCATAGGTGTGCTTAACGTTCAGCGGATTGTTCATTTGTCCCCGTAGCGGAACCGGCGAAAGATAAGGGGAGTCAGTTTCAAGTAAAAGTCTGTCGGCCGGTATGTATTTCAAAAGTTTCTTTGTGTCTTCAAGTTTTGATTTTTTTGTATAGGTTATTGCTCCTGAAATACTGATGTACCAGTTAAGGTCCAGGATTTTTTTTGCTTCCTCTATTCCGTATGAAAAGCAGTGCAGGACACCGCTGGAGTTATTTGACTGCTTTATAACATTATAAGTTGCTTCAAAGCCGTCCCTTGAATGAACTATGTACGGGAGCTTCATCTCTTTTGCAAGTTCAAGCTGCAGGTAAAATAATTCTTCTTCCTGTTCACAGATGCTTTTTGTAAAATCATTTTCATTTCTTTCGTCTGTGCCGTTTGTGTTCCAGTGCCTGTCAATTCCGCCTTCACCCAGTGCACAGAGCTTTTCTTTGAAGACAGAAGTTTTTCTAAAGGCGTCAATTTCTGCCTTAAGGATTTTTATCTGTTCAAATCTGTTTATGATTGCTTCTTTTGAGGGCCAGATTCCTGCACTGAAATACAAAAAGCTTTTTATATCATTTTGAGTTTGTGCATCTTCGATTGTGTTTATAATCTTTTCAAATTGATTTGCCCTTCTGCATAAATCGTTGCATTCAGTTCCAATGTCCATTCCAAAATAAGTTTTGTTTTCTTTCATCCGGCATAAGATTTTTGCAGCTTCGTTTATTGCTTTTTCTTCTGCTATTAAGTGAAAATGAAAATGCGTATCTGTGTACATAATTTGAAAGTATAAAAAAATATCACATTGAAAATCAATCTTTTTTTTTCTATAATCTCCTTATGTATCGTATCTATATAGAAAGAAAAGACGGCTTTCAAAATGAAGCTGCACGGATTTATTCCGAGATTACAGGTTTTTTAGGAATTGGTGGAGTTAGCGGTGTTAGATATTTAAATCGCTACGATGTGGAAAATGTTTCTGAGGCTGTATTTAAAGAAAGTGCTACAAGAATTTTTTCTGAGCCTCAAAGTGATTATGTTTTTTACGATTCGCTTGAAGTAACTGAAGATGTTACACAAATTATTTGGGAGTATTTGCCTGGACAGTATGATCAGAGAGCAGATAGTGCAGAGCAGTGTCTTTCACTTTTGCGAGAGGGAATGGCTTCTTTTGCTAAGGTTGGAACAGAGCCTCCAAAGGTACGATGTGCAAAAATTGTTCTTCTTTCCGGAAAAATTTCTTCTGATGATGTTTTAAAGATTCAGAATTATCTTATTAATCCTGTTGATTCGCGTTTGACAGATTCATCTATGCCAGAGACTTTGCAAATGGAAGTTGTACAGCCTGGTGATATTCCGACTGTAGAAGGTTTTATTTCTCTCGATGAAGAAAAACTTGAAAGCTACAGAAAGCAGCTTGGTCTTGCCATGGATTTCGCTGACATTAAATTCCTGCAGGATTATTTTATTTCCATTAAGCGTGATCCAACTTTAACTGAGATTCGTGTTCTGGATACCTATTGGTCTGACCACTGCCGCCACACAACTTTCCTTACTAATCTCGATGAAATTAAAATTGAAGACGGTCCATATTCATCACTGTTCAAAAAGTCTCTTGAAAACTATACAACTTTACGAACTGATTTATATGCCGGAAGAAAAGATAAGCGCGTAACTTTAATGGACATGGCTTGTATCGGTGCAAAGTATTTGAGAAAGCACGGTAAGCTTGATGACCTTGAAGTGAGTGCTGAAATAAATGCCTGCTCTATTTATATTGATGTTCATTACACTACAGATAAAGACGGAAATCCTTCGGACGAAACTGAACGCTGGCTCTTGCAGTTTAAGAATGAAACACACAATCACCCTACAGAAATAGAACCTTTTGGTGGTGCTGCTACTTGGATAGGACGCGCTATTCGTGATCCTCTTTCCGGCCGCTCATGGGTATATCAGGCAATGCGTGTTACAGGAGCAAGTGATCCTACTGTTCCTTTAAGCGAAACTCTTAAAGGAAAACTCCCTCAGATGAAGCTTACCCGCGAAGCTGCACAGGGATTCAGTTCTTATGGTAATCAGATTGGTTTAACTACAGGACAGGTTACAGAAATCTATCATCCTGGTTATGTTGCAAAGCGCATGGAACTTGGTGCCGTTATTGCAGCTGCTCCTTGTTCGCAGGTTGTTCGTGAAGAGCCGGAAGAAGGTGATATCGTAGTTTTGATTGGTGGTGGAACAGGCCGCGACGGAATTGGTGGTGCTACAGGTTCTTCAAAAATTCATGATGTTAAATCTGTTACAACTGCTGCTGCTGAAGTTCAAAAAGGAAATGCTGTAGAAGAAAGAAAAATCCAGCGCCTCTTCAGGAATCAGGAAGTTTGTAAAATGATCCGCCGTTCAAATGACTTTGGTGCTGGTGGTGTGAGTGTTGCTGTTGGTGAACTTGCTCCTGGTCTTGATATTAATCTTGATAATGTACCGAAAAAATATGAAGGCCTCGACGGTACTGAGCTTGCAATTTCTGAAAGTCAGGAAAGAATGGCTGTTGTAATCCGTTCATCTGATGAGAAGAAATTTATTGAACTCTGTAATGAAGAAAATTTAAATGCTGTTGTTGTTGCAACAGTTACAAATACTAATAAGCTTGTAATGAAATGGCGCGGTAAGACAATTGTAAACCTTGACCGTTCATTCCTTGATGCTGCCGGTGCTGAACATCATGCAGTTGCTTTAATTGAATCTCCTTCTGCTCAATCTGAATCTCCATTAGTTAAGCCTCTGGATTCAGTTGCAAAAGCTTTAAGCGATTCTGATTCAGACTCATCAAGCGGTTCTGATATAAAGTCTGCATGGCTTGAAAACATGAGCGATTTAGCCTGCTGTTCTCAGCGTGGTCTGGGAGAAAGATTTGACGGCTCAATTGGTGCCAGCTCTGTTTTAATGCCTTTTGGTGGAAAATATCAGGGAACTCCAGAAGCAGGTATGGCAGCAAAAATTCCTGTTGTAAGTCCGCGTGAAACTTCTACTGTCAGCCTTATGACTTTCGGTTTTGATCCACGAGTTTCACAATGGTCTGCATGGCACGGAAGCCAGGTTGCTGTTCTTTCATCATTGACAAAGCTGGTTTGTATCGGCGGTAAGGCAGAAAATGCCCGTCTTACTTTCCAGGAATTCTTTGGCCGCACAGTAAATGAAAAAGCATGGGGATATCCTGCAGCAGCTTTATTAGGTTCTATTGATGCACAGCTTTCTATGGGAACAGGTTCTATTGGCGGTAAGGATTCTATGTCTGGTACCTTCGAGAATTTAAATGTTCCTCATACATTGGTTTCTTTTGCTGTTGATACTGAGGATGTAAAGAATGTTACTTCTGGTTCATTCAAGGAAGCCGGCAGTTCAGTTTATATTGTTCAGGTTCCATATACAAAGGAACTCGCTCCGGATTTTGAAGTTTTCAAAAAGAATGCAAAGGCTTTGTATAAATTAAATGCATCGGGAAAAATTTCCAGCATGTATCCGGTTTGTGCAGGAGGTATTGCTGAAGCTGTAAGTAAAATGGCACTAGGAAACAGAATCGGCTTGCAGATAGAAGATATTCCTGTAAGTGCAACAAAGCAGGCTCTTTCACTTGATGCTAGTGTAGAAGATTTATTTACTCCTCTTTACGGTTCAATTATTGTTGAAACAAAAGTTGATTTGGAAAGCGAAAGTGATTTTGCAGGCGGCACAGTTTCAAAGATTGGTACAACACTTAATGAAGCAAAAATAAAAATTGAAGATGTAGAAATTGATTTGAGTGAAATCGATTCAGTTTGGGAAGAAAAGCTTTCAAAAGTATTCCCTCCGGTTTCTGGTGCTAAAGAACAGCCTGCTCTTCCAGAATATGCATTAAATGAACACAGCTCATTGCAAAAGGCAAGAGAAGAAAGCAAGACAGGAAAGTTTGAATCTATTGTTAACAAGGCTAAACCAAAAGTAATTATTCCTGTTTTCCCTGGAACTAACTGCGAATACGATATGGCCCGTGCATTCAACATAAACGGTGCAGAAACAAAAGTTATGGTATTCAGAAACAGAACTGCGGCTGAACTTACAGCTTCATTGAATCAGTTAAAGAGTGAAATTGATAACGCACAGATTTTAGCATTTGCAGGCGGCTTCAGTTCAGGCGATGAACCGGACGGCTCTGGAAAATATATTGCAAATGTAATCCGTGAAAATAGAATTGCAGACAGCATTATGAATCTCCTTAAAAAACGCGACGGTTTGGTTTTGGGAATTTGTAATGGCTTCCAGGCACTTATTAAAACGGGTCTTGTACCTTATGGTGAAATCAGACCAATGACAAGTGAAACACCAACTTTGACCTTCAATAAAATCGGAAGACACATTAGCCGCGTTGTAAGGACAAGAATGGTAAGTGCTTTGAGTCCATGGGCATTGTCTTCTTCTGTGCTTGATTCTAAAGTTCATCTTATTCCAATCAGCCACGGTGAAGGCAGAATTGTTATAAGCCAGGAGCTTGCACAAAAGCTTTTTGAAAAGGGTCAGGTATTTACACAGTACGTTGATGAAAATGGAGTTCCTTCGATTTCAGAACCGGATAATCCTAATGGAAGTTTGTTTGCTATAGAAGGTCTTACAAGTCCTGACGGTCACGTTTTGGGTAAGATGGGACACAACGAGCGAACAATTGGAACTGATGGAAACGGAAAGAGTGTTGATTTGATTAAGAACATTTGCTTCGATAAAAATGAAAGCTCTTGCCAGAATATTTTCAAAGCCGGTGTAAATTACTTTGCTTAATTAATATGTTTTCTAACTGATACCTTTAATGAATTTTTTGTTAGAGGTATCAATTTTTTTTTTGAGGATTATATGAGAAGTAAAATTAAATTGTATTCAATTCTTTGCGTTGTATTCTGTTTATTTTTTTCCTGCAATAAAACTGTATGGTATAGCGATTTGAGTAAAGCTCAGTCTGCTGCAAAAAAACAGAATAAATTGATTTATATTGTTTTTACCGGTGTTGAATGGAATGAGTCCAGCAAAAATCTAAATGAGATTGTTTTAACAAGTGAAGCTTTTACAAAAGAAATGCTTCAGAATTATGTTCTTGTTCATTACGATTTCACAGAAGCTGAAAGAGAAGCAAACAAGCTTTATAAAACTTTAGGCGATGAAGAAAAAAAAGCTTATGAGCAGTTAAAAAAGCAATACGATGAAAAAGACAAAGCTGCAGTTTATACAGGATGCAAAATAATACCGACAGCATATTTAATTACTTATGAAGGCTACAGCTTAATGTCTGTAATGCCACCTCAGAATCTTGAAGTAAATACTTATTTAGAGAGTGTTGAAAAAGCCCGCAAAGCTTCTCTCAGTAAAATGGATATTATAAATAAAGTAAGAACAACTAAGGGCCGCGAAAAGCTTGATGCAATTTATAATTTAATGTCTGTTACTCCGGACATTTTTGCACAGCCGCTTTATCCTTTAATTACACAGTTTGACAAATTAGATCCAGATAATGAGTCAGAACTTGCAGGAGCATTTGAATTAAAGCAGGCATATCTTGAAGCTGCAATGAATAAAACTGAGCAGGAGCCTTCTCCTTTTATTAAAGCTGTTGAAAAAGGCCATCTGTCAAATGAGCAGATGCAGGAAGCTTATTATATGGCTGCATATTATGTTTCAATGTATGATCCTAAAAATTTTGACAGAATGCTTGAGTATCTAAATCTTTCTTATGAAATAGATGCAAAGTCAAAGCATAAGTCAAATATTAAAAATGCAATTGAATCTGTTAAAAAAACAAAACTTGCTGCAGAAGAAAAAGAAAGCTTAAATGCTGAAACTACTGAAACCGAAGCTGAAACTGAGACTGCAGATTCTGAGGAATAATTAGATTCAATGGATTTGTCGCCGTCGCCTTCTACAATAATTCTTTCTGTTGTCGCAATTATCCTGATTGTTTTTTCAATGATTTTTAGCGCAGCAGAAAGTGCTTTTCTTTCTATAAACAAACTCCGCGTCCGCTTTCTTCGTAATAAAAAAAATAAAAAGGCTATCAGGGTGTGGAAATTATTACAGTCAAGGGAAAAACTAATAAACGCACTTCTGGTTGGAAATAATATCGTAAACATTGCTCTGTCTGCCATTATTACAATTCTTGCAGTACGTGCGATTGGAAATGCCGGTGTGGGACTTGCAACTTTATGTGCGACAATTCTGCTTTTAATTTTTGGCGAGATTACTCCTAAGACAATTGCAACGCATCATCCTGAACCTGTAGCTTTTTTCTTCAGCGGTTTTATTTTATTCCTTGTAAAAATACTAACTCCTGTTGTTTTCGTTTTAAGTTCAGTCAGTTCTTTGTTTTTGAAAATATTTAAAATTGATGTAGAAGATAAAAAAGTAACTTTTACGAAAGAAGATATAAAAACTATAATTGATGTTTCCAGTGAACAGGGCGTTCTGGAAAAAGACGGTAAGCAGATGATGCAGCGTGTATTTAAGTTTCATGACCTTGCTGCAAACGACATAATGATTCCAAGAAAAAATATACGTGCAATCAGCATTGGTGCTTCGTATTCAAATATAATCGAATTCAGTGAGCGCTACAGGCTTTCAAGATTTCCTGTCTATAAAAAAGATATTGATGACATTGTAGGAATTTTATATGTAAAGGATTTGCTTGCATATAAAACTCACTCGCAGGATTTTAAAATTGAAAATGTCATGCGCTCTCCCTTGTTCATTCTCGAAACAAAAAAAATGTCTTCCATTCAGCAGACGCTTCAGGAAAATCATCAGAGCATGGCGGTTGTAATTGATGAATACTCCGGTACCCAGGGCGTTTTAACCTGCGAAGATATTGTGCGCGAAATCTTTGGTTCCGTTACCGATGAATACAAGCCTTATACCCGAAGAATTAATTTCCAGGTGAATACATATAAAAATACTGAAATTGATGGCCTTGTTCGTTTAATGGATTTGAATGAACAGCTGAAAACAAAAATGCAAAGTGAAAGGTGCGAAACTTTAGGCGGATACATTTGTGAAACACTCGGTAAGATTCCTGTTATTGGCGATACTATTGCCTGCGACGGATACAAGTTTACTGTAGTAAAAATGGATGACAAGAGAATTGCCCGTGTTTTAGTTAGGCCCGTGGAAAAGAAAAAATGAATCAAGTGATATATATAGTTTGTAATGTGATAGCAGAAATTTTACTCATCCTATGCGGTGCGTTTTTTACGTCATCAGAAACTGCATATACCTCTATAACAAAAATTCAAATCCGCATGCTGCAGAGAAAAAACATAAAGAATGCAGATTTAGTCTTTAAGCTGAAATCCAATATGGACACTTTAATCTGCTTTCTTTTAATCGGGACAAATTTTATAACTACACTGATATCATCACTTTCAACAGCGTTTGCCTTAAATGTATTCGGTTCAAAATATGTAAGTTATGTAACAGCTTTGGTAAGTATTGTGGTAATTGTGTTTCTGGAGATTATCCCGAAAACCTATGCAAGCTTAAAGCCAAAAAAAGTTTCAATAGGCACTTCAAGACCAATCTATATTTTGCAAAAAGTATTTTTCCCTGCCGTCTGGCTGTTTTCTTCTTTCACAAATTTAATCAGTAAGCTTGAGTCAAAATTCTTTAAGCAGAAAAATCAGCTCATTACTGATGATGAATTAAAGACCTTGCTGGAAGTAGGGGAAGCTGAAGGAACTATAGACCAGGACAGCCGCAAAATGCTCGACAGGATTTTTGAGTTCACCGATTTAAATGTTCACGACATTATGCATCATCGTTCAATGGTAAAATATTTAAATGTGAATGCAACTTACAGTGAGGCTATAGAAACTTTTACTAAGTCTGGCTATTCGCGCCTGCCTGTTTATGACGGCCAGGAAGAAAATGTTATTGGGGTGCTTCATTATAAAAATGTTCTGTTTGCTTCAATGCCGATTCTGGAAAGCAAAGATTTTGTGCGAATCTGTATGCGTGATGTAATGTTCGTCCCGGAAACCTTTAGTGCCCTGGAACTGCTGGATAATTTTAAAAAGCACAAGAGTGATTTCGCCGTTGCTGTAAATGAATACGGAAGCCTTTCTGGAATTGTAACTATGGATGATATTTTGCGCGAAGTATTTGGAAGAATTACTGATGAATACGGAACTTCAGAAGTGCCTCCTGAAACAAGAGTGAAAGTGTGCGGCGTAAATGAATTCCTGATTCCGGGCGATATGAAGTTAGATGATTTGAATGAAGTCTTAAACTTAAATCTCGACAGTGAGAATTACGATACAATTGCAGGCTGGCTCTTAGAACGTTTTGACGAGCTTCCTAAAACCGGCAGTGTATATAAGTACGAAAAAATTGTATTTATAGTTGAAGATCAAAGCCTCCGCCGCATTCAGTCAGTCAGAATAAAATTCGTCTGATTTTTGTGTTTCATTGTAACTTCTTTGATTTATGTTTATTCTATTATAATAGAACTATAATCTTAAATTTCTTTGAAAAATTGTGTTTTTTGCTATATATTTAAAGAATGAAGGATAGGAGAGAGTTTATGTTCAACCTTAAAAGAGTATTATTTTGCATACTTTTATTAATATTCAGCGCATTCACTTTTGCAGAAGAATTAATCATAAAAGTAGAACTGGACTCTGTTTCAACAGCTTCATTGGATAGTAATGCTAAAAGTTATACATCAACTGCATATAACCGCTTTTTACAGGATATGCTTATTGTAAATCAAATAAGTGTTAGAAATTCCAGTGTTGATTCAACCTTGCGTGCAATTCAGAAGCAGTCTCAGATTGATGCAGGAAGCGGAATGGGAAGTGACAGTGCAGCTTACGCCAGCGATAAAGGAAGTCAGGCTAAGCTTTCTATGCTGTTAAAAATGCTTTCGGTAAAGAATGGTTTGTATCAGTTTAGCTGTGAAGTTTCTGAAATAGAAAAGATGAATTTGATTTCAAAAAAGGCAACTTCTTCTTTACAGATAAATAATTTCAGCGATGAAGTAATTGACTCTTTAGCTTATGAAGTTTTACTCAGCCTGCAGCAGAGAGGTTATATACAGCCGCTTGAGGTTAATGTCGTAAATCAGCTTTTGCACAGCGGAACAAGTTCTGAAAACTACACAAAATATGTGCAGGATTATGCTAAGCAGATTGCCCAGGCTGAAAAAGAATTGAACAGCATTAAGAAAAGCTCACAGTCCTTAGATGATAAAATTGAATCAGAGAATAAATCGCAGGCCTTAAAGTTAAAAATTGAAATGCTTGAAAAACGAAAGCAGCAGGCTGAAGAAAATTTGCGCCGACAGAAAGAAGATGAAGCAAATGAAGCAAAGAAAAAACAGGAGCTTGAACAGTTAGCTTCCAGCCGTCAGGCAGAACTCATGAATAAAATGGGTGAGCTTGAAAAGAAGAAGCAGGAAATCCTTAAGGAAGCAACAAATAAACTGTCACTTAAAAAACGAATTGAATTAATAGAAAATGATCTTTCAAACTATAATCAGTTAAAGAAACAGCTGGATCAGATTACAAACGAAAGCAATTCTTATTTTGATCAAAAATGTGAAGAAGAAATAAAGCAGATCAGGGCTCAGGGCTGGACAAAGGCTGACACAGATGCAAATGGGAATCCTACACAGACAGCCTTACATTTCAGACAGCAGAAAATTGATGCAGTAAAGTCAAAGTATGAAAGTGCAAAGAAAAAAGCCCAGACAAATTTTAATGAAAGCGTTAAAAGTGATTTAGATTCATATAAAGCACAAATCAAATCAAATGTAAGCGAAATGGAAAAGACAACTTATGTTTTCCGTTCAATTGATAAAAACGATGATTTTTTAAGTCTTATTGTGGATGAATTCGATGGAGAAAAAAACAGCTGGGCTGTTAATTCACGCCTTAATATGTCCTCAATTCCTAAGACTGACACCTCAGCTGTTGTACTTCCAAAAGCTTTGATAACTTACAAAGAAATGACAGGTAAGTTACCAGCAACAAAAGCTTCTACTCTGGAAGAATATACTGAGTATCAAAAGCTTGTTGAAGCTGCCGATTTATATTTCAGGACAAGCGTTCCATATCTTTATTCAGAAATTGCTTTAAAAGTTAAATACATAGAAACCTTCGATAAATATTATGTTTCACCGGTTTATTTTAGAATTCATAAAACTGAAGATAGAAGCATGCTTTTTGAATACAGATTAAGTGACTTCTCTAAGACTGATAATAAAAATACAAATGCATCTCAGACAAAAAATAATTCAAATAGTTCTACAGGTAATAGTGATGTAAAACAAAAGCTTGCAGCAGAAAAGAAATTATATGCTAAGAGTCATGGTGGCCGACAGGGACTTTTCTGTGGTCTTGCTGGGTTTGATGGTGTTGGTGAAAATGCCGGCTTGCTGAATGGCTGTATGTTAAACATTCAGGTTGATATTCAGTCTCCGTATGCTTGTTGTGGCTGTAATAACAATAGCTGGATGGGTTTGGAAGCTAATTATTCTCTAATGGCTAATGACATTTTTTATATGGATTATGCCATTTTAGGAGGTTTTTCTGCAAGATTTAATTCTTTCATGCCTTATGCAGGACTTGGATTGGGTGTAGGGGCCCTTAAGGATGTTGAAACCGATGAATCATTACATTCATTTTTAACATTAAAATTTATTGGAGGAATTGATTATATAAGTTCTGATTCTTATACGATTGGTCTTGAATTCAGATACAATATACTTCAGGAACTGGATCCATATGTTTCTTTAGGAGTTAATGTTGGACTTCGTTGGGATTAAATGATGGAATTTCATTTCAATAAATATAAATACATTTGGAGGATTAAATGAAAAAGATTTTAAATTTAGTTGGAACAGTGTTAGTTTTATCAATGGTTTTTGCAGGCTGTAAAACAACAACAACTGCAGGTTCAGGCATTAAAGGAAAAGGTGCAAAAATGGGTAAATGGACTACAAAGCTTGTAGATTACCAGGGTGCAACTTTTGGTAAAGAAATTCCTGAATGGGTTACATTACTTTCTGAAGGACAGTACAGTTCACAGGTGCTGTCTAAATCTATGCCTGGAATTGAAGGCAAGAAAGTATTTGTTACAATTGGCCGTGGAAACAATTTAGAGTTTGTAAGAAACTGGACTGATTTAGTTGATGTTGAAGTTCAGGTTGGCGATACATTCCAGCGTGTTGTAACAAAGGGTGTTCAGGCAAGCATGAATGCAAAGGCCAGCGAAACAGGAAAAGTTTTAACAGAAGCTGAAGTTCAGAAAAAACTTGATATGTATAAAGCTGCTGTTTCTTTAGTTGAATTGACTGGTCTTGAAAAAACTGCAAGCTACTGGATTGAAGCTGTACGCTACGAAGGAAAGAAAGCCGTAAACGATTATTTCGAATACTATGCAGTATGGACAATGGATAAAAAGCTTTTCGACAAACAGATTAAAGCAGCAATGGCAACTGTAGATGACAATACATCTGAAGGTCAGGCTTTAAAAGATATGATCCGCAGCAAATTAATGGATTCTGTTGTTTCTTCAAACGACGTAGCAATTAATAATGTTGCAGATGATTATGTTGTATACGGTGACTAATTCCGAACCGATAATAATTTAGCGGTTCGGAAAACGGCTGAGTCAAGGCTTTAAGCGAAGCGTGCCTTGACCAGACGTATTGTTTTAGTTAAACAGGTAACGGGCCAGTCCAATAAGTTCATGTTATTATGTTCTTTTGGAATGGCCTTTTTTATATGAGGGATAATATGAAATTAAAAAAAAGTTTTTGCATACCGTTAATGTTTATAGTAATAAATTTGCTTTTGCTGAGCTGTGCTTCAACGCCGGAAAATGAAATTCCTTTATGGGCAAATGAAGAAAATATTGAAGAAGTTTATCCCTCTCAAAAATATATCAGCAGGTTAGGTTATGCTTCTACAGATTCTGCTGCCCGCGTTTATGCAGAAGGTGAATTAGCAAAGTATTTTTCACATTCTGTAGAGTCTAAGACTTTTGCAAGTGAAAAAATGAATGAAAAAGAAACTTCAGAAAAAGAGCTTACAAAATCTGTTTTAATAAAATCTGAGATTGATTTGATTGCGGTAAAGCATACTCAGTCCTGGTATAACAAAAAAAAGAAGCAGTATATAAACTGTGCCTATATAGAGCGTGAACAGGCATGGAATATTTATAAATCAAAAATAGGTTTATTACAGAAAGAATTTAATCTGTCATATAAAAATGCAGTCAGTGAAAAAGATTTGTTTACTAAAATTTCTCTTTTAACTCAACTGCAGGAAAAATCAGCTGAATATGAAAACGCGCTGGATTTTTCTCATATACTTTATCCTGATGCAGATAGCTTTTATGAAGAAGATAAAAATAAAATTGCATCACTTGAAAGTAAAATTACAGAAGAGAAAAATAAAATTTCTTTTCAGATAAAAACAGTTAATGACAGCTCAAATAAAATTTCTTCTTTGGTTTCCAATTCAATAAACGAATGCGGATATAAAGTTGTAAAGCAGAATGCTGCATACCTTGTTCAGGTTGAAATTGATACAGGAAAGTCTTATTACTCAGATTCAATTACAGCAAATCCTTCTGTTTCAGTAATTATTTCTGGAAACAGTAAAAATATTTTCTCTTATGAAAAATCCTGCCAGCGAATAACAGGCTTTAAAGATGCAGAAAATTTTGTTGATAAAAAAATTTATGATTCATTGGAAAGTGAAATAAAATCCTCTTTAACGAATGAACTGAAAACTGTTTTGAAATAAAGTGTTATTGTAATTAAGTTATGTGATTTTCTGAAATATGCAATAGATAGCCAGTAAGCTACTAATTAAAAATACTTGACGGGAAAGAAAAAAACAGAGTATATTTAAATAAATAAAGGAACACCGCAGAGGTGTGGCTGTCTCCTTTAAGCTATTGTGAAAAGCCTACTCGGAAGTCGCTACACTTGGGGTAGGCTTATTTTTTTGCCCTTACAAGAATTACTTGAAGAGAGCGAGTGCGTCTATAAGCAAAGCCAAAATTGCAACGACAAGCATTGCTTTTTCGTATTTTGTCATATCTGCACGAATCTCCCTTTCATTAAGATTAGGAGACAGCCACCCTATACCACGGTGTTCCAATAGAAATAATATAGTTAAATCTTTTATAAAAGACAACATTTTTAATAACAGGTAATATCGTATAAGATGCTGGAGGTGAAATTTGCAGTTCAATAGATTTATTTTTGATAACTACCTTACAACAACTGAAGGTAAAGAAGCATTTTCTTTTTTTTCTGATTTTGAAAAAATAATCAAAAATAAAAAGAATGCTCCTTATTATGATTTTCTTCAGCATATTGCAATTTTACCAGTTTTGAAAGATGAAAGTGATGATGAGATAAAAAGATATTCAACACTTTTTTTAGATTTTGATTTTGAACAGATTCGTTTTGATGATGAAAAGATATTTGCGAAAAAAGGAATTGAAGGTGTAATTGATAACAAAAAAAAAATTATTGATGATGAGATAGAATCTGTTTCAGATTTGACAGAACGCGATTTTATGACATATATTCGTTTATATTCCTTATTTTTTTATTTTTCATTCCCCCAATTATTTTTTCCTTATTACTTTGAAGCACAATTTCCAAAGTTAGAAAACATTTGTAAAGAATTTGATATTACGCTGCCACCTCTACCACCAAAGAGAGATTATAAAAAGCATCTTTTTTACTATTTCGAAATTTGTAAGGCATTTTATGATTTTCGTCTGCAGTTCAATTTAACACCCGAAGAATTCTGTGTTTTCTTGTATTATTTTGCACCTCATTGTACGGAACCAATTTCTTTTATAGAAAATTTGCCTGAGCCGTCTAAAGTTTATATTTGCGGTGCTAGTATAGGTGATTCAGAATGGTTGAAATCAGCTAATGAAAATACAATTACCTGTTGGGCAGGAAATACTAATATGCTTCCTGGCGATATTATGTTGCTATATGAGGTAAAACCAATAGCTGCAATTCAATCCGTCTGGCGATGTACTTCAATTGGATTTACAGATCCTTTTGAATATTTTTCTGATAGAGTCTGGATAAGCAAAATGATTCGCATAAACCCCATCACACTTGACGACTTAAAAAAGGATTCTGTTTGGAAAGAAAAAGGTCTTATTAAGGCTCATATGCAGGGATGTTCTGGAACACCTTGTACAAAGGATGAATATGACTCTTTTTTGAAAATGCTTAAAAAGAAAAAATTTGATATTTCTGTTTTACCAAAACTACAATTTACAGGTCTGCCAAACAATGTTGAACTTTTTATTGAAAAAGATGTTGAGGAAAAACTGCTTGAACCACTGTTAAGAAAACTTGGTTATACTGATAAAAACTGGGTTAGACAACTTCCTGTTCGTATGGGGCGGGGAGAACGAAACTATCCAGATTATGCACTTTTTCCAAAAGGAAAAAAAGGGGAAGAGACTGCAAAATTCTTGTGGGAAGCAAAATTTACTATCCCTAATAAAAAACAGTTGTATGAAGCCTACATTCAGGCAAAATCATATGCGATGCGCTTACAATCTGATGGGTTTGGATTAGTTTCAAAAGAAGGTATATGGATTTCCTTTTCAAAAGATAGTTTTTTGTTTGAAAAAATAAAATCATATTCATGGGAGAATTTGGAAAATCCTGATGTTTTTAGTGAAGTAAGATTATCATTGAAAATATGATTACTTATAAGGCTAATATTTTTTAATTGATAAAAATTCGAAAAAGAGATAGGAATCAATGGATAAATTCTATCTTCATCATCAAAAAAAATTGCTTGTAAAAAATTCAATAAAGTGTAAAACTCATCTTATTATTGTGAGGTTATTATGAAATTATACATTGTGCGACACGGTGCTCCAGATTACGACTTAGACTGTCTAACTCCAGAAGGTCATGAACAGGCAAAGCTTGCTGCAGAACATTTGAAGAAATTTAAAATTGACAGGGTTTATTCTTCTCCTCTTGGCAGGGCAAAACAAACTTGCTCTTACTACTGTGATTTGGTGAACAAAAGTTTTGAGATTTTACCATTTGCAAAAGAACTTGAGTGGGGAAACTTTAAGGGTGATCCTTATGCAGACGGCAATCCGTGGGATTCTTCCGAGCAGCTGATGTTTGAACAGCATCGCATCCCGTCATTTGATGACTGGAAAAATGATCCTCTGTTTGCAAATGACAGGGTAGTAACTGATGTTGAAATGCGCATTAAAGAAATAGATAAATTCCTTGCGAAGGAAGGCTATGTATATGACAGGGGTTCATTTAAAGTAGAAAGAAATAATGAAGACAGTATAGCTTTATTCTGTCACGGCGGTTTTACCTGTGCTTTGTTCGGGCACCTGATGAATATTCCGTTCCCGGTTTCCTGTACACACTTCCTGTTTGAACTTACTTCAATCACTTTAATTGAATTTGAAAAAGCTCAGATTGGTTCATATACACTTCCAAAGTGCGTTTTCCAGAATGACTATACGCATTTAAAATAAGCTATATAGACCTTTAGTTAAAATGTCGATAATCTATATTATACTTTTGTTCTTATAAGAAGGTTTTATAATGAAAAATATTCAAAACAAATGGCTTAGAGGTGCTATTCCTGCATTGCTTCTCCATTGTAGTATTGGTACTGTTTATTGCTGGTCAATCTTTAGTCAGGAAATTGCTGATTACATTGGTTTTTCTAAGGGCGCTGTTGAATGGGCTTTTAGTTTTGCGATTTTCTTTTTAGGAATGTCTGCAGCTTTTTTGGGTAATCTTGTAGAAAAGAATATTCATAAATCGTCACTGATTGCAACTATCTGTTTTACATTAGGAATGGTTGGAACAGGATTTTTTATCTGGTACGGTGGTGTACATAATCACAGCGTTCTTGCTCTGTGCGGAATTTATGTTTCGTATGGTTTTGTAATGGGTGTCGGCTTAGGAACAGGATATCTTTCACCGGTTAAAACACTGATGCTTTGGTTTAAGGACAAGAAGGGGCTTGCTACAGGGCTTGCGGTTGCGGGCTTTGGTGCTGCTAAGGCATTGGCCAGTCCGATTATGCAGAAGCTTTTGGGTGAAAATCAAAACGGCGAAATCTATAAAATGTTCTACATCCTCGCTGCAATTTATTTTATAATGATGTTTGTGGGTCATTTACTTCTGGCAAAACCTGCTGACTGGGTTGAGCCTCAGACTAAATCTAAGGAAGAAGGCATCTGGGCTACATTAAAATCTAAACCACTTTCAAATTACATTGGCATCTGGCTGATGTTCTATATAAATATTACTTGCGGTCTTGCAATTATTTCTCAGGAAAAAATGATTGTAAAATGTATAGGACTTGCTGGCGTAGTAGGTCTTGTTTCTACAATTTCTGCAATTTTTAATGCCGGCGGACGCTTGGGATTTTCTGCCTGGGCTGATAAACTTAAGGACAGAAATACAATCTATAAATTGATTTTTATTCTTTCAATTGTTTCTACTGTTTTAGTTTTGTGTACAAAAGGAATTCAAAACGGAGACGGAAATATATTCCTTGTAATTTTAGTTCTCACTTTGATTTTTGTTGTAAATGCAGGCTATGGCGGCGGATTCTCTAATGTTCCAACTTTACTGCACGACCATTACGGAATGGGAAATATTTCTGCAATTCACGGAATTACACTTTCGGCATGGGCTTTTGCAGGCCTTACAGGAAATCAAATGGCAACATTCATTGTTAAACATACAGGAGAAGCTTTTGAGAACTCACACGGGGTTATGGTAAATCCTATTGGTTATCAGAATGTTTTAATTGTTACAATGATTTTGTATTGTGTTGCTTTGGCCTTGAGTATGTTCCTTGTTAGAAAAAGCGGCAAAGCTTTAGAACAAAAATAAATACAAAAATAAATTATGGAACTATACGTTATCAGGCACGGTCAAACTGTTTGGAATGCTTGCGGAAAATTACAGGGTAATATTGATATTGAACTGAATGAAAAAGGAATTGAGGCTGCGAGAAAATTCGGAGAAAGCGTTAAGGATGTTTTCTTTGATAAGATTTATTCGTCGCCTCTAAAACGTGCTTTTCATACTGCTGAACTTATCCGCGGGGAAAGAAACATTGAGATTGTGACTGATAACCGTCTTAAAGAAATTTCTTTTGGTGTTGCAGAAGGTGCTTTATATACTGACTGGTTTAATGACACTTCTGAATACCGCTATTTTTTTACTGCCCCTGAAAAATATAATCCCCCGGAAAAAGGTGAATCTTTTCAAAGCGTAATCGAACGCACCAGAGACTTTTTGAAATCAGTTATAGAACCTCAAAAGGATTGTGAAAGAATTATGATTGTAGCTCACGGGGCTTTAAATAAAGGCCTTATGTGTACACTCGAAGGAAACCGCCTGGAGAATTACTGGGGAAAGGGTTTACAGAATAACTGCGAGGCCGACATTTTTACTTTCGACGGCCACGCATGGAAGAGAATGTAAGTGAGTGCATTAGATATCTTGTCATTCTGAACTTGGTTCAGAATCTGTACGTCCATAAAATGACAGATGCTGAAGCAAGCTCGAAATAACGAGCTGCAAATTCAGCATGACGCAAAATTATCTGTATTATCTCTGGCAGCGTGAATAGTTTTTTATTTTGTATGTGTTGAAACTCGAAGCTTCGATCTATTTGTCTTTTTTGTGTTCATTAAAATACTTTTGCAGTTCAAGCAAAGCGTCTTCGTATTTGTGGTGAATGATTTCCGGGAATGCCTTTAATAAACGCCTTAAGCCAAAGTTCTTTTTTGCCATAAGCTCCTGATATTTTTTCTCAAGCTGCTTTCCATAATCTTCAAGTGAATCCTTTAATTCTGCTTTTCCTAATGCAACCTGTATCTGTGCTTTTTCAACTTTGTTTGTAATTTTTATAGTGCTTTCAGTAATTGTTTCACTCATTTTGTCAGAAGGTTTTCTTAGTGCTTCCCTGAGTAAATCAATTTGTTTCAGCTTTTTGTTAAGGCCCTGAACTGTTGCAATTGTAACACCTAAATCTATAAAAATTGAAATGTATAAAATGCCTAAAAGCCACCAGCCCACTTTTGGAGGAATTGCTGCAAGTGAAAATTTTGCGATTAAAGGGTGAACTAATTTTACTGCAATCATAACAGACAAGCCCCAGATTATACTGAAGGCTAAGCAGATATATCCGTTTAAATTCAAAGGCATTGAACTGTAATTCCACCAGCGGGCGTGAAATAATTTGTCTAGTACCCAGCCTGCAATCAATTCAATTAAAGTGGTGAAAATCATTCCGACTAGAAAAACAAGTGCTGCATTTACCTGCTGTGTCTGCGGATTCACTGGAATAAAATAAGTGATGATTAAAACTGCCAGCATGCCGAATCCGTATACAGGACATATAGGGCCATTCAAAAATCCTCTGTTCTCAACCTTTCCTAAAGTTACTGCGTGATAAGCAACTTCAATTACCCAGCCGAGAAAACTATATATAATGAAAAACCAGCATATCTGATAAAAATTCATTCCAAAAATCATATCTCATCCTTTTTATAATGTGATTAAGCAGTGTGACTGCTATAATATCATATTTTGTGTTTTCTGACACTTGTTGTAAAATAATATTGAGGTTAGAACTATGCGAAGAAAAGAGAGAGAAGTTACGGATTTTAATACAATTGTGGGAATGCTTGATGAAGCCAGAATTATGAGGCTTGGTATATGCGATAAAAATGATCTGGATTTTCCTTATATTGTGCCAATGAATTTTGCATATAAAATTATCGGCGGCGAGATTAAGCTTTATATGCATGGTGCGCGTGCGGGAAGAAGATGGAACCTTTTTCAGCAGACTGATTCCTGTTCTGTAGAGATTGATATTGATGATGGAGTAGAGCTTGTTCCTTCTCATAAAGATATTACAGAGCGGTACAGATGCGTAATGGCAAAAGCAAAAGTCAGGCTTTTAGAGGGCGATGAACTTGTGAAGGGAATTGAATGCTGTGTTGAAAGACTTCCTGAATGCAGGGGGTTTGAGTGGGACAGGGATGCAGTAAAATATGTTGCAGTCTGGGAGCTTACTCTTTTTGATGTAACAGCTAAATGGAATAAAAAAAATAGTGGAGCCGATTAAAAGAAAAGAACATTGACTTTTGATTCAAAAATATGTCCGCTCCCAGAAAAGACAGACTGCTTCACACGGTTGAAGGGTATATGGAATTTGACTCACTCGCTTGCGCTCGTTCGCCCCTTCAAAGTGTTCAGCAGTCTTCTGCTTTTCTTCGCGCTCCCATATTTTTGAATCACTAGCTATCACAGAAGTTACTGCTCTTCAAATTCACTTACTAAACTTGAAACTGTCTGTTTTGCATCTCCGTAAATCATTATAGTGTTGTCGTTTGTAAATAAAGGATTTTCAATTCCAGAGAAACCAGTTCCCTGTCCTCGTTTTAATACAAATACTGTTTTTGCTTCGAAGGCGTTGATTATTGGCATTCCGTAAAGTGGAGAAGTTTCATCATCAATTGCTGCAGGGTTAACGACATCGTTCGCACCGATTACGATTGCAACATCAACATTGCTCATTTGCGGATTCATTTCGTCTGCTGTCTTTAACTGCTCGTAAGGCACATTAGCTTCTGCAAGCAATACATTCATGTGTCCCGGCATACGGCCTGCAACCGGGTGAATTGCAAAGTTTACTTCTGCACCATTTGCTTCAAGTTTATCGCAGAGTTCTTTTACTGCGTGCTGAGCCTGAGCTACTGCCATTCCGTATCCAGGTATAAATACAACATTTCGTGCTGCTTCCAGAATCATGTAAGCATCTTCTACAGACATTGCCTTTGGTTCTTTTGCAGGGCCGGAAGCGCCTTTCTTTTTCTGTCCTCCAAAACTCTTGAATAAAAGGTTAGCAAATTTGCGGTTCATTGCTTTACACATAATCAGTGTAAGGATAAGTCCAGAAGCTCCAACTAAACAGCCTGAAACTACAAGAACAGTGTTGTTGATTGCAAAGCCTGCAAATGCTGCTGCAAGACCAGAGAGTGCATTCAGGAAAGAAATGATTACCGGCATATCACCGCCGCCAATTGGAAGCACCATTGTAAAGCCTAATACGAGGAAAATTACAGTGGTTGCAATTACGCCAATAAATTCAATGTTTGCAAGACCGAAAGGATTTTCTTCCGTAAAGAACGCATACAAAACAATGGAAGCTGCACCAAGTATGCATAGAATTGCATTGATTACATTTTTACCCGGAATGCTGTTAATCTTTTTAAATGCCTTGCCCGAAAGTTTTCCCCAGGCTACAAGAGAACCCGTAAAAGCAATTGCACCAATCGCAATGGTGAGCCCTAAAGAAACTGAGGTAAAGTAATCACCTTTTTTATCAACAAAATATTGTGTCAAAGCAACCAGGAGTGAAGACAAGCCGCCAAATCCGTTGAACAGGGCAACAAGTTCCGGCATCCCTGTCATCTGAACTTTTTTAGACCAGATTGCACCAATGATTGAACCGATGATAATTGCAGCTGCAATCCATGCATATCCGTTTTCCAGAATATTCGAACTCCATGAACCAAATACATTTTTCTGGCATAACACTGTAACTATTGCAATCAGCATACCAACTGAAGAATATAAATTTCCCTTTCTTGCAGTATCTGTTTTACCTAAAAGCTTGATTCCCCGGATAAAGAAGATACAGGAAACCATGTAAAGAATATCTATAATAATCTGATTCATTATTTCTTATCTCCCTTTTTCTTGAACATACCAAGCATTCTGTCCGTAACCATATATCCGCCGATAACATTTATTGTTGCAAATACAATAGAAAGAAAGCCTAAGATTTTTCCCAGTGTGCCGCCAACAGAAACTGCCATTGCTGTAATTGAAATTGCACCAACTACAGTGATACCAGAAATTGCATTTGTGCCGGACATAAGCGGTGTATGAAGCTGAGAAGGAACTTTAGAAATAAGTTCTACGCCTAAAAATGCTGCAATGACAAAAACAAAAATTAACATTATATCCATATTGATACCTCACTCTTATTGAAACTTTTCGTGGATGATTTTTCCGCCCTGAGTTAAAAGACAGCCCTTCATAATTTCATCTTCGAGATTTACTTCAAACTCTTTTGATTCCTTGTTATAAAAATGCTGCAGGAAAGCACTGATGTTTCCTGAAAGCATTTTTGATGCATCATAAGGAACCTGTCTTTCAAGCAAGTCGCCGCTCATAATTGTAACGCCGTTTTCTGTAACGACATTTTCACCGAATTTAGAACCTTCAACATTTCCGCCTGTAGAGACTGCCATGTCAACAACAACTGAACCAGGCATCATTCTGTCGAGAACATTTTTTTCTATAAGACGGGGAGCTTTACGGCCAAAAACTTTTGCTGTTGTAATAACAATATTTGCTTTTTCACAAACTTTTGCCTGTGCTTCTTTCTGTTTGGCAATCTGTTCCGGTGTAAGTTCCTTTGCATAACCCTGAGAAGTTTGTCCCATTTCACCAAGATCAATTTTTACAAAGTTAGCGCCTAAAGATTTAACCTGCTCTTCTACAACTGGTCGTGTGTCAAAAGCGTCAACGCGCGCACCTAAACGCTTGGCAGTAGCAATTGCCTGAAGACCAGCAACTCCGACTCCAATAATGAAAACGCGTGCAGGATTAATTGTTCCCGCAGGAGTTACCATCATAGGCAAAATCTTTGGAAGATGAGCTGCTGCGTTTAATACTGCAACATAACCCGCAAGAGATGTTTGTGAAGATTGAACATCCATTTTCTGTGCTAAAGTCGTGCGGGGAATCATTTCAAGAGAAACTGCCTGTACACCGCTTGAAGCAAAATCATTGAGAAGTTCTTTTTCGTTAAACGGGTCTAAGTAACTGACATGCAAAGTTCCTTCCTTTAAGCCGGAAGCACTTTCTGGTTTCATAATGCGTACAACAATTTCACTGTCACTGTATCCTGCTTTTTCTGTTGCAACGATTTCAGCACCACATGCCTTGTAAGCTTCATCAGTGAATCCGCTTTTAAGACCTGCGCCAGAAACAACTTTAAAACTAAATCCTAAGGCAGATAATTTTTTTATATCATCTGGAATAAGTGCAACACGGGTTTCTAATTTGTCTTTTTCTTTACAGACTAAAACCTTTTTCATATATTCCTCCATAAAAATCAAGAAAGTGTTAGCATTAACTAACAGAATGAATTGTATATGATATCTCTGAAATTCTCAATGGATTTACTTGGTCTGTGTAGAAGATTAGTTAGAGGGATGTGAAGTTGATTAAATGGCGGTTCAATTTTTAACTCGAACAGCGAATAAAGTCAGCGGGAAATTCAAGCATGTTTATAGGGAGTTTAATTAAAGAAATTATGAAATAAATCCCCCCTCCAAAAAAAAAGCATAGTTGAACTGTAAATGTAAAAGTCATATTATCTAGCCATGACTGAAACTAATGGAAAAACAAAAACTCAATTCAAGGGCGTAATAATGCTTTTGCTTACGGCAATAATCTGGGGAACCTCATTTGTTTCTCAAAGTGTTGGAAGTGAATCTGTAGAAGCGTTTACTTTTATGGGAATCAGAACTCTAATCGGTTCATTCTTTTTGATGCCGTTTATTTTTATTAAAGATAAAATTACTGCCAGAAAAATGACTGACAGCCAGTTAGCCTTAAGAAAAAAGATGGACTTGAAAACTGTAAAATGTGGTGTATTGATTGGAGTCCTTTTGTGTATTGCAACAAACTTTCAGCAATTTGCATTTTACAGGCCGGGAGCAACTTCCGGGAAAATTGCATTTATTACTGCAATGTATATGTTTTTTGTTCCTCTGTTTGGACTTTTATTTTTTAGAAAAAGAATTTCTTTGCTGACCTGGATTTGTATCTTTATTGGATTCGTTGGTTTGTATTTTTTGTGCTTTAAAAGTAATCAATTTGGAAAAATAAATTCGGGTGACATTCTTGCATTTATCTGTTCAATCTTTTTTTCCTTCCAGATTTTATTTATAGAAAAATTTGCTCCTGAATGTGACGGAATAAAGCTTTCCTGTGTACAGTTCTTTACTGCAGGTCTTATTTCTACAATTCTGATGTTCATTTTTGAGAAGCCTGAAATCAGCGGAATAAAAAAAGCGCTCTTTCCGATTCTGTATTCAGGAATAATGAGCTGCGGCTTTGCGTACACAATGCAGGTTGTAGGACAGAAATATTGTGAGGCATCTATTGCGTCTTTACTTATGTGTATGGAATCTGTTTTTGCAGCAATATCCGGGGCTCTTATAATTCATGAAAAACTTTCTGTGCGTGAATTAACCGGTTGTGTGATTATGTTCTGTGCTATTATTTTATCTCAGTTTAGTGAAAAGCTTTCGGCAGGAATTAGTGAAAGGAAAGAAAGATAATAAGTACCGTCATGCTGAATTTATTATCTGTGAATACAGATTCCGAAACCAGTTCGGAATGACAAGACATCTGTCATGCTGAACTTGATTCAGCATCTGTACTAGAAGATTCTGAAACGCGTTCGGAATGACAGACGCTTTTTAACCAGCGGCTGTCATCCCTTCAAAAACTATTATTTTTTATATGAGAATACAATGTTTAAATTTCCGAGTGCATTACCCAGGTTATTATGAGGTGTTAAACTAAAGCTTGTATCAATTAAAAAGTTTTCAATTACTTTATAACTTAATCCCGCAAAGAAGCGTGCTGAGTTTCCTGTTGTAGTTGTTGTTTGTGTTTTAGTATTTGTGTCAGGATTTATATTTGTTGTAAATGTAACGCCAGGAAGAGTTATTGCAGCACCAAAATTTAAGTTAAGTTTTTGAGTAGGTTTTAATTGAGCTCCTAAACTTACAACTTCTCCTAATGTTGCGCTTGTATTATTATTATCAAGATTTGAATAAGTAAATGGAATGTTTAATCTTGCTGCAAGTGAAGCTTTATCACTTAAATCATATGCAATTTTATAAGCTGCATTAATAATTCCATTTGGATTTGGATCCCCGTCTCCAAAATAGAAATTTCCGTTTACAATAAATACATGCTGTAAATTATTCTTTTTAGCTGTAATGAATTTTGAACCCGCTGTTAAGCAGAAGTGAGTCTGTTCATTCTTATCGTCTTGTGTGTTGTTACGGGTGTTATAAGTGTAGAAGTTTACATAGGGTTTAATCATTAATTTGTCGGCTTTAACATTAATGCCTGCTTCAACGCCAAAAGTTGTTTCTGTGTTGTCTGTTGAAACTATTGTTGTTACATCAAGAATTGTTGTTTCTGTATATGTTTTTTCTGGAGCCTGTGTAAATATAAATTTTATAGCAGGAACAAAATCCATGTATGAGCCTAATAATACAGCAGTTGTAAAAGAGCCTCCTGCATTTATATTTTCTGATTTTAAATAATAATTATCACTATTTGTTGATCCAGATACAGTACCTGGGAATGAGTAATCAATATATTCTGCTAAATAAAGCGAATCTAATTTCTGAGCTGCACCAAAATTAATTGCTGTGGTACTCAATTCTGTTTCTTCAAAATGCTTATCAAGTTTTACAGCAGACCAGTCTGTTACGCTTGAAAATAAATCTACATCAGTTGTAAAGTTTCCGGCAGTAGCAGTTTTTGTTGATGAAGTTTGTGCAAATACATTAGTTACAGTAAGAGCTGTAAATAACATAATTAGCGCTGAAAGTCTTTTTTTCATAAATACTCCTCATACATTGATTTTATTTTGTTAATAAGTTCAATGTATGTTTCTAACTTTAATACAAATCTTTAACATAAACAATTATTGAGGAAATATAATTTTTCTATAGCGGGTTATAGCTTTTTCCTGAAAACCCAGTTCTGCTGCAGTCTGTAGGAAACAAAAAATAAAATCGTATCAACTATACATTTGATTAAAAGCCGTGGTACGGGAATAAATGTAAGCAGTCGGACAAACGAAGCACTTAAAATCATATTTGAAAAAAAGACAGTCATGTATTTAATTACTTGTTTTACACTCTTGCGGTTATTCTTGAAGCACCACAGTTTATTCAATGTAAAGTTTATTGTGCCCGAAAGAACTCTTGCGATTGCTGTCGAGATAAATATTGCAGAAGTTGCTGCCAGTTCTTTTGTATCAAAGAAAAGTGATATCAGGTGGAAAAAAATTAAATCACAGGCACAGCTGATTAATGAACAGGAAATATATTTTAGAAATCGTCCGTATATTCTGAGCGAATCCCTGATTGGCCTGAAGTGAGAGCCTTCATTATTATTTTCATAGATTACAGTAATTGGAATTGAAATCATTTTTGTAAACTTCACTGCGTCCATTAAAAAATTCATTTCATATTCGTATCTGCTTCCATCTTCTTCTAAAGCAAGGTTTGTTAAGATGTAAGGAATTCCCCTTAAGCCTGTTTGTGTGTCAGTGCACTTTACGCCTGTAACAATTTTAAAAAATGCTGATGAGAATTTATTTCCGAAGCGGCTTCTAAGCGGTATGTCTTTCTCATTAAAATTTCTTGTACCGATAACAAGACAGTCCTTGTTTTCACTCATGCAGTTTGCAACACCCATAATGTCTTTCGTTAAGTGCTGTCCGTCTGCGTCTGCTGTAATATATCCGATAAATTCTTTTCCGCTTTCTTTAATTATTTCACTGGCACTTTGTATTCCTGTTTTAATTGCCTGTCCTTTTCCTTTATTAACTTCGTGAACTACAAGTGTGCAGCCGGAATTTTCTACTTCCTTAAATATTGGTTTGCATTCAGCTTTGCTTCCGTCATCAATTACTAAAATATGTGAAAAACCGCTTTCCTTTAATTCGTTTACAAGTTTAATAAGTTTTTCATCAGGATTATAAGCTGGAATTAGAATAAATATGTTTTGTTCCATAAATACACTCTTTTACTATTTTATAAATTCACTTTGTATTCTAATGTATTCTTGCATTCTAATGATTGAATTAAATTAATGTAACTGCAAAAATCACTGCTGGAATTTTTCAATGATAAAATTTCCCAGCGCTACAAAAGACGGTATTGTCAGCAGGCAGAAAAGACTTGTCAGGGAAACCATCAAACTTGCATAAGAAGAGTCTTTGTTGAAAATGCACGCCATTCCGGGAACACTTGTTGCACTCGGGCACATGGAGCAAATGTAAGGAACGAAAAGCATCATCGTTGTGTTTATGCCCTGTGGTAAGATTTTGTAGAGTGTAAAAATATAGACTAAGTTTACTAAGGAACAAATCACTAAACGCAGAACAATAAATTTTATGAGCCTGAAAATTGTCCCTTTGTTTTCTTCGGTTTTAGGAGAAAGCTTAAAGGTTGCAAAAAATAGTCCCAGCAAAATCATTGCAACACAGGAGTTTGTGCTTCCAATTATATGAACTGGTTCTGCTATAAAATTTGGAAGCCTGGACGGAATGCAGAAAATTATTAAACCTAAAATTACTGCAATTATGTTTGGATTTGTAATTATTTTTTTCAAGTTGATTGAACCGCTCAAAACATAATAGCCGTAAGTCCAGAGTGTTAAATTGAAAACTGTAAGGTATCCCATCAAATAAAAAACACCTTCATTTCCAAAGACTCCTCTTATCAAAGGAATTCCAATAAATCCGCAGTTTGTAAAAATGCAGGCAATCTTTTCCAGGTCAGCAAAATCTTCATTATTTTTTTTGCGGATGAAAATGGCAGACAGTGCAATCATAATCAAGTGAAGTCCGAGAGAAATCAAAAACACTATTCCTAACTCTTTAATTTTCTGTGCTGAAAAATCTATGTTGAATGAATCAATTATAAGGCAGGGATTAATAAAGAATAAAAGCAGGCGGCTTATAAATTTTTGTTCGCCTTCATTTACTTTTGTGAGTTTTGCAAAGAGCCATGAAGCCAAAGCAATTAATGTCATTATTGAAAGTTGTTTTATTACCAGAAGATACATTTTTTTCTCCACTGTTAGTGTAGTTAATATTTTTACTTTGTAAAGATGCTGAAAAATACATATTGACATAAATTGTTAAAGTGTCTATAAAAAGATTAAGTAATAAATCTATAAAAACTTGCAATGCAAATTTTTATAGCTGCATTTACTGGAGGTATACGATGAAAGAATTAAACAGAAAAGATGAACTGAAAATTGATACAAGTTTACCAGAGAATATTCCGCTTTTATTTAAGAAGAAAGCAAATGAATTACAGTCTTTAACATTCCAGGCTTCAAAAGATGAGAAAGGAAATTTTATAAATTACAGTTATGCTGATTCCTATAAATCAGTCCTTGCTCTTGCTGCAGGTTTTAAAGTCCTTGGAATTTCAAGGGGCGAAAATGTTGCTTTTATTTCTGATAACAGAAGGGAATGGCTTTTGTGCGATTTAGCCTTGCTGAGTATTGGCGCAGTTGATGTTCCTCGTGGCTGCGATTCAATGGGAAATGAAATTCGTTTTATAATTTCTTACTCTGAATGTAAAACAGGAATTTTTGAAAACTTTGCGCAGTTGAATAAAGTGCTTGAAAAAAAAGAAGAAGTTCCTTTGCTTGAAAGAGCAATTATTTTTGATGATGTAAATTCCTCTCAAATTCTCGAAGCTAAATCAAAAGGCGTACAAATCATCTGCTATAAAAATTTTTATGAAAGGTGCATAAGAATTTTTGAAGGCAACGAAGAATTCTTTACAAAGCAAATTGAAAGTGAAATGGAAAAAACAAAAGGTGATGATGTTGCTACAATTATTTTTACATCGGGAACAACCGGCACTCCAAAAGGTGTAATGCTCACCCATAAGAATTTCATTACAGAGCTTTCTCCTTTAATGAATTTCTTACCATATAAAAAAGGCTCAATGTGGCTTTCTGTTCTTCCTGTATGGCATAGTTTCGAGCGCTTCATTCAGTACACAGTTTTTTATACCGATTCAGGAATTGCATATTCAAAACCAGTTGCATCTGTTTTGTTAAAAGATTTAGCAAATGTAAAACCTGCATGGATTTGTGGTGTTCCGCGCTTATGGGAAGCATTGGAAAACGGTGTTAAAAGAGCTGTTGCAAAGAAAGGCGGTGCAACAAAAGTTTTATTTGATTTCTTTATTAATGTTGGAATCAAATGGGCTTCGTTAAAAGATAAAGTAAAAGGAAGAACCTGCAGAGTTGTTAAAACTTCACGCATCAAAGAATTTGTGCAGGCAATAGTTCCTTTTATTTTACTCTTACCGTTAAAGCTTTTGGGAGAACTCTTGGTTTATAATAATATAAAAAATAAATTCGGCGGAAAAATTTGCATTGCAATAAGTGGAGGCGGTGCTTTGCAAAAATCAACCGAAGACTTTTTCAGGGCAATCGGATTCAGGCTCCTGGAAGGATACGGCTTAACAGAAGCTTCTCCATTAATCGCTTTCAACTGGTACAAAAAGAACAGACCAAATTGTGTAGGACGCGTTATGCCGACTTTTGAAATTAAAATCGTTGAAGAAAAAAACGGAAAACCTGCAGGCACAGCTGATTTAGGCAGGGGCGTTAAGGGCTTGATTTTAGTTCGCGGACCACAGGTAATGAAGGGCTACTACAAACAGGATGAAATTACAAAAACTGTAATTGATGAAGACGGATGGCTTAATACCGGCGATATAGGACTTATAACTTATGACGGTGAACTTAAAATTACTGGCCGTGCCAAAGATACAATCGTTCTGCTTGGCGGAGAAAACATTGAACCACAGGTAATTGAAAGTGCTTTGTGTTCAAGCAGTTTAATCGAAAGCTCGATTGTCCTGGGGCAGGACAAAAAATATCTTTCAACCCTGATAGTTCCTTCGAAAGACAATTTAGTAAAATATGCTGAAGAACATAATATTGATTTTGAGAATATTGAAGAACTCGTAAAGCTTCCTGAAATAGAAGATTTATTCTCACACCTTCTGGATTCATTAGTAAATAACTCAAAGGATTTTAGAACCTGCGAAAAGATTTATAAATTCCATCTGCTGACTGAAAGCTTTAAAGTTGGCGAGGAATTAAGTGCAAAGCAGGAAATGATGCGATACAAGATTATACAAAAATATAAAAACGAAATTGATAAAATGTATGCATAGCGAAAGATTCAAAAATGTATCTGCTCCCAGAAAAGACAGGCGCTTTCACAAATCCCTTCCTGGTGGTTTCGATTAAACTCAACCACCACATTTCTAGCGCGGACACATTTTTGAATGAATCACTTTTACAATCTCGACTTTAACATTTTGATACATTATAATTTTTCCCATTATGAATATAATTTCTAAAAAGTCTTCTCTTTCTGGTGTAATCAATGTTCCTCCTTCAAAATCGCATACAATCAGGGCTTTAATAATTGCCTGTCTTTGTGAAGGAGAAAGTAAAATCTATAATCCGCTTGCAAGTGCCGACTGCCTTTCTACAGCAAATGTAATTCCGCAGTTTGGAGCACAAATAGAATTTGAAAAAGACTACTGGACTGTAAAGGGTGCCGGTAAAAATTTCCATGCCAGCGATGATGTCGTAAACGTAGGAAACTCCGGTTCGCTTTTATATTTTCTTTCACCGGTTGCAGCAACTCTTGATGCTGTAACTATTTTTACAGGAGATAAAAGTATCCGAAGCCGCCCTGTCAGTCATGTAGCAGATGTAATCAATCAGCTTGGAGCAAAAAGCTTTGTTGCAAATCCAAACGGTAAAACCTGCCCGCTGGTTGTTCAGGGAAAAGCAAAACCAAATAAAACCGTAAAGACAGAAGGTTCTGTTTCAAGCCAGTACATTACGGGTCTTATGCTCGCTGCAACAAGATTAAATGGAACGATGAAAATAAAGCTTTCAAATCCAAAAGAAACTCCATACCTTACAATGACTAAACTCTGGCTTGAGAAATTTGGTGTTGACTGTTTTATTTCACCGGATTTCAAAAACATAAAAGTTAAGGGCGGTACTTCTTTAAAGGCACAGGATGTAACGATTCCAAGTGACTGGGAAGCCGTTGCATTTCCACTGGTTGCTGCAATTTTAACTAATTCACAGATAACAATTGAAAATGTAGACAGCTCAGGAAGCCAGGGCGATGATAAAATCGTACAGGTCCTTTGCGATTTGGGTGCTTCAATTTTATGGGACAAAGAAAAAAATCTTCTTACCGTAAATAAAACTGAAGAAAAAGAATTTGTTCTTTCGGCTGAAAAATTTCCGTCTTCAACTTATGAAATAAAAATAAGTGATTTCCCGGATGCAATCTGTGCTTTAGCCGTGGCTGCATGCTTTACAAAGGGCACTGTTGTGTTTACCGATATTGACGGCTGCAGAAAAAAGGAAACCGACCGAATCAAAGTAATGACAAGCGAGCTTAAAAAACTTGGTGCTGATATAACTGATGCAAACGACAAACTGATTGTGAAGGGAAGTGTACTTCATGGCGGACTCGTTGAAAGCTATGACGACCACAGAGTTGCTATGAGCCTTGCAGTTTTAGGCCTGGCGTTAAACGAAAATGAGAGCGTTGAAATTAAAGATGCAGAATGCTGCTCTGTAAGTTTCCCGAACTTTTATAATGTGATGAAACAAATAGGAGCTGATTTCAAGGAAGTTTAATGAGAAGTAAAAGCAAAGAGTTTAAAAAGATTTTTGAAAGTGAATATAATTTTCTGGAAGGCTTTAAGCGAAACGTATTTAAGACTCCAGGAAAAACTGCGATTATTGATGCGCAGAAAAATATTTCGCTTACCTATTCACAGCTGTATGAAAAAGCTTATTCTTTAAGTGAAAATTTTTATGCTCTCGGCGTAAAAAAAGGCTCTGTAGTTTTTTGTCTTTTAAGAAACTCAATAGACTTTGCCTGTGTTTATATTGCTTCAAAAATTTTAGATTCAGTTTTTCTTCCTGCAAATTTTAAATTATCCGAAGAAGAAATTTCTCTGCTTATAAAAAAGAATAAACCAAAAGTTGTCATTTATTCTCCCTGCTGTTCGGCACAAATAAATAAAGTGAATGAAAAATCTAAAAACACAAAATACATTCTCGCGGATAATTTTGAAAACATAAAATGTCCTGCAAATCACTATGAATTGTTTTCTATAAACAAGCGAAAAGAATTAAAGCAAAAAAATAAAGTATCCGTTTATGATGAAACCGTAAGGCTTTGCACAAGCGGAACAACTTCACTTCCAAAATGCATTCCTCTGACACAGCTAAATGAAGTGCTTTCCGTTCACGATGTTTTAATGCATTTAAAAATGGATTCTACAGATACTACAATGAATTTAACTCCGTGGTTTCACAGGGGCGGTTTACATTCAGCAGGCTTATGCCCGGTATTGTATTCAGGTGCAGCTTGTGTCGTGGTAAGAAGTTTTTCTCCGCAGAATTCAATTAAGTGGATTTCGGATTACAAAGTGACTTATGTAATTGGTTCTCCTTCTACATTAAAAATTCTGGCCGGAGCAAAAAAGCATTTTGATTTAAAAAACAACTGCTTGAAAAATCTTGTAAGCATGGGAAATGTCCTCTCAAATTCAGATATAGATTTTCTGGAAAACACTTTTAGCTGCAAAGTTATAAACGGCTACGGCACAACTGAAACTTTCTGGAATGTTCTGGGCGAGAAAAATTCCTTTAAGGCCTGTATTGAAGATGATGTAAGGATTGTAAAACTGAATGAATCTTCTTTTTCTTCGCCGGATGATTTAGTTCCTTTTGATAATCAAACTTGCGGTGAAATAATAATTAAAAGCGTTTCGAAATCAAGTTTTTGCTATTTTCAGAATAAAGAAATTGAAAAGCAGAAATTCTATAACGGCTGGTTTTATACCGGTGACTTAGCAGTCTGGGACAAGGATAAAAATTTTTCTATTTGCGGAAGAAAAGATAATATGTTTGTTGTCAGCGGCGAAAATATTTATCCTGAGCAGATTGAAGCTGTAATCTGTACTCACCCAAAAGTTAAAGACTGCCTTGTAAAAAGCGAAAACGATTCCCTGCGCGGAAAATCAATTGCGCTATATGTAGAAAAAAAAGATGAATCTCTTACGGAAGAAGAATTGAAAGCCTTTTGTAATGATGTAAAAAATCTTTCTAAATACAAGCGTCCCCGCCATATATACTTTGTTGAAAAAATCGCCCTGAATGCTACCGGAAAAAAAATCCGCGACTAAAAATAAATTTGTTTACTTTGCAGAAATTTATTATATTTGTATATCATAAATTTAGACGAGGTTTATTATGGCAAAGTATCAGTTTCAGACAGAAGTGAATCAACTTTTAAAATTGATTATTCACTCGATGTATTCTAATAAGGACATTTTTTTAAGAGAGATTATTTCTAATGCTTCGGATGCGCTGGACAAGTTAAAGTATCTGACAGTTTCAAATGACGCTTTTAAAGCCCTGACTTTTAACCCAAGAATTGATATTACCTTTGATGAAGAAAAACAGATTCTTACTATACAGGACTGCGGTATCGGTATGGACGAGAAAGATTTAAATGATAATCTTGGAACAATTGCCCGTTCTGGTACAAAAGCATTTATAGAAAAACTTTCGGAAAGCGGTAACAATAATTCTGATTTAATAGGACAGTTTGGTGTTGGTTTTTACAGTGCATTTATGGCAGCAACTAAAATTGATGTTTATACCCGTAAAGCCGGCGGTGACGGTAAGGTCTGGCACTGGTCTTCTGACGGAACAAATTCTTATGATGTTGAAGAGCTCACTTCTTCTTCTATTGAATACTGTCTCTATCATTTCGATAAGGCTGAGACTGTTGGTTCTGCAATTGAAATTCATTTAAATGATGATTCTAAAGATTATGCAAGTCACTGGAAAATTGATGAGCTTGTTAAAAAATATTCTAATCATATTGCGTTCCCGATTTTCCTTCATTACACACAGACTAAATATAATAAAGACGGAAAGCCTGATGGAAGCGAACAGAAGGTTGAGCAGGTAAACAGTGCAAGTGCTTTGTGGAAAAAGTCTAAGTCAGAGTTAAAGAAAGAAGATTACAATAACTTTTACAAATCAATTGCACATGATGCTACAGATCCATTGATGTATGTTCACACACATGCAGAAGGAACTCAGGAATACACAACTTTATTCTATGTTCCGGAAGCAGCTCCATTCGATATGTATCAGGCTGATTATAAGAGCGGCGTTAAGCTTTATGTAAAGAGAGTTTTCATTACTGATGATGACAGGGAGCTTTTGCCAAGTTATCTGCGTTTCGTTCGCGGTGTAATTGACAGTGAAGATTTGCCTTTAAATGTGAGCCGTGAAATTTTACAGCAGAATAGAATTCTTGAAACTATAAAGACTCAGTCTGTTAAAAAACTTTTGAGCGAGTTTAAAAAGCTTGGAGAAGATGCAGAGGCTCTTGCTAAAAAAGAAGATGCAACTGATGAAGAAAAAGCTAAGGTTACTAAGTGGCATACTTTCTTAAAGAATTACAACCGTCCGTTAAAAGAAGGCTTGTATTCTGATTTTGCCAATCGTGATGAAATTGCAAAAATCCTGCGCTTTAAGTCAACTGCTCCTGAAGGAACCGGTGATGAAAACTGGACCAGTTTCGAAGATTATGTAAAGAGAATGCAGGCAGACCAGAAAGCAATTTACTATATTACCGGAAGTGATGAAAAGAATTTGAGAGCGTCACCTTTGCTTGAGGCTTATAAAAAGAAGGGACTTGAAGTTCTTATTATGGCTGATGAAATTGATGACATTGTTATTCCTGCTTACGGAAAATTCGGTGATTATGAATTGAAAGCTGTAAACCGTGCCGGCAGT
>JAEEGL014606944.1_pt1 | contig 34117 bp, 10 predicted proteins | sample 9134231 | NCBI WGS metagenome assembly JAEEGL01 (sample SAMN16246548, study PRJNA631951) | gut metagenome | biome: gut microbiome; feature: rumen; material: fiber-attached | host: Bos | place: Iran: Karaj | collected 2018-10 | reverse complement strand
ATATTACAAAATTATTATAAACAAATAATAAGTGAAGAGAATTTATTTGATTTATATTTCTTTTGTTCAACTTTTGAAAATAAAAAAACAAAATAATTAAAAGCTAAAATAAATAAAAAAATATTTTTTTAATATATATCAATAAATAATATAATTGAAGAAATTTTTACATTTTTTTTAAATTATTTTTTGTTTTGTTCAATTCCTTAATATTATTTTCTCTCACCATCAATTAGTCTAATTTTGAAATTTAAATAAATTATAATATTAACTTAATTAAATATTTCAAAATAACTTATTGTACATAGTATTCAGAATTATTTAGACTGCATGAAGATATAATTATTATTAGAGTAAGATTAGGGAATAAATTACAATTAATTTCAATATCAATAAAAGAAATAATTAAAGAAACTGACAACTCGAAGTCATTCAATAAATTTAGTTAAAAATAAAGAATAATTTTTATTGAAGAAAGAAAAAGTATAAGAATATATAACAATAATAATTGTGAATATACAAACTATTCAAAATGCTGATAAATAGTAGATTAATGGATTTGATGAGTGAAAAAATGGATTTTTTATATCTTTTTCTTCAGATGAAATACCGAAAATTTATGATTTTTCAATTATTTATTTATTTTTTTTTATTTAAAAAATTAGGAATTAATTTTTTTTATTACCTTCGGAGTAATATTTATTTTTATTAAATTATAAATAATTATTTCTTTTAAAGATATTTTTTTCTTAATTATCAACTAAATTAATATATTTTTTTTCAAATGACCTGTGATTTAGTATTGTATTATTGTATTTGAATACTATTAAATTATAATTTTATGATAAATAAAGAAATTATTTTTAATAATTATAAAATAAAATTATAAAAAAATTTTTCTTAATAGAAAAATGGATAATTTAATTTATATTATTTATATAGTTTTATTTTAAAATATAAATATTTATATTAAATTTTTAAGTATCTAAATATATTTATTTTATAGGTTAATATAATTAAATTTTTCAAATTTAATATAAATAATTCATCTATTTTTACAAAATTAATAGATAAATAAAGAATAATGTCTAAAAAAAGTATATACAAAATTATTTTTTCATTAATATTGTAATTGGGCTTTTATAATTTTTTCTTGAATTTTTTTCATGCTCATCCCTAAACTTATTGGGCTTAATTTTTTTTAATTTTAAAAGTGTTTTATTACTATTCAATAAAGAAGAATTATTTTGATTGAGACTATTCATTTTCATAATATTAGGAATACTTGTTTTTTCATTAGGAAAAACATTATTTTGTTTTTGTAAATTAATAAAAGGTAATTTTCCTGATTGATTTTTTGAACTTTTTCTATTTTGATATTGTGTTAAAATAGGAATTTTTTCATGTTCTAAAATTTGTTCAAATTTTTTTTTTTCAATTTTACTTTCAAATTTATTTTCTATATTATCTAAAGAATTTAATTTATTTCGAATAAAAGTTGATTTTTTTTTAATAACTTTAAATAGATTATTATTTCCATTAATTAAACTTGGAATAGATTTAATTTTATTCCTATAATTTATATTTAAATTATTTTCATCAATTAAATGAATTTTGGAAAAATCTTCAAATTCTTTTTCATATTTTTCTGGGATTAATTTATTATTATTAAGATAATTATTATTATATAATTTCTTATTAATTGCTTTTTCTTTTTTTTCATTTTTTAGATTTTTAATTGAAAAAGGAGATTTCCCAGATTTATAATATTGAATACATTTCCAATTAAAATTTTGAAAAAAAGGGTGATTTTTAATTTCCTGAATTCCATTTTTTCCTAATCTTTTTTCAGGATTAATCTCTAATAATTTATTCACAAAATCACATAAATTTTCACTATATCTACAATCAACATTATTTTTATTTAAATTAATTTTTTTATTTTGAAATTCTTCAATCATTTCATTTTTATTGCTTCCTTTGAAAGGTCGTTCAAATTTTATTAATTCATAAATAATGACACCTAAAGAAAAATAATCACTTTCAAAAGAAATTTGATTAAATTTATTAAATCTTTCAGGACTCATATAACCAATAGTTCCACAATAATCATTATAAATATTATTTTTTTTATTAAAATCATTTTTAATAGAAATTCCAAAATCAGAAATCCTTATATAACCTTTTTCATCTAATATTAAATTTTCTGGTTTTATATCTCTATGAATAATATTATTTAACTGAAGATATTCTAAACCTATTATTATACAACCTGAAATAAATTTGATTTCTTCTTCTAAAAAAAATTCATATTTATTTATTAAATTTCTTAAATCACCTCCAGGTAAGTAATCTAATATCATATATAAATTATTTTTATCTTGGAAAGTACAATATAAATTAGATATTGATGTAGAATAAAGAGATAATAAAATATCTCTTTCATTAAATATATATTTAGTTGACTTTTTTTCTAATATTCTTTCTTTTGATAATTTTTTTAATGCTAAAATTTTATTCTCCTTTTTATAATTTACTTTGTATACTTTACCAAATCCTCCTTCTCCTATTTTTTTTAGAATTTCAAAATTTTCTATTCCTGGATTTTGAACTTCTTTTAAAATTGATGATAATTCTTTTTGTCCCATTTTTTCAAATATTTTTTTTTACGTTTTAAAAAGTAAATATTAAAAAAATTGTAAAAACACATTAATTTTTATTTACAAAAGAATATTTATATATTTGATTATACAAAAAATTATAAGTTACTTTATTTTTTATGTTAAATTGTTTATGAAAAATAATGATTAATGTATATATTCTTTCAGAAAAGAAATTTAATAGCGCAGTTCATTTTCATTATGTGATAAAATATGATTTTTATTTGTTTTTTTAAAAAATCATGTTATTTTTTTTCTTTTTGACTTTTCTTTTTTTGTTTTTAACTTTTTACTATTAAAATATTTTGATTTTATTCAAATATAATAAATTAAATGAATCATTAATATAATATTCTTTTTTTTGTATTTTTTTACTCTAACTGAAAAAAATTAATATTATTTTATATTATTTCACAATTATTGAAAGGAGGTTGTAAATCTTTAGATTCTTCTATTACTTAAAATATTTCTTTTTATATTTGCTAAAGTTGAAAATTCTTTTCTAAAACCATGATATTTTTAAATTAAATTAAAAATCTGTGTTAACTATATTTTAAATTTTTTTAAAATAATATTTATTTAAAATTAAATAACTAATTTATATATTTCTCTGCTCCTTATTAATTTTAATTGGGAATAACTTAATTTTTTAAAATTGGATATTATAAATTAGACTTTATAAAATAATTACATACATTTTTATATATTTTATACATTAAAATGTAAACAAATTTTTAAATAAAATTTAAAAGTTATTCTTTTATTTTTTATTTTTCTTAATTTAAAAATTTTAATATTTCTTCAAAAATTTATTATTTACATTATTTTAAAATAATTATTCTTTATCTTTATCCTTACTTTTACTTTTAGATTTAGAAAAAATTCTCATAATCTTTGCAGAAATCGAATTTTTCAAAGAGATTTTTCCAACAACTTTATTTTGATTAGGAGATTTGCTTTTTGCATCTTTAATATTAATACTTTTTTTTGGAATAGGAATTACAGTTAATTTCTTAATATTTTCATCACCATTATTACTATCATTTTCAATAATAATTTTTTTATTTACTTTTTTTCTTTCGGAAATGAATTTGTCAAATTTATCTTCTTTCATTCCATTGCTAATTTCATGAGAATTTTTTTTATTAAAATCATCGTTTTCAATTGTTTCATCATTGATAGAATTATTAATTTCTTTTTTATTTCCATTATTCTTTAAATATTCAATTTGTGTTTTTTGAATCTTTTCAATAATAGAAATTAAATCAATATTATTCTCATCTTCCCCTTTATAAGTATAACCAATATATTCAGCATCTTTTCTTTTCTTATTATTAATATCAGGATAAAAATCATCATTACTTTCAAATATTTCAAAATATTTAATATCGTGATCATTTTTTAATTTAGGAATAAAAGGAGGTCTCATTTCTTTAATTTTATTCCAATTAATCCCTTTAAAAAAGGGATGAGATTTAATTTCTTCACTTCCATTTTTTCCTAATCTAGAATTAGAATTAGTAATTAATTTTATTATTAAATCTTTAGCATTATCACTGATTTTAATACTCTCTGGAAATTTTAAAAATTTTTCAAAATGCATAACTTTATAACAAACATCATTAGTTTGTTTAGAACAAAAAGGTGCATAACCAAAAATCATTTCATAAAAAATTATTCCTAAACTCCACCAATCAATTTCTTTTCCATAACCTTTTTTATTTAAAACTTCAGGAGCAACATAATAAGCAGTTCCAACACAAGAAAAATTTCTATTATGTTTTTTTCCTTTATAATTAATTATATCTTCTTTAAAAATATTATCAGCTATTTTAGCTAAACCAAAATCACTTAATTTAATATGACCTGTTTTATCTATTAAAATATTATCTGGTTTTATATCTCTATGAATACAATTTAAATTATGTATTGATTCAATTGCTAAAATAATTTCACATATATAAAATTTAGCTTCTTCTTCAGTTAAAGTATCTTTTTTAATGAATAAATTCATTAAATCTCCTCCAGGTAAATATTCCATTATTAAATATAAGAAATCTCCTTCTTGAAAAGAATATTTTAATTCAACTATCCACTCAGATTTAATTTTACTTAAAAAATCTTGTTCATCTCTTGTGTGTTTTATTTGATTTTTTTGTAATAATACTGATTTTTTTATTTTTTTAATAGCAACAATTTCTTTTGTTTTTTTATTTCGACAAACATGAACTTCTCCAAATGCTCCTCTACCAATAATTGCAAGTGATTCATAATCAAATATTGTTAATTTTTCTCTTATTTTTTTCAAACGGTTTTTTTCTTTTTTTTCTATTTCATTTAAAATTTCTTCTTTTTTTTCTTTTGGAATATTTGTATTATTTAATTTTTCTTTAATCACTTCATTTTCTATTTTTCTTATTTTGATTAAATTATATTTTCTTTCTATATATTTTTTAGCTAGGATTACCTTTTCATATGTAAATTGATTTATGTTCTTTTTTTCTAAGAGAGTTTCTAAAGGTAGAATTTTATTATAAGATATTTCAGAAAAATCAATAGATGTTGTCATTTTTTTATTATTTTAGATAAAATTATAATCTAAAATGTTAATGCAATAAATAAATTTATATTTATTTTTAATATTCAATATATTTTTTCATATAAATTGATGTCATTTTACATGAAAAAATCTTTAAATTGGAATAAGAAGAAAAAAATTCATTATTGATTAATAAAAAAAAATTTTTTTTTCATTAGTAAAATAAAGTATGATTCTTTTGTTATCAAATATTCAACAAAAAACAATATTTTGTTTCTCAAAAAAAATGGTTTATTCTATGTTTCTGAAAAATGAATTATAAATTAATAGTTATATAATTTTTAATATTAAATATTATTCAATATAATGAGGAATAATAAAAAAGAAATAGATAAAAATATATCTTAAAAGTAGAATTAATTATTTGATATAAGAAAATAAAAAAATAAATTTCCTTAAGATAATATTGTTTTCCTAGAAAAGAACAATTTTTTTCAAGTTAGTTTAGATATTAAATTCAAAGGTTAATTAATTAATTTAAATAAATTAATTATTTATTTTATAATATGATTTTTTTCTAAAATTTGGAATAATTTTAATTGAAAAAGAGCAATATTTAATCAATTTATAAATAACAATGAAAATAAAAATTTAAAAATGAAAATTTATATTTTTTGAAATTATATTACAAGCATAAAATTAATAAAATGTATGAACATAAAAAGAGAATAAAAAATTATTATTTTTAATCATAATAAAACTAAACACCTAAATTTTATATATCATATATAAAATATTTTTAAAATTTTCTTTTATATAATCACAAAATAAAATTTAGATATTTCATTTTTATAGTTTTTAATTTATTTAATAATCTTTTTAATGATTTCCTCAGCATTATTTTTGTTTAATTCAAATCCAATAATCACATCATTTTTTTTTTCTTCTTCTCTATTACTAAAAATTTTTATTTTTTCACCATTTTCAATTTTGGAAATAGAATATTCAACAGGAATTCTGAAAGGAAAAGGAATTATATTATATTTAACTTTATATCCTTTTTTAGAAAGAGGAATTATTAATAAATATTCAAAATCATTTTTTCTTCTAAATAATACTCAATTTTTACAAAATTCTCCTATCAATGTTAAAGTTTTTCCATTTGGTTCACCTTCTGGTTCTTTTATTTTATAATTTGAATTTTCCATTTTTTAAATTATTTTTATAAAACATTAAAATATGAATTAAAAATGTTAATGATTTAATAGATGTTTATTAACATTAATGTTTTTAATATTAAATAAAATATTCTTTATTTTTTTATTGAAAATAATATAAAATGGAAACAAAGGAAATAATTTAGAAATTAAAAAATCATTGCTCAAAATTTTTAAATTCTTAAAATAAGATTATGAATAATTTCATAAAATAAAATAAAAAAATTAACTTTTTTTTATATATCAAAATAAAGATAATTAAGATAATTAATATATTATTATTTTTTACATAGAATTTCAAATTTTTATAATAAAATTCCATGGAAAATACTTTAAAAAATCTATATAAAAAATCTCAAATGATTTTTTATAAAAATTTTATAGTTTTTGAAATTCATTCCTCTTTCTAAATTTTTTTCATGCATGAAACAATTCAAAAATCAGTCGAGTACAAGAAATAAAAACAATAAATTCCTGTTTAAATAATGATAATACAACAGTAAAAATTAAAGCTGAGAATAAATTCAAATTCTTAATCATAAATTTTATGAAAATAACATCAATTAATAATATTTTCACTTAATATAAATTTAAAACAATATTGCCATAAAATATAACCTGATTGAAAAAAAATCTATTAAAAATAATTAACCTATATATAATCGATAATAAAAGTTCATTTAATTCCTTAATAAATGAATGTTATTCAGTCATAATCCTTGAAAACAATTATTCAAATATCAATTAAAAAAAATCAGATTTATTTATTCAAAAAATAAAAAATATTTTGTAGAGTTAGCACTTCTAAAAATTGTTAATTTATTCAATAAAACCTTATTTATTTATTAAACTATTTTTCTATTTTTAAAAAAATGTCTGATGATGATGAAATTTCAACAAATAAAAAACATAAAAAAATACAATCAATTGATAAGAAAAAATTATATATATCTGATCCAGAAGAAGAATTTAACACAAATAATAAAAAAGTGATAAACCAAAAAAACTTTGAAACAGGTGACGAGCGAACAGAAAGAGCAAAAAAAAAAATAAATAAAAAAAAAGAGAGTAGTAGTTCATTAGAAAATAATTCAATAATATCAGATGAAAATGAATCGAGAAAAAATGATTCTTCAGATTCATCAAACAAAGAAAATAATATTATTAAACATGATATATCTGATTCATCTAATTCATCTAAATCTAATTATTCTTCTTCAAATAATTCAGAATCAGGAAATTCCAAAAAAAATGAATCAATAAAAAATTCAGATATTGAATCTTCATTTTGTCAAGAAATAATACATATTAAATTAAAAGAAAAAGAAAGACCAACTTCAAAAAATGATGACAATAAATTTTTAAAAGATAAAAAAGATGATGAAGATATTCAAATAACTGAAAAATTAATAAGTGAAATATCAAGTAATTTAAAAATATGTAAAGGACAATTAGAAAAAGAAATGGAAGAAATAAGAAAACATAAAGAATTTTTTGATGAAAAAAATTTTATATTAACAGATTTATCATGTAAAAGAATGGCAGAAATAATTCATTATATTAAATCTGGAAATCCAGTTCTTCTTGAAGGAGATACTGGAACTGCAAAAACTAGAACTTCAGTTATTGCTTGTGAATATTTAATGAAATTTTCAAACAATGAAAATGAAGAAAAATGTAATTATATTAAATTTAATTTAAGTGCAGACACTAAAATAGATAATTTAATGAATAAATATGTTGGTGATAATAAATCTGTCAGTGGAATAAAAATTGAAAATGGAGCTTTTTATAAAGCTTTTGTTAAAGGCAAAATTTTAATTTTAGATGAAATTAATCTTGCTTCAAAAGAAGTTTTAGATTGTATTGGACAAGCTTTAGATAGTAAAATTTTAAGTACTGAATTAACTGGAAAAGAATTAGAAAGTTTTAAAATGCACCCAAATTTTGCTTTAATTGCAACTCAAAATCCTTTAAAGGGATCTTTTATTAATAAAAGACAAAATTTAGGTTATGCTTTTTTTTCAAGGTTTCAAAAAGTAAATTGTGATAAATTTAGTGAAGAAGAATTATTTAATATTGCTATTGGATTAGCTAAAAAAGGAGGAGCAAACATTGATGAAAATATTTTAAAAAATATTATTAAATTTCATATTGAATGGGAAAAAGAAAGTTCAATTGATTCTGAAGATATATATTGTTTTACAATAAGAGAAATTGAAACAGTTATAAATGCTTTAAAAAAAAAAGAAATTTCACCATTTTCAATTATTATGAATGTTTATGGAGCGAGATATTCTAAAAAAGAAAAAGAAAAAATGATAAAAATATTAAATAAATATGAAAATTTAAAAGAGGATAATAATATATTATCAAACACTCCAAATAATTTTACAGATTATTTTAAAAATGATAATTTAATTCAAACAATTAATTCAGTTTTATTTTCATTAAATAATCATAGACATGTAATTTTAGTAGGAGAAGAAGGTTCTGGAATAACACAAGTTGCAAGATGGTGTGTTAAAATTTTTTCAAAAAAAGATGAATATTTATGTATTTGTTCAAAAAAATTACAATGTGAAGATTTAATTGGAATTACTATTCCAAATATCCCAAAAAATTCTTTTGATAGCGATGCAAGTGGTACTGATAATAATAATCATGAAAATGTAAATAATGAAATTTTAAAATTTAAAGAAGGATTTCTAATTAAAGCAATTAAAAAAGGAAAATGTGTTATTTTTGATCAAATTAATGAAGCTCCTTCTACTGTTTATGAAAGATTAAATGGATTATTAGATAAAAAATATAATGATGAAGATAATATTTTTCCTGTTCCTGAATATTCAGAAAAAACTATTTTTAGAATTCAAAAAAATTTCAGAATTATTTGTACTTGCAATAACAAAAAATTAAAAAATATCTCTCCTGCATTTTTAAGTAGATTTGATGTTGTTTATTTAGAAAATCAATTAGAAAAAATTGAAGAACATAAAGAATTAATTAAAAAACTTTTTAATAGATTTCAAATTTTTGAAAAAGAAGAAAAGAATAAAATAATGGAAAAAACACAAAAAAAAATAAAAAAAGATGGATTAATTTTTAATCAAGATAAAAATAAAGATGATTTAGATTATTCTGTAACAGACACTTTAATAAATTTAATTGACCAAAAAATTAATTTATTAAAAAAAGAAGATTCACAAGAAAATAAATATTTATCACTTTATACTATTTCATCAATAAGTAAGTTATGTTTTTCAATATATAAATTATTATTGAAATTTAAAGAAAAAAACAAAGAAATTAAAGAACAAGAAATAGTAGATTTAATATTTGATATGCTATTTTTAAAAAATACAGATGAAATAAAAATATCTGAATATCCTTCAATATCTTCATTTATATCTGATATAAATGAAAATTTACACAAATCAACCCAGGATGAAAAATATTCTTTTGAAAAATCTGAAAATTTAAAAAACTTTGTAAGTATTGTTTATATATCTTCATTAATTAACTTATATTTATGTGTAGAAAGTCCTCCTGGATATGGTAAAACAACAGCAGCAAGAGCAATTGCAGAAATGAGAGAAATTGATGAAAATCAAAATAAAAAATTTTATATTCAAACTTTTCATTCAAGTACTTATATAACAGATTTATATGGTTCTTCAACAATAAATAATAATCAAATAATATTTAATAAAGGTCCTCTTACAAGAGCTTTAATAGAAGGTAAATTTTTTATTGCTGATGAATTAAATATTGCTCCTATGAGTACTATATTATCTCTTGTTCCTATTCTTGATTTAATTTTTGATTGTAAATTATTTATTCCTGGTATGGCTTCTTATGAAAAAGATTTTAAAATTTCATCAACTTTTTTCTTAATTATATGCCAAAATAATGTTGGAATAATTGGAAGATCAGAATTACCTTATTCTTTTTTGAGAAAAATAAGAAAAATTAATTATCCTGAATTAGAAGATGGTGATATTCAGAAAATTTGTAATGATATTGATCAATTTTTATCAATTAAAAATCAAGTTACCATTGGTAAAGAACAATCAGAAAAAATTGGAAAATGTATGATTGAAATTAATAATGAAAAAATATTTCAAGAACCATGGTCTTTAAGAGATGTTTCTAAAATAATTGGAAGATTACAATATCAAAAAGAAAAAACAAACACGTTTCAAAACTTTCAACTTCAACATAATCTTCTTTTTTATGCATTATCAAGATATACGAAAAATGATAAAATTAAATTTTTAGATAAATTTTGTGATATTTTAAAAAAAGAACAAACTTTAAAATTAGAAGAAAATAAAATTAATGATTTAAAAGAAACTTTTAATTCAGATACTGAACTTAAAGAAGAGAAAAAGGATAATTTAATATCATTTTATTTAAAAAAAAAGGATTTAACAATAGTATTATATCAAAATGAAATAAATGATAAATATAAAGATGAAATAAATAGGAAAACAGAAGAATTAAGAGAAATTCAATCATTAAAAAGTTTATTAGAAGTAATTTTTCAAATGAAATTAATTAGTTTTAAAGAACCAATTTTATTAAAAGGACCATCTAGTTTTAAATCATATGCTGCAAAAATTATATTAGAAAATGCAACAATTGTTTCTTTAAATAGAGAATCAACTGTTCTTCAATTATTAGGAAGTCCTTTTTTTTTCTCAAAAATTGAACATAGAAATTTCTGTATTACTCAAATATATGAAATTTTAAAATTAACTAATTTAGTTCAAAAACTTAATGAATGTAAAAAGTGGAAAAACAATAAAAAAAAATTTGAAAATGAGGTTAATGAAAGAATCAAAAATAAAAATCGTATTTATACAGATTTTCAAATTGAATTAGTTAAAAATATTAAAAAAAAATTATTTTCTTCTGAAAAAGAAAATAGATTAATTGATCTAAAAATGGATTTTAAACCTGGATTAATATTATCAGCCATTTTTAAAGATAAATCTTTAATATTAAAAAATATTTCAAAAGTGAAAACTTCAGTTTTAGAAAGATTTAATGAATTATTTTCAGATAAAAATATATTAACTCTTTCAGAAGACACAACAAATACTTTTACTTCAGAAAAAAATAAAGAATTAAAAAACTTTAATAATTTTAGAATTATAGCAACAAGTAGTTTAAACGATGAAATTACACTTTCAGAATCAATTCTTTCTCGTTTTTCAATAATAAATGTTGAAAATTATACAAAAGATGAAGAAAATATAATTATGAATAAAAAAGCAAATCAAGATATTGATTTTATTACTCAATTTAAACCTGATTTAACATTACCTGAAATTTTAAATTCTATTAAAATTGCTAGACTTTTAGATAAAAATAAACAACATAATGATAGAATAGAAAACTTAAAATTGGTGTTTTATATTTGTGAAAATGGAAAAAAAGAGATAAAAAATAAAACATTAAATGAAAAATATGGAATAAAAGAATTTAAAGATAATACATTTCCTTTTGATATATCAAATTTTAATAATAAATTAACTTCTATAAGAACAGGATTAAGTTATGATTATCATAATGTATATAATAATTCAAATATTTATTTTACAACAAAATTTTCTGAATTATGTGATTTAATTCATTTTTCTTGTGCTTTAAAAATTCCTTTAATTTTAGAAGGTGAAACAGGACAAGGGAAAAAAACAGCAATACATTTAATGGCAGATTTATTAGGTTTGGAAGTAATACATAAAGTATTATCAAAATCAACAAAATCAGATGAATTACTTATGAATATGATAATATCAAAAACTGATACAAATGAAACAAAAATTGAATATAAAAAAAGTGATATTTCAGAAGCACTTGAAGAAAAAAATTCAAATAAAATTATTATATTTGATGAAATTAATAATGCCTCTCTTCCTGTTTTAGATCTTTTAAATTCTATATTCAATATTAATGAAAATAGAAATGTTTTACTTCCTGATGGCTCAGAATTAAGAATTGGAAAACCAAATATAATTGGAATAATTAATAGAACCAATAATGAAGGTTTATTAGATAGAATTCCAATTAGCTTAAAAACTAATTCAATTTATCATATTGTTGAAAATCCTGATGGAAAAGATTTTACAAATATTATGACTCAACTTTTTAAAGGAATTGATTATGATCCAAAATCAAAAGAAGAATTTTGTCTATATTATATATTGAACTTTAGAAATTATGGAACAAATGAAGATGAGAGAAAAACAATTTTAGAAGACAAAGAAAAATTAGAACAAATTTATATAAAAGCTGTAGAAAATGAATTAGAATATTTTGCAAAAAAGTTTATTGAAGCAGTAAAATTTGTAAAAAATAATTCTATAGATCCTTCATTTACATTAATTGATATTAAAAAATATATTGATTTTAGAAAAAATTTTCCTAAAATTCATTACATTTATTTAATGTTATTTATTTTTGTGTTTAGATTTGATAAAATAGAAATCCAAGAAAATATAATGAAAGAATTAAACATAAAAATAACTTCTGATTTTTCTCCTCATATTGATTATGATGAAAATAAAAAAATAATGATAATATATTTTGGGAATAATAAATTTGATAATATAAAATTAAAAACAATTCATCCAGAAAAAATATCAAAAGTAGAAAATAAACGTCTTTTTAATTCATTAACTAAAATTCAAAAATTAGGAATAATATTTTTAATATGTTGTATAAAATCAGAAAAAGTTCCTTTAATTCAAGGAGAGACTGCTTCAGGTAAATCTTATTTAATACAAATATTTGCGAAACTTTTTGGACAAGATATGATTTTATATCAAATAACTTCAAATTCAGGAATGTCAATTTTAACAGGACAAGATATAATAAAAACAAAAATTGAAAAAGAAGAAGAAAAAAAATTAAAGGAGAATTATAAAAAAGTAAAAGATATTATCAACGATGATAGAAATTTTAAAAAAATTAAAGAAAATGAATATAAAATAATTTTAGGGAAAATAATTTCAAAATTAAATGATGATATGAAAAATGTAAATAGTGAAGAAAAGAAGAAATTAGAAGATGCAATATTTACTTTTAAAAATATAATTTCTCTCCCAGGAAGACTTGAACATAAAATGTCTTCTTTTATTTATGCTGCAAAAAATGGAGGATGGGTATTTTTTGATGGAATTGAAATGGGACATTCAATTTTATTTGATACAATATCTTCTTTATGTTATGATAATCCTCAATTAAATGTTTTAGGTTCGAAAGAAACTATAAATTTAAAAAAAACAATAATTTCTGAAAAATTTAAATTATTTTTAACATTTAATCCTTCAAATTTAGGTAAAAAAACATTAAATCAAATTTTATTTAATTTCTGTGCAAGATTTTCATTAACACCTTTAGATTTAAATTTATCAGATTCTACTTTAGTTTTATATAATTCAAGATATACAAATGATGTTAATAAGAAATTATGGTTAAGAATTTGTTCTAAACTTGCTTCTTGTCATAAAATAAATGAAAATAAAAGTGAAATTTTTCTTAATTTAATGGCAGGAGGAACAAAATTTTCTGCAAGACATTTAACATTTTTAGGAAAAGATGGAAAAAAAAATACTTCATCGCCTGAAAAAAGTGAAGAAATCAGTAATTGGATTAAATCAATTTTTCAATTATATTATTTTAATTCTTTTAATCAAAATTATGAAGAACCAAATAATTTTTCTTTAGAAAAAATCAAGGATGAAATTTATGAAGAATTCATTAAACAAGAAAATGATAATAATGAATTTGAATATTTAGAAGAAATTAAATTAGAAGAAGAAGTGAAAATTGTTCTTGATGAATTATGCAAAATTCAAAAATCTCATGAACATAATATTTTTCCTTTTAATTTTAGAACTTTTGTTCAAAAATGTTTGAAATTAAAATTAAATGAAGATAATATATCTTTAATAATAAATAACATTGAAGATACTTTAAATTTACTCATTTATCAAAATAATTTTAATGATAAACAATATGATGAGACTTTATCAAATTTTTTTCAAATATCTATTATGAATAATTTATTAAAAGAATTATTACAAATTTTAGAAAAAATAGAAATAAAAGAATTTGAACAATATTCATTAGATTCAAAAGAATTATTATCAAAAGATAAATATTTAAAGCAGATATTATTGAAAATGAGACTTCTTTTAGCATTATTAAATGATGAAGAATTATTTACTGATAAAATGAATTATAAAATTTATGATTATCGATTTAAAAATTCTATAGGAATTATTAAATGTTTTATTGATAAACCAACAAAAAAAGGATTCTTAAGATTTATTAAAGGATGTAGTAAATATCCTGAATCTTTTGAAATAATAGATTTTTTTTTCCCAAAACATAAATTTTATAAAGTTAAAAATTATGATTTAATTATTCTCTATATAAACACAATATGTGAATTAATCAGAAATAATATTAATTTTTCAATTGAAATTGATAAACAAATATTTAGTTATCTCCCTAATAAAGATGTTCAATATGGAAGAATTCAACCTTGTTTTTGTTTAAATAAAGAAAAATCTTTTATTCTTACTGCAGGAACCAAGATTAGTATTCCATTAAAAAATGTTAATAAAAATGAAATTGAAATAAATAAAAGAGCAGAAGATTCTGAAACTCTTATTAAATTTGTTCAAGAATATGCTCCAAAAAAAGATTTAAATAAACAAATAAGTGAAATATTTTTAAATTTCCAAAAAAAAAAAAGAAACAATAAGGAAAAAGAAAAATATTTTACTTCTTTATATTTTTTTGATCCTCAAAAAAATAATAATATCTTTTCTAGGGCATGGAGTATTATATATGGATTAAATCCAAATTCAGAGGTTTATAAATTTTTATTTAAATATTATTTTGATAAAGAAAGCAAATTTTTTGAGGTCATAGAACAAAAATATAACTCTCTTAAAGATTTAAATCAAATTGATGAATTAATAGAATTTTTAAAAAAAAGATTTTTTTATTATAATAAAAATAGTTTCCTTTGGATGGACTTAATTAAAAAAAACAATATTGATGCTAATTTAAACAAAGATGATATAAATAGTAAATTAATTGATATTAGGAAAGAAATAGCAAATATAAAAATTCTTGAAAATAATTCAAATGAACTTGAAACTTTAAATGAAGATAAAATGATTTTAATAAAGATACAACAAAAATTAGAAAAATTAAAAAATAAAATTGAAATTGATGAAAAATATATAAAAGCTGAAGAAGAATTAAATAAATTAAAAAATGATTTAGATAATTTAAAAGTACAAGAAACTTTTAAAATATGGAAAACTAATTTAAAATCAAAAATTAATGATGCATTTAATTTAAAAAAAGATGATATGATAAATATAGTTGATAGTTTAAAAAAGGATTATGAATCATTAGTTTCAATTAATGAAGAAAAAACGTCTGAATATCAAAATAATATAGATTGGAAAATTCCTTCCATAAAAAACGTGAATGAAAAATCTTCTCATATACAATTGTTTGATATAATTCTTCAATATTCAAGTTCTTTAGAAATAATAAAAAAAATTGATTCTATTAAAATGTCGAATGATAAATCGAAAGTAATAAAATTATCTTCTCATTTTCAAGGGGAATTTAAAAGTTTAATTAAATATATTATTTCTCTTCAAAATTATCAAAATTTTAATATTGAAACTGCAAATTCAATGTGTAGAGCTTCATTAATGCTTAAAATATTTAAAAATAAAATTTCAATAGAAGAATTATCTAATTTTTTTAAAGATCTTGATGAAAAAAAAAATCGTTTTGGGCAAGTTTTAAAAAAAGAATATAAAGATGAAAATGAAAGAAAAAAAGATATTTTAAAAAATAAACTTTTACAAGATGAATTTATTTATATTTATACAATTACAGGAATTTATGATTTAAATATGGATATTATTATTCCAAATTTTAAACTAAAAGATATTATATATCTTTTCTTTTCATTTGAAAGTAATGTTCAATATTATTATGGTCCAGCTTTTGATAATATAGATATAATTAATAGAGAGAATTTATATGAAAAAATATATAAAAATCTAGAGGATGAAATTAAAGATTTAACTACTTTTAAGGATATTGCAGGGAAAATTTCCTTAATGTTTTACAGTTATTTCAATAGAGATTTTCTTGAAATTCCAAAATTTATAAATGGAGATACTGTGTTAAAATATATTGAAGATAATAATAAAGTTGATACACCTATTTCAGATGAGTTTAAAATGATAAATGTATTAATTGAAATGATTCAATTAGGAACTTATTTTGATGAATATACAGAAAAAAAAAAAGAAGATAAAGATAAAGAATTAACTTTTGAAGATTTTAAATGTTTTGAACACGAATTTAATTTAAATTCAATATTGCAAATAAATAATTTACCATCATTTCAATATTTCCTACTTAAAAATTATAATAATATTGAAATATTATTAAAAACTGTAAAATCTGAAAATATTAATAGAATATTAAAACCTTCACCTTATATTTTTATTCCTTTTTGGATTTTTATTATAAGAATAATGTCTTCTACAAATTGTTTGATTTTTGAAAATGATAAAAATCCTTTAGAAAAAGAACTAACAAAAATAATCAGAGAAAAAATTTTATTTTCAATGCAAAATAACAAAAATACAAATTTATCATGGATTAATTTAATCACTGATGACATTAAATATGAAGAAATATTTAATAAAAAAATAAATATGTTTTATGTGTTTTTTAATAAAATTTGTACAGTGAAAATTAATTGTGAACAAACTATCTTAAAATATATAAACATTTTGTTGTTAAAATTTTATGAATTATTATTTGATATTAATTTGTCAAATAAATTTAATGATTTATTAAATTCAGATATTAATTCAAGTGAATTCCAAGTATTAAACTTTATTAAAAATCCAAAAGAATTTATTAAGAATTTCATTAATTCTGATTTATCTAAAAATATATTAACTAAATTAGAGGAACCTAATTGCTTAAATTATGATAAATCATTAGAAGAGTTTATTGAAACAATAAATGATGTTGAAAAAAATATAAAACAAAAAGTAGAGAATTTAGAAGAAAAATTATTACAAGAAAAGCAAAATGATATAATTAAAACATTTAAAAACACACATAAAAGAGAAATGAGTGAAAAAGAAAAAGAAGAAGTATTTAGTGAATTTGAACCTCAAAAAATTTATTTTAATCAAAATACAGTTGAAAGTGTAATTGTATTTTTGAGAAATATTAAATCACTCTTAAATCAAAAATTAAATTATATTAAAAAAATAAAAAATAAAGAAGTTGTTGATATTCAAGAATTCAATTGCAATTATGAAAAATTGAAAGTAAATTTAGAACACTTTAATAATATATATGAAGTAGAAGAATCTTATTGTGATGAAGATTTTACCAATTATTTAGATTCATTTCAAAAAAGTGTTAATACCTTTAAAAATAATTTTAATAATTTTTCAGAGAAATTTAAATTATTACCTAAGATTAACACTGATCAGATTTATATGAAAGATTTTTCTCTTCCAGTATTTCAAAATAAAAAATATATATTTAATTTAAAAGATATAGAAGAAAAACCAACACTTTTATCTCAACCATTAATTATTAAAAAAAATAATGATTTATTTTGTAATTATAAAAAAATATTTTTTAACCCAGGACCATTAAGTCCTGAATTGTTTAATAAATTGTGCCATTTGAAAATATTTTCTTTTGTGAATGAATCATTGAGTGTTGAAATTGATAGAAATTATGAAAATAAAATAAATGATGATGAAGAAGAAAATATAATTACATTAGAAGATAATAAAGATATTCAATATATGAAATTACAAAAAACACATATTGACCCAAATTCAGTAATTGATATTGATTTTAGTTTTCCTCCAGCTAATACTTCAAACAAAGAAAAATTTTATAGATTATTAAGAAATTTAAAAGTTTCTAATAATCATTCATCAATTAATATTTTAATTGAAATTGTTTTTATTGTTTATCCTATTCAAATTTTTTTTTCTTGTGAAAAATATTCATTGACATATGACAATAAACAATATAAGCTTAATGCTAAAAAATTATTAAAAGGTGAAAATATTAAATTTCAAATTAAAAATAATAATGATGATATTCCTTTAAAGATAAAACATTCAATTAAATCCTTAGAAAATAATACATCTGATAAACCAGATTTTCAAAGTTCAGATTCAAATGAATTTAACTTAATTATAAAAAAAAATGATAATAATAACAACATTCAAGATATTGAAATTTTACATTGTCTAATTGAAATTTATATTGCAAAAGAAATCAAAATTCCAATGTTAATTGATTCTTTAATTATTTCTACTTATTTTGATTTTTACATTTATGATTATGATTCAAAAACTTATGTTACTGATAAAATGAATATTTTTATTCCTACTTTTGAACAAGAATGTGTAATTAATTTTCATTTTTTAATCAGTACATTTATTGATACAAATATTATAGGAACTATTAATTTATTAGATCTTTCAGAAGGAGTTTCAGTCATTGATCCTATAAATGAAATCAAAATACATTCATATATAAATCATTTTTCTATCAAATTAAAATTTGATTTAACTAAATTTAGTGATGAAGAAATAGTAAATTTTGAATTTAAAATTAATGATTTTTCAAAAAAAATAGGGTTATTCCAAGCACAACCAAATATAAATAATATAGATATGAGTTTATTAAAAGATGTGACTGATGGAAATAAAACAGATATTATAAATATAAATAATATAAATAAAAATGCATTAATTATATCACCATTTACTTGTTGGGGAAAAAGCGAATTTTTATTTAGAGAATGTTTTAAAAACGGGAAAAAAAATTTGGAATTAGAAATTCCAAACAATGCAAATTTATATTATTTATCTAATGAAGGAATAATTGAACAAAAAAAAGGAGATAATTATCTTTTTATTATTCAAAAAGAAGATAAATGGTACTCAACTGTTGGTTTTGAAGAATTTATTTCTAAAACAAATTTTCAACAAATTCTTATAAAACATTTAGATAATTTTCAAATAAATTTCCAAAAATTTTTCCCTAAAGAAATTCAAAATCTTCAATTATCTAATTCTTATGAATCTTATTTTAAATTATTGACAGACAAAAATAAAGAACTTATTCAAGACAAAGAGAATGTATTTAAATTAATTGAAAGTAATAAAAACATTTATGATCTCGTAAATAAAAGTTATTATAATTTTAATAAAGATAATATAGAATTTTCCCATTCAAAAATAATTCAAGATTATATTGATAAAATAAAAGAAATTGAAAATAAAAACAAAGAAGAAGATAATGAAGTAGATAGAAAAAGTAATTATAGTTTTAATTTTAGTGAAAAAGAAAGAAAAAGTGAAAGTGAAAGTGAAGAAAATAGTGAAAATGAAGAAAATAGTGAAGTTGATGATTTTCTTGATTTAACTGATCTTGAACCTTCAAACAGCAATAATGAAGAAGAAAGTGATAATCAAATAAGCACTAATACTTATCAAACTAAAATTAAAACATTTTTAATTCAAAATGGAGAACCAATGAAAGGGTCAATTAAAAAATATATTAAGAAAAAAAAGAAAAATTTGGATGATTTTGGAAAAAATGAATTAAATGATATTGAAATTTCAGAAATAAATTCAATTGAAATTCCAAATATTATATCAATTAATTCCTTAATTAAATATTATGAAAATTGTGAATTAGGAACAATAGTTTTTCCTTTGTATATTTATAAAGCAAAAAAAAATAAAAATGAAGAAGATGAGGAAAAAATTTCAGAATATTATTCAAAATTAGCAAATGCATATTTATCATTAGAAAAAAAAGAAGATAATTTAATTTCAGAATTTACAAATAATTATAAAAAAGCATTTGAATATATGATGACTCGAATAATGTCAGTTGGATATAAAGAAAATCCTTTTAATTTTAAAATTATTTTAGAACAAAATAATAAGAATATATCATTTAGTGTTCCTTCAGTTGGTGAGTTTGAAATTCCAAAAAATGATTTTTCAAAAAATGAAAACAAAAATTTTCTTTCCAAAAGTTTACCCATTGATAATGAAAACAATGCCAACAATTTATTATCAAATAAAGAAGAAGAAAATAAAATAAATAACGAGATAGAAGATGATAAGAGTTTAGATATTTTTGATAATAAAAGTAATAAAGGATTTGATGAATTATCAAAAGTTTTTGAAGATTTACTATTATTTGAAAGAAAAAAAAAAAATATATTTTCAATTCCTTTACCAAATATTAAATTAGAATTGCCGAAAGAAGTCCAAAAAGTTTATTTAAATTATGATGTGGAAAATACTATATCTCAAAATAATAAAAAAAAAAATATTGCTTATAATAAAAAAGAAGTTCAAAATGAAAATTATATAAGTGGAAAAGAGTTTGAAAAAAAAGAGTTTGACTTGCATAATGAAATAAATATTATCATTGATAATATGATAAAAATTAATAAAACTCAATTTCTTTATAAATCAGACAATAATTTAATTTCATTAGAAAATATTTTTGATTTTGAAAATGAAGAAAATAATGAAAATTATGAATCATTACAAAGAATAATTGATTTATCAATTCCTTTAACAAAGAAATTAATGAAGGAAATTTCAAATCAAAATTTACAAAAAGATATTCAATTTCATAATTTAGAAATAAATATTATATTTGATTGTACAAGAATTATAAACAGTTATCAAAAATATATATTTTTTATAATAATAATAGCATTAACTAATACTTTTTCCTATTTTGAAATGAATTATCTTTTTGCAATTGTAGGAGATTGTAAATTTAAAGCAGTTATAAAAGATTTTAATGAACCACATTCAATAGAAGTTATTCAAAGAATTTTTGATTGTATTTCTATTGAAAGATATAGAACTAATATTGCTTCATGTGTTAAAACTGCAATAGAAAAATTTCCTATTATTGATGAAGATAATCAAAGAATTTTTTATTTTTTCACAAATGGATTAGATGATGAATATAAATTATATGAAGAATGGAGTAAAGAAATATTTAATCAGAAAAATTGCTTTTTTAGTTTTATATTTTTCCTTCCTTTTGAAGAAATTCAAGAAGAAAAATCTGATTTTATTATAGAACAATTGACTACATTTTCAGAAAAATGTAAAGATAAAAGAAATTTAATTACTTTTATTTTGAAAAGTGAAAAAGATATTTTTCAAAATAAAAATTTTAATAAAAATTTAATAAAAACATTAATAGAACCATTAGCTTCAATTCAAGATTCTTCCCAAAATATTAATATTCAAATTTTACCTGCTAAATTTGAAATTCAAATAAAGGAGAATATAATAAATAACATTGATAAATTTAAAAATGATTTAACTGATTTTGAACCAAATAATGAAGAAGAAGAAATTTTTGCAAAAAAACAATCAATTGAATTTAAATATAAAATTCCAACAATAAATATTGAAGAAAATAAAGAAATTAAAACAAAAGTTGGAAAAATAATTGATATACCTTTAAAAACAAATATCTCAGATTTTGTTAAAAATAATTTTAAAATCCAAAAAAATTATATAAACTTATCATTATTAGAAATAATATTTGAACCAAATCTTCCAACAGAAACAATATTAACTGATGTCGGAACACAAATTGATATTTATGAATTTATAAAATTATGTATAAATCCAACACCAAATCCTAAAATATATAGACAATTAGGAGATGGATTTGTTAAAAATTATGGTTTAACTATTATAATAGATTCATCATATTCTTGTTTAGGAGGATTATCAAGAGAACATACAATAAATACAATTAGATTTTTATTAAGTGCTTTATCATTAATTGATCTTCCTACTTTTAATTTAATTATTTCAACAGAATCAAATCCTATTGTTATTTGTTCTGAAAGAGGAACTTTAGATTCTTTATCTAATAAATCTAAAATATGGGGAACATTAATATATTTTTTATCCGAAGAATATAAATGTGAAAAAACTAATTTATCATCTGCAATTAGAGCTGCATATAATGTTACTAATGCTAGAAAACAAGAACATACTGATTATTTATTTGTTTTAACTGATGGTTTATTTAATAAATCAGAAAGAAATAAGATTTTAGAAGAAATAACTTATTGTTTCTCTAAAAACCTTTTAATTATTGGAATTGGAGTTGGTTTATGTCCTTTTGGAATCGAAAAGTTATTCCCTTATACTGTTTATTCTAAATTACCAAATAAAATAATTGAAGCAATAGCACTTAGTTTTTCAGATTCTAAAACAAATAATTCAAATTTAAATATAAAAGAACCTAATTGTAATGAATCAATGTTTAAAAAAGATATTTCATATCAATATTTTAAAAATCATAAACCAGAAAACGCTTTAGTAAATCATTTAAAAGATCTTCCAATATATTTAAATTCTTTTTCAATATATGTAGGAGAAATAAATAATTCAAATTCAGAAGGAAATATTCAAACAGTAGAAGGTTTAATAAGAAACGCAATGTATCCAGAAAATTCTTTAAAAGATAAAAAAATATTAATAGTAATGTTATATTCTTCAGAAATGAACTTAAGAGAAAATCCTTATTTATCATATAGACATATAAAAAAACCTCAAATGGGGAGATTTTATTGTATAAAGAATTCATTAGATTATTTAGGAATTCAATTAGAATATGTTATTGATTATGAAACAGCAATAGATAAATTAAAGGAAAATCATGACGGTTATTGTGATTATTATGCATGTTTAATATTTAGTGGAGAACCTTATCCTGAATTACCAAGAAATCATAGAAAATATGATTCAAATCAAAAACCATATTTATTAGGAGAATTCATTAAAGTTATAATTAAATTTTGGGAAAATGGAGGAGGATTAGGACTTTTTTCAGATAATGCTCCATTTACTTTTCAAACTAATTTAATTCTTGAAAAGTTATTTGGAAATCAAATTAAATTTAGAGTTGGAGGTTTTCATGAAGGAAAAAAATTATTAAAAGGAGTTGAATCAGGAGTTCTTGAAGAAAAAGGGACTTTTAATAGAAAAGTTCAAATTGTTGATAGTTATCAAAGACCATTAATAACACATAGTTTATACCAAATGTATGAAGGAAGTACTGTATCATATATAATAGAAAATCCAAATGATGATGAAATATTATATTTTGGAAAAAATGAAAAATTAAAAATGATAACAGATCCAAATAAATTACTACCTTTTATTCCTTTATCAAAAGATTCTGATGGTGGATATAATTCTATTTTTTATTGTTCTAATGGAGATGAAGGTGATATAATAATAGATTGTTCATATACTAAATTTTTTTTAGAAATGGATAAAACTGGAACACCAAGATATTTTTTAAACATTTGTGCTTGGCTTGGAGCTATTGAAAAACATACTATTAAAAAAGATTGTGAAGATCCAATAAATTTTAAACCTAAATTTATTGATATTAAAATTGATTGGAATTCTAAATTTGATAGATTCATGAAAAGAAAAAATAAACCTATTGATAAAATGAAAACTTTATTTGTTGTTGATGATTCTGCTTCTGTTTGTGAAAATGAACTTTATTTTAATAAAGTTATGCATTTATTTTGTTCTAATTTTTCTTCTGAAAGAGGAGATAAATTTTATATATGGAATCAAGATATTAAAGAATTAGATTTTGATGAAATTGAAAGTTTCATTAATGATATGGATGGTGATAAAGGAACAAATAGTAGTTTAATAGCTGAAATAGCAAATATAGAAAAAGATAATAATTTTGAACATTTAATTATAATTACTGATGGAGATGTTAAAAATGAAGAAGTTGATTTATCAGATCAAAAATTTAAAGAATATAATTTAAAATTTTCTTTTGTTTCTACTTTTATTATTCAAACAGGAGATGATCTTTTGAATGAATCTGTTGGATGCCCTTATTCTAGAGAATGTCCTGGTTTTACTTATATTGTTGATAAAGAAGGAAATCAAAAAGAAAAAGCATCTTTGCTTGCAGAAGATATTCAAATTTTTAATAATTTAAATAATATTAATACTTATGCAGAATTTAATTCAAAATATTTTAATATTTTTAGAATTGTAAGAGCTAAATGTTTAGGGAGAAATACAGATAATGAATTAATTAAATTATTTGATGATTTTAAAAATAAAATTAATGTTCCCCCGGAAAACAAGCAAGATTTTAAAAATAAAATGAATGAAATTGAATTAATGATAAATGGTGGACTTAGAAAATTCCAACCTATTGCTTGCTAATTTTCTTTTAATTAACATTTTAATAAATAAAATTGTGTATTTAAAAAAGAAAAATTATAATATATTTATAATAATTATATTAAGAAATATTTTTTTTAAATATAATTATTCATATTAATTAATGCTTTTATTATTAAAGTAATGATTGATTTTTAATTAATTGAACTAATAAATTAATGGATTTCGGTATTTTTTTATCACCAAATTTAATATTATTTAAATTTATAGACAGTTAATAAAATAACATAAAAATAAATAAATAATCATTTATTGTGAATTGTTTTTTTATGATATTGAAATAATATGAAATAATAAAACAAACACTTAATAATTTGTTTCATTTTGATTAAAATTACCTTTATTTCTTAATTATTAATTTTTCACTTTACAATAACTTTCTTTAAAAAATAAGATTAAAATGTTTTTAAATTTCATATTATTGTTTCATCTACTCCTTATTTTATTAATAGTAATATTTATTTGTTATAAATAAGAAACATTAAAGAAAAAAGAGTATTTTATCATAAATTATTTTGAATATATTTTCTGATAAAAATTTATCTATTCTTTTTATCAAATTTAGTTTATATATAATCTGAAAGAGCTTCCAGATATTTATTGATTAGTTTTTTATGGATTTAATGATTATTATTTATTGATATGTTTTCCCATTATTTTTCAATTTAAATAAATATATTATTTTAACGTATATTTATTGAAAATAAAAATATAAATAAAAAAATATGATTATGAATAAGCCTAAAAGAAAATCAAAAAAGAAATAGATATTATTAATATACTCAAATAAAAAAAGAAGTGAATTTGAATTTTATATAAATAAAAAATTTCTATAAATGATAATTCTTTTTTAAAAGAAAGAAAAGAATTAATGTCAAATAAAGATTCAAAAAAATATTATTAAAAAAAAAGATTGTTAAACTTTTCAATAAGAAAGATAAGTTAATTTTTATGGAATATTTAATAAATAATATTATAATATTAGACAAAAATAATAGTTTTAATGTTTTATTTTTTATTTGTTAATTAACTCATATCAAAAAACAAAGGATTTTTGAATTTTCAATTTTTTCACAAATGTGGTAATTTATTTTAATTATTATTTTATGTAAAAATGCAAAATCATTTAAATTCAGAAAAACAATAGAGAAAAAAAATACAAAATATTGAACAAGAAACATCAGAAAAAAATGAGAAAGAAAAAATACAAAAAATAATATCTTTAGACATAGATCCTTTGAAAATAGTAATCCTTGGTGATTCAAAAGTTGGTAAAACCAATTTTATAAGAAAATTATCAAATAAACCTTTTCAATTAGAGTATACTCAAACTTAGATAAAAAATCAATAATTAAATATTAGGAATTGATTTTATGACATTTTTTTATTTGTTCAATCAAAGGATATATAAAATAAATTTTTGGGATACTGAAGGATGAAAAAAAGATCGAAATTTTATATTGTTGCGTTATAAGGGGTCTATTCTTGATTTTATAAAAATAATAAAAAATTGTATTTTTGGAAATGTATGTGATTTAAAAGACCAAAGAAAAGTCAGTTATAAGGAAGGAATTAATTTAGCAAAATAATATAATATGAATTTTTTGGAATCTTCACAGGTAAAAAAATAAAAGAAATAATGAATCTTTTATTAAAAAAATATTAGACGAAATTAAATTTTATCTATAATAAATATATTAACATTTTAAAAAGAATATAATAATTATTTGAGAAGTATTAATTGATTACAATTTAATTTTATTTAATTTAATTTAATTTAAGATAATCTTAATATAACCCGAAAATTAATTTTAAATTTTAATTAGAAAAACAATCCTTAAATATAAAATTAAGATAAACATATAATATAATATTATTGACCTATTTAAAATAATTTAATTCATTACAAAATACAATTAAGTAAATTAATGTTAAAAAATTTAAGTATAAAGAGTTTAAATATGATTTTTATGAAATATAAATTGTTCTATTATTTTTAAATTAAATATTCTACTTCTTAATTAAATGAAAAAATCGAACTACAAAAATATTTCTATTATAATTTTTTTCAGGTTCTTTTATTACTCAAATAAAATTTTAGATTTTATAACTTTTTATTATCTTTTATGTTATTTTTCTTAATTAAAATTGAAAATATAATATTTATAAGTGAACAATTTGAATTTTCAAAGAAAAAAGTTAATAAAAAACATAAATCAATCAAAAAAGATTAATTTTAGTTTGACATAAATTGTAGACATCATCCTTTTTCATAATAATAAAGAGCTTCTTATTTTTTGAAACATATTTTCTTTATATAATCAAATATTCATTATGAAGAAGTTTAAAGATATTCAAAATAAATAATATCAAAATTTAGTATTAAATTATATATATAAGGTTGATTGTACTTGTTTAATATTCCAAAATTAAAGAAAAAATGAAAAATATTTTAATAAATCACAATTTAACTTATTTATACTATTTATCCAATTCATAATTGAATTCAAGAAACTCAATTAATTTAATATATTTTTAATATTTTTTTATTCATTGAAGGAATAAATTATAATTTAAAAATTATGATATTATTCTACGACGGTTATAATGAAGCTATAATATTGACATAATAAATATGAAGAATAATGTAATTTCAATTTTTTTTTGAATTAATGTTAAAAAAGAAATAATAACACAATATCTTGTAAAAATATTTAACAAATATAATATAAATATATATTTTAATTAATATTTTATAATCTAATAAACATAAAAATGAATTTTTGTAAATTTTTATTAAAACTTGATATTTTTGGAAGCGAACTTAATTTCAACATTCATGGGAAAAGTAAATATAAAACATACATTGGAGCATTATTTACTTGTGCATCAATTTTAAGTTTTATAATAATAATAGTGGTACTAACAAAAGATATTCTTTTACGTAAACATTTACAAATAATAACAACAATAAATAACCAGTATTCAAAAACAGAAACTATTTCAACAGATAATTTTGTTTTTGCTTTTGGACTTCAAGATATAAATTATACAAATTATATCGATGAATCAATTTATATTTTAAATGCTTCAATACTTGATACTTTTCGAAATGAAGATGGTTCTTCTGAAATAAAAATAACAAATTTAAAAGTTACCAAATGTAGTTTATTAAATATTAAAATTATTCCTGAATATTTTAAAGGAGTTGGAATGCATAATTTATATTGTTTAAATGAACCTAATTTTACTTTAAAAGGAGAATTTGGTGAACCAAATTGGAGATATTTAATATTTAAATTTAGTAAATGCCAAAACTCAACAGAAAATAATTTTTCTTGTCAATCAGAAGAAGAAATTAAAAAAAGATTAAATAGAGGTTATTTTGGTGCTTTTGTTACAGATATAATTGTTAAAAATACAGATTATAAATATCCTTTATCAAAATTTGGAAAAAATTTGTTTACTTTTTTTTCATGTGAATATTATCAAGATTTATGGGTTTATTTAAAAAAAATACAAGTTGTAACTGATTATGGATATTTTTTTGAAGATAAAAAAATAGAAGAAGATATAGCATTAGACAAATATGAAAGCACAATTGATTATAGAGAAGATATCAATTTTTATACTGTGAAAATTAGAATGAGTACTAAAGTAGAAGTTTATGAAAGAGATTATAGGAAAATTACTGAAGTTATTGGTAATATAGGAGGATTAATTAAAATTATTTTAATTTTTTCTAAAATTTGTGTTTCTTATTTTAATTCCTTGTTATTAAAAAAATATTTAATTCAGTTTTTCCATTTTGAGGATGATTTAGGTGAAAGTTATTTATATCGAGATATTTTTACAAAAAATTCTTCTAGTATTTCACAAAATAACAATGTGAGCACAAATAATAATAGTAACTCAAATATTAATAATAAATCTAATAGAAATGAAAATTCCAATATTAGAACAGGTAATAGTAATAGTCCTGATATTAATTTTGGAAATATTAAATTAATTTCTGGAAGTTTTAATTTTTGTTATAAGAAATATTTAAATGAAAAAAAGAAAACCACAAATAAAAATAAAAATCTTTTTTTTAGAAATAAAATGATTAAAATAAAAAGAAAAGATGATAGATTATGCTTTAAAATTTGTTGTAAAAAAAATAGATTTCAAAGAATAAGAAAAATTCATAAAAAGTTTAAATATATTTCTTTTTTAACTGATATTATATATTATTATAAAAGTTTATTCAAAATTCAACTATTAGAATATAATTTATTTGATATAAATAAAAGAAAAAATATAGTTGAAACTGATTATTATGATTATTATTTTTTTAATGATGAAAAAATTTCATATGATAATAAATATAAAAACAAAACACAGGAATTAAATTTTAATTATTCACAAAATAATAATGAGGAAATACCTAATTTTAAATAAATATATTAAATAATTAATAGAAAGTTAATTAAAATTTATGAAACAATCTTTAAATATGGTATAATATATAAAAAACTATTTATAAATTTATTAATATTCATTCTTTTTTAATTATGTAAAATAATTAAAATCTATTGATTGTTTTTAATTATTTATATTTTAAATTTATTGAATTTAATTTGATAATGTATCAATCAGAAAATATCATTATTATTAAAATATTTTAAATTCTTATTAATAATATTAAGGTAAATCGTTAATAAAATATAAATTATTTGATTTTTATTTTCATCTTTCTTTAAATTTTAAAAAAACAATAAATAGATAAATATTAATATTTCTTTATTCACTTCTTCTAAATTCAATTAAGAGAAAAAGATTTAAAAAAAAAATATAAAATATAAATTAAAAACCTTTTGCTCGTTTTTCAAAGAAAAATAGACTACAAATAATTTTACAAAACCAAAGTATTTCATTAAACAATCCTTTGATTTTTAAATTAATTTATTTTTGGAAATAAATATTGATAAATATTATGGCATTCAACAGTTTAATAAATAAAAATGGGGAAAATAAAAAAAATTATCTATCCCCGATCCCCTACATTAAATAAAAAAAATAAATAATTTTTTAATTTTTAATCTATGAGTTTTGAAATACAAATTCATAGATTTAAATTAAAAAATTATTTATTTTATTACTCATTCAATCTATTATAAAAATTAAAAAAAAATTAATAATTTTTTAATTAATCTATGAATTTGTAATTTCAAAACTCATAGATTAAGAATTAAAAAATTATTTATTTTTTTTATTTACAGTAGGGGGATTGGGGATACAATATATATTTTAATTAATACTTATAATTATAAAATCAATGTAATTGCTAGATTTTGCTTTTTGAACTTGAATAAGAAAATTTAATCTAAGAATATTCATTTTTGAATTTATATTATTTTTAATTTTTAATTAAAAGAGAACCTGAATAATAAGCTATAATTTTAAAAAATGATAAATTAAATTTCTCATGAATATTTAATATATTCCTTTATAAAATAAATATCAATATTTTTATATTAAATAATTTATCTCATCTTATTTACAAAAAAATAATTATAGTTCCTACAAAAAAATTAAAAAATATATGTAAAGAGTATATTTAAATTTTTGTTCTTTGGTTAAAAAGAATGTCTTCTCCCTTTTTCATCTTTTTTTGATTGAGTAATATTTTGTCGAAAACAATATTACTTTTTAAATCGTTTGAAAAATTAAATTTATCCATTCTGAATATTATTTGTTAATTAAAAAAATAATATTCTAAAAAATTTTTAAGAAACAAAAAATAAATGAAAGATAGAGATGCATTTATTAGATGCAATAAATGTTTTTCAATTCCTTTAATGTATTTAAATTTATCAGAAGAAAATCCAAAAGTTATTCCTTATTGTAGATGTAAAGAAAAAAAATGGAAAAAGTCAAGAATTAAAAGATTTTTTAGAAAAAAATATTATCCAAGTAAAATTAACAGCTTTTTTATGTAAAGAATGTGATATTAAGAGTGAAGAAAAAATAGATTATTCAACTCATCAAATTTGTTCAAACTCTAATTCATTTTATTGTAAAAAGTGTTCAGAAGAGCATAAAAAAAATGAAAATCATATTTTGATTACTCTTAAAAATTTTGATTATATTTGTTTCAACCATGGTTTAGCATCAAATGCTTATTGTAAAGATTGTCATATAGATATTTGTGAGAAATGTTTAAAAAATGAACATTTTTCTCATCAATCTGTTCATTATAAAGATTTTTATTTACCTGATAATATTGAAGAATATATTGACAAAATTAAAAGAAAAAATAAAAAAAAAAAAGAAATATATGAAAAGTTTTCTGATTGGATTAAAAAAATAATTTGAATCAAAAAATGTGAAGAAAAAATTAAAAGAATTCAATCAATTTATGAAAATAATAAAAATATTAATTAATCTTTACTTATGCTTTTAGAATTCAATCATATACTATATTTATATCAAAAAGACAAAAATAAATTTAATTTTGCAGGAATATATAATATGATACAAACAAGTAATTTTAATTTTCCTCTAATTAAATTAGATAATGATTTCTCAGAAGAAACAATAGATTTAATATATAATTTTTTTAAAGATGATTTTATTATGAATTTTATCCACATTTTCTTCAATACAAAAAAAATAAAAAATAATATTATTTTAAATTATTTCTTTCTTTTATAATCATAATATTATTATTTTATAAAATTGAATTAATACATTTTTATAATATTATAAAAACGAATTAAACTTTAAAAACTTGTAAACATTTAATCAAAACTGTAATTTCTAAATACAAAGAAAATATATATATCCATCAAATTAATTTAAGAATAAATTAATAAAAATTCTTGTTAGAAAGAATCATAATCTTTTTTAATTAAAGAGATAATATATTATTTATTAATAATTGAATTTTTTACAAAAATCTTTTCTAAATTATATTATACTTAAAATTAAATTTTTTTCTTCTCTGTCAATACTCTACTCAAATAATTAATTATAGATAGATATTATTTTGCTTTGAAAGTAATTTGCTATTTTAATATTTTATTAAAAAAAATTCGTATATTTTAACTAATTAAATCATTATCTTGATGATTGAAATTTATCAATGATGATAAACCATTTAAACAAAGATCAATCAAATTTATTGTCTGTTAAATTTTTTTACTGTAGATTAAATTATAAATATTAAATTTTTAAATAAATATTTTACATCAATTTAACATATAATTTATTGAACCAATACATAATTATAGTCATAAAAAAATCTGTAAATATTTTTCTTTTGTTTTTATTTGGTTGATTTATTAAAATATGATTGTAGATGTAATCAATCTTTGTTTGTAAAATGTAAATTAATATTTCTTCAACATTTTCTATTTTATTTAAACAGAAAACTGATCTTAATAAATAGAAACTTTTATTTGATTAATAATAAAAATATTAAAAATAATAAATTAAAAGAAAAAAAAAAATAAAAACAATTAATAAAAATTAAATCAATGGGTAATTGTGTATTTTTAAATACAGATAATTTAAATCAAAAATATATGAATATAGAAATTTCAAAAAAAGAAAAAAAAAGAAATCAATCAATTCAACTTTCAGAAGAAGAATTAACAAGAAATTTATCAACAAAATTTTCTTCAGAAAACGCAGCTTTCTTTTATTCTTTTGAAATGTGTTTTTTAAAAGAAATTAATTTAATAAGAGAAAATCCAAAAAAATTTGCAATTAAATTAAAAGAACTAACAAAAAATATTATAAAAGAAAACGATCAGGAATATTTATATTTAAATAAAAATAATTTAGAAGAGAAAATTCTTTTAAAAAAGGGTAAAACAGTTTTTAAAGAAACAATAAATTATTTAGAACAATTTAATCCTGTGAATAAATTAATATATAATGAAAATTTAAAAGTTACTTTTGAAGAAAATATAAAATTAACAAAAGAAAATATTGGAAAATTAATATTAAATAAAAGACTAAATTTACTTAAATTATATAAGAATTGTTTTTTTTGTATTGATATTTTTCAAGATCCTTTTTTAAGTGTTGTTTTTCAAATAACTGATGAAATATTTAATAAAGTAAGAAGAAATGCAATTTTAAATAAAGATTATTCTATGTTTGCTATAAGTACATATAAAGATTCTGACAATAATTTTATTTCAATTAGTAGTTTTGTTTAATTATTATATAAATGTAATTGTGGTATTTAAAATTGAAAATTGATTTTTATAATTATTAAAACAATATTTTTTATATATTAAAAATAAAGTGAGTTTTCAAAAATGCAATTAAATAAAAGATTTTCTTAAAATAAAATTTTTTTATTTTATTAAAGAAAAGAAACTAAATGAAAAAATCAATATAAAATTATTTATTCAATTTTTAAAAAATTTAATTTAATTAAAAATAAATAAAGTTTATCATTGAAAAAAATATAATTTCGATTAATATAAAAATTCAAAAACATTCTCTTTAATCAAAATCTTTGTTTTGAAAAATCCTTATGATAAAATCCAATTTAATCAAATAAAAAAGTATTGATAGAAAAAAAAATGTAAATCAAAAAATTATTTCAATATGAATATTAAATAAAAATTATTTTTATTATAAAGTAAATGAAATTAAAATTAAAAAATTTTAATAAATAATGAATTTTAATAGTTTAAAAATAGTCAAAAAATAATACTCAGGTCTTTTAAAAGTTTCAATAAATATTTTTTTTTTCCCAAATGTTTAATTAACATAATCATTTAAATTAAAATTAATTAAAAATTGATTATAATTAGGAATAATTTTTGAATAATTTTGAATTTGATTTATTTGATTTTTATAAGAATTGATTAGTTCTTTTTCTTCTTCTGAATATTCATTTTTATATTCACAATCAAATGAATATTTATTATCAATTAATAATTTATCTTTATTAAAATTATTTTCTGCTTTAGTATTTTCTTCTTTAATATATTCATCAATAATATTATCTTTATATTCTTTATTATATTGATTTTTTTCTTCTTCTTTATCTTTTTTTTGTGTTTCAAGTTCTTTTATTCTTGGATTTTCTTTTTTCTTAAAATTTTTTTTTTTACTCTCAAAATCATTTTTTATATTATTCATATTATTTAAATGTTCATTTTCTAAATTCCTCATTTCATTTTTATATAAATTATTGATATCATTATTAATTTGATTTATTTCATTTCTAATATAATTTTTTTGTGAGGTAACTGCTTCTATAAAATGATTATCCTCTGTACAACCAGT
>JAEEGL014233388.1_pt1 | contig 34119 bp, 23 predicted proteins | sample 9134231 | NCBI WGS metagenome assembly JAEEGL01 (sample SAMN16246548, study PRJNA631951) | gut metagenome | biome: gut microbiome; feature: rumen; material: fiber-attached | host: Bos | place: Iran: Karaj | collected 2018-10 | reverse complement strand
GCAAGCGCAAACAATATTCGACTGGAGACCGCTGGCTACACGAACTTCAATATCACGTCCTCCAGTCCCGTAACGGCGAATTTGAATTCTACTTTGCTTCAGGTCGGCCTCCGCGCCGGCGGTTATCCTGCGATGCCGATGAAGATATATGGGCTCAAGATCTACGAGACTGCGAACGGCGTCGAGACGTTGGTTCGGGACTACCGGCCGTGCATCACCAACAGCGTGCCGATTCTTCGCGACACGCTGGCCGCACCGACCTACGGTCTTCTCCCCACGGTGTACGGCAGCCGCAACTCGACGGTGTACGGAAGCCCTGACAATAACGCCCACACGAACATCGTGTGCGAGGCCGGCGGCGACATTCAGGGGGATGCGGCGGCGAAGGAGGCATATCTCGACTTTGACGGCGTGGAGGGACATCTTATAAATACAGAATATGTAGTTACCAAGGATTGCCGAGTCGAAGCGGACTTCGCCGTATGGAACAACAATTTCAAGATTTCCCCATCTGCAGCTCCGGTATTCTTCCATCAGAAGAGCAGCGGTACCGACGGTATCTGGTTCAGCCTTTATTATCCGTCGGGCGCATACCGATATGGCTGGCGCTTCACGGATCGTAATACCGGGGATAACGAATGGTTCAAGAAGACCTTCATTACAAATGAACGGGTGAAGTTCGTCTTCGATGCACCGAACGACACTGTCACGTCATACAGAGGAGGCGTGGCGCTAGAATCCTTCAAGCTGGCGCAGCATGGTGGTACTCTTACCGCCACTACGTGTTCAACTACTCTTCGAATTGGAGGCAGCTGCGATGGCAGATATGCGGCAGGCATGCGCCTCTATGGCGTGAAGATCTACAAGTCGGGCGTTCTGGACAGGAACTTCGTGCCATGCATAAAGAACGGTGCGGCGGGACTTTACGAGACATGCCAGAACAGGTTCTTCCCGTTGACTGGCGGCAAGGTGCGTGGCGCCACGCTTGCCGGGCAGGAGTTCCAGCTCGCGCCGCAGCCCGCGAGGCTCACATACACCCGGAACACGTCCACGCTTACGTGCGTTGCCGCGGGTGCGCAGAGCTACGAATGGTATGAAGACGACAAGCTCCTGCCCGAAACGACCGATTCGCTGACGTTGACATGGGTGGGCAGGGCGCCGCACGTGCGCATCTACAAGGTTGTCCCGGTCTACACGGTGTTCAACGAGACGGTAAAGGGCGAGCCTGCGACGGCGCGGGTGGAGTACACGCCGTCGGGAACTATGGTGGTGGTAAGGTGAACATGCAGAAGAAACAACGAATACTGAGCGCGGGAACGCTGGCGTTGATTGCCGGCGTTCTCGCCGGCACTGCCTGCGGATCGACGCGGATGCTCTACTGGAACATCCAGGACGGGATGTGGGACGGGCAGACCGACAACTTCAACCGCTTCGTGGAATGGGTCCAGAAGCTGTCGCCGGACATCTGCGTCTTCGCGGAGGTGAAGACGAAGCGTCAGACGGGCAAGACCGACCACGTCAAGGACGAATCGCAGCGCATTCTCCCAAAAGGCTGGCCGGAGCTTGCCGCGCGGTACGGACACGGCAACGTCTGGATAAGTTCGGAAGACCCGAAGTGCTACATGCAGGGCATCACGTCGCGCTATCCCATCGAGAGCGTCGCCAAGGCCCTCGTCCCGACAGGATCGGGATGGGCGAAGGTAAGGGCGGGGACGAACGTCATCAACATCGTTACGGTCCACCTCAACTGGACGCCGTGGGGACGCGGCTGCAAGTCGGACGCCGAGCGCAAGGCAAGCGCGGCGAAGTTCGGCGGCGACCTGGCCCGCCGCGACGAGATCGAGACGGTTCTCAAAGGGTCGTTCTTCACCGTGCCCGACGCGACGAACCAGTACTGGGTCGTCGCGGGCGACTACAATGCCCGCTCGCCGGTCGATGCGCGGATGTACGACATTCCGCTGGATTCCCCTCGCTACGCGGTTCACAGGTGGCTTGCCGAAAGCACGCCCCTCGTCGATCTCATGCACGAATGGCTGCCGAACGACTTCCACGTGACGTGCGGAGAGAAGTCGCGCATAGACTACGTCTATATGACGCGAGGGCTTTACGACCATGTAACTGAGGCGCGTGTCGTGGTCGACCGCTACACGCGTCCGACTTACGCCGGTGTGGGCGACATCTGGCGTCCGTCCGACCATCGCCCGATCCTTGTCGATTTCGATTTCTGACGTGTACAGCGCATTGATGAATAATTGTTTGCTGGCAGCGGCTGCCGCGCTTTGTGCGGCAGCGTCCGTTGCAAACGTGACCGTGGAGAATCTTCGCGTATGCCACCTTGTCGAGCCTTCCGACATTGTGAAGCCCGTGTTTTCGTGGCAAATGCGGACCGAGCGGAAGGGCGCCGCGCAGAAGGCGTACGAGATCGTCCTGCGCACAGCTTCCGGCGAGGACGTCTGGCGGTCGGGCAAGGTCTGCGAGGCGACGTCGCATGCGGTGCCATACACGGGACCGGCCCTGAAGAGCGCAACGCGGTACGTCTGGTCGGTCGTTGTGACGGACGATCGCGGCCGTGAAGTCTCTTCGGAGCCGGCTACGTTTACGACGGGGCTGATCGCGCCGGACGACTGGAGCGGCAGCGATTGGATCGCCGTGCCGAACGCGGCTACGGACGTCTCCAGGGAGGTCCGCAGGCATCGGCGCGCAATGCCGGGCTCCTCGTGTTTCGCGAAGCGGCTCAGGAACGGCAAGGACGTCAAGGAGGCTTGGTGGACTGTGACGGGACAGGGAGTGTTCCAGGCGTACGTGAACGGCAGGCCGCTGCCCGGATTCCTCAAGCCCGGCTTCGACCATGTCCTCAAGACGCGGCACTCCTTCACCTTCGACGTGACGGGGCTGGTGAACAGGGGTGCGGACGAGGACAACGTGCTTTCGTCCATCGTCACGGCGGGCTGGTGGCGCGACAAGGTGACGGACTACCGCGGCAAGGAGTCGGCCTTCCGCGCGCAGCTCATACTGCGGTATGCGGACGGCACTCAGGCGCGGTTCGGGACGGACGAAAGCTGGCGCGGCGGCGTGACGGGTCCTGTCAAGGCGGCGGGCATTTTCGACGGCGAGGAATACGATGCGCGGGAAAAGACGCCTTGGATGACTACTGGCGAGGACGCGGCCTTTGCGCCGGTGAAGATCTGCCGCGAGTTCAAGGGCGAGATTGTGCCGATGGAAGGTCCGGCGGTGTCGCTGCGCGAGGACCTGCGGATGGCGCCGCGCGCGCTGTACGTCTGGAAGGGCGTCACTGGCGAATCCGAAGAGGCATACGGCAAGGTGAACATACTGCGTCGGTACGAGGCGGCGAATGAAGTCGAGCTTAAGGCGGGCGAGACGCTCGTCGTGGACTTCGGCCAGAACGCCGCAGCAGTGCCGGAGTTCCGCTTTGCGGCACGCGAGGGGACGCGGGTTGTGGCGAAGGCGGGCGAGATGCTTTGCGACGGAGGCGGACGCAGGGACCGCGGGAACGACGGACCGGAAGGAAGCGTCTATCGCGGCAATCTGCGCGTCCTGCGGGATTGGGGCGCGAAGGTCGAGTATGTGTTCTCGGGCGACGGGGACGAGTTCTACCGTCCCGCGTTCACCTACCTCGGCTACCGCTACCTGTCCGTGACGGCGACGGACGACGTAAGTTTCCGCGAGATTGCGTCCGTGCCGGTTTCTTCGGTTACGAAGGCCAGCGAGTCGGGGAAGATCGAGACGGGCGTCGCCGACGTGAACAAGCTCGTCTCGAACGTGCTCTGGAGCCAGTATTCGAACTACCTTTCGGTGCCGACGGACTGTCCACAGCGCGACGAGCGGCTGGGCTGGACGGCGGATGCGCAGGTGTTCTGCGCGGCGGCGTCGCGCAACGCCGACGTCTACGGCTTCCTGCGCAAGTGGATGCGCGACATGCGCGATTCGCAGCATGACGGGGGCTCCTTCGCCGGCGTGGCGCCGCCCGGGCTCTTCGGCGACGATGCGGAGCGCTTCGGCTGGGGCGATGCAGGGGTGATCGTGCCGTACACCATGTGGAAGCGCTACGGAGACGTCGCAATCGTGGAGGAGAACTTCGCCGCAATCGAACGGTACATGGCGCTCACGGCCAAGAACCGGTTCGATTCGCCGGCCGCCAACGAGTATCAGTGGGGAGACTGGGTGTCGTTCGAGCCGCTGGAGTCGCACGACGGCGGCGCGTTCGAAAAGGGGACGGACGGCAAGTGGCGTCCCAGGGCCGATGCGCTCGTCTACTGGCATTTCCTCGGCGGCTGCTACTGGCTCATGGATGCGCATATGTGCGCGGAGATGGCAGAGGCGCTCGGCAAGGCGGAGGCCGCGGCGATGTATCGGGCGATGGCGGACGAGGCGCTCGCCTACGTGCGCCGGCGCTTTCTGGAGGACGACGGGATGCTGCCGGGATGCCTGCGCGGGATGCAGACGCCGGCGCTTTTCGCGCTGAAGTTCGGCGTTCTTGAGAAGCCCGACGCAATCGCGGCGACGAAGGACGCCCTGCTGAAGAACATCCAGGAGCATGGCGACCGCCTGCAGACTGGGTTCCTCGGCACGCCCATCATCATGGACGTGCTTACGTATGAGGTGGGGCGTCCCGACGTCGCCTACACGCTTCTTCTCCAGCGGAACAATCCGTCTTGGCTGCATTCTGTGGAGCAGGGCGCCACGACCATATGGGAGCGCTGGAACGGCTATTCGAAGGAGGCGGGGTTCCTGCGCCTGAGCATGAAGAGCTACAACCACTACGCATACGGCGCAGTGTTGGAATGGATGTACGGTGCGATGGCTGGCATCCAGCCCGACCCGAAGTCGCCTGGTTGGCGCCATTTCGTCCTCGCGCCGAAGCCGGACAGGAGGATCGGGAAGGTCGCCGCGCATTTCGATTCGCCGTACGGCCGGATCAAGAGCGCTTGGGCGTATGAAGACGGTGGCGGATGGAAATGGCGTGTGACGGTGCCGCCGAACACGACGGCGACGGTCGAGACGCCGGATGGCGCGCGCCGCGAGGTCGCTGCCGGCGAACACGTCTTTAGCTTGCCTTGAAGGGCTGAAGTGGAAAAGGAGAATTGAAGCAAGATGAACGACATGACGAGAAGAAGTTTTCTGGGCGCGGCCGCCGCGACGGCCGCTTGCCCGACTGTCTGGAGCGACGGGCCGGCACGCCCTGATTTCGCATGGTGCTACATGCTCAAGCTCGGCACGAACATGTGGTGCGACTGCGTGCCGCCTCGCTGGGGAAACCTCAAGCCGGACGAGATGCACTACAAGGCGCCGTCCGAGGAGCTCAGGTGCGACGATGCGCTCTGGGTGGAGCTCACCGACAAGGCTCGTGCGGCGGGCTTCAACATGCTGCTGATGGACCTTGCCGAGGGCGTCCAGTACCCAAGCCATCCCGAACTCGCGGTGAAGGGGTCTTGGTCGCCCGAGAAGCTGCGGAAGGAGCTTGCCCGCCTTCGGGCCATGGGATTGGAGCCTGTGCCGAAGCTCAACTTCTCGACGGCGCACGACATCTGGCTCAAGGACTACAGCCGCATGGTCTCGACGCCGAAGTACTACCAGGTCTGCGCCGACCTGATACGTGACGTGGCCGAGCTCTTCGGACATCCGCGCCTCTTCCACATCGGCTATGACGAGGAGACCTACGGGCACCAGGACCGGTATCGGTATGTCGTCGTGCGCCAGGGCGATCTCTGGTGGCACGACTTGCTCTGGATGGTCGAACAGATCGAGAAGGCCGGAATGCGCCCGTGGATATGGAGCGACTACATCTGGAAGCACACCGACGAGTTCCTGAAGCGAATGCCCAAGAGCGTCCTTCAGTCCAACTGGTACTACGGCAAGACGTTTGATCCGGCGTCGCGCAATACTGTGAAGGCGTATCTCGACCTTGAGCGCGGCGGATTCGACCAGATGCCGACAGGGTCCAACTACAGTTGCGTCGAGAACTTCGCCGGGACTGTGGATTTCTGCCGCAAGAACATCTCTCCTGATCGTCTGAAGGGCTTCATCATGGCGCCGTGGCGGCATACTATTCAGCATTGGAGGAACGACCTGGTCACGGCCATCGACCTGTCCGCGCCGGTCATCGCGAAGCAAAGCGACAGCTGATGTCTCCATGATTGCGTCACCATCCATTTTGAGGATCATTGCGGCGCTGGCGATTGTCGGCGGATGCGCCCTTCGAACTTGTCAGGGGAGCCAGGAGGGCTCCGTCGTTGACGAGCTGATGCCGCGTCCGGCGAAGGTGGAGACGCCGGCGGCGGGCGGGGCGCGCATTGCCCAGACGGCGGCGCTCGGGAACGTGACAGTGGTCCGCGAAGCGGTTCCGGGCGCGCCGGCGGCGACGGCGGACGAGGCCTACATTCTCGACATCTCTCCGAAAGGCGTGCGGATAACGGCGCCGGGTCCGCGCGGCGAGCGATGGGCGCGCGTGACGCTCGACCAGCTCGTGCGCCTCTCGCGCGATGGGCGGGTGCCGTGCGGACGCATCGTGGACTGGCCGCGCCTCAAGTGGCGGGGGTTCATGCTGGACACTGTGCGCAACTACCTGCCGGTGCAGGGCGTCAAGGACGTCATCGACGTGATGTCGCGCTACAAGCTCAACCTCTTCCACTGGCATCTCACCGAGAACTACGCATGGCGCCTGGAGTCGAAGCGCTTCCCGGAGCTGCAGTCGGAGAGGGCGTTCCTGCACAGGCACAAGGGCAAGTTCTACACGCAGGAGGAGTTCAGGGAAGTCGTCGACTACGCGTATGCTCGCGGCATCTGCACAATGCCGGAGTTCGACTTCCCCGGACACGCGCTCGCGTTTCGCCGCGCGTTCGGCTTCAAGACGATGTCCGATCCGGGCGTCGCCGAGACCGCCGCCGCGCTGTTCGAGGAGCTATGCTCGCTCGCGCCGAAAGAGAAGATGCCGTTCGTCCACATGGGAACGGACGAGGTGTACAAGCGCGACTTCGAAGGCGCGACTGCCGATGCGCTTGTGCAGATGTCCAGGGCGATCGGCAATGCGGGGCGCACCGTCGTCAGCTGGGTTCCCGGAGAGGACTACGAAAGCGCCGCGCCGCATGTGAACATGCTCTGGACCGACAAGGCCTCGCCCGACACGCATCCCGGGCCGTACTTGGACGCAATCGGCATGTACATCGAGGACTTCGACCCGTTCGAGCTTCTGTCGGTCGCCGCATACCACAAGGCGGCCCGCTGGCATGACGCGGGGGAGAAGAACTTCGGAGCGGTCTTCTGCGCGTGGCACGACGGATTCGTCGGGCTTCCGTACGAGAACCTTCTGCGCAACCAGCCGGTGTTCCCGTCGTGCGTCCTCTTCGGCGACGCATACTGGCATGGACGCGACGACGACCTGCCGCAGTTCCGCAAGCGCCTTCCGCATGGCGGCGATCCGCTGCTCGCCGAGGCGGCGGATATCGAGCGTCGAGTGGTGGCGCAGCGCGACCGCGCGCTCGGCGACCTGAAGCATCCCTTTCACTTCCTTCGCCAGACGGACATGCGCTGGCGTCTGACGCAGGAAGACGGTGCGCTGATCGCGAAGGACGTCGCCCAGGCGACTATCTCGCCGGGACGCGAGGGGTGCGGCGTCTCCAACGGGACTGTGATTGCCGAAACCTGGATAAAGTCGCCCAAGGACCAGACCGTCGGCGCGTGGATCGGCTTCACCAACATTACGCGAGACCACGGGCTAGTGTATTCCGCTCCGCTCCCGGACGTCGGCGAGTGGAACCGCTTCGGAGCGTCCGTCGAACTGAACGGGGAGAAGATCGCTCCGCCGAAGTGGAAGCGCCCGGGACTGAAGAAGGGCGCGCCAATCGAGGACTGGACGCCGGCGTGGACGCTCTACGAGGCTGACGAGGAGCCGTTCACGGACCAGGAGTATTACATGCGCGAGCCGACGCCAATCTGGCTGCGCAAGGGCTGGAACCACGTGAAGCTGACGATTCCCAATCCCGCTTCCGAAGGAGAGACGCGCCATCGCTGGAGCGGCACGTTCATTCCCGTAGCAGGTACGACCGACCATCCGCGCGAAGTGCCTGGGCTGGAGTACAGCTCCGACATGGCTGTGCGATAACGGACATCTGGAATCGCGTGCGGCACAAGTCATAATGCGGCAACATCATGAACAGACGTGAATTCACCAAAAACTGCGTAGCCGCCGCATCTGCGATGGCATTGGGACGGGTTTTCGCCCAGCAGCGCACGCCAACCGGAGACCCGGACCTCGACGAGCGCCAGAGCGAGATCGACGCGATCACGCCGCAGGAATTCGAGGCGTATTGGGCGCCCGGCACGCAGATGCCCGGCAATCTGCTTGCGGAGCATGTCGCCCGATTCCCCGTGCTTGGACGTCTGGAGGCGGCGTTCGACAAGGTGTTCCGCGAGGCGAAGGACACCGTCGTTGAAGACGTCAACCGTCCGGCGATATGGTATGTGTACAACATGGGGCTCGTGGTCAAGACTCCGAAGACGATGTTCTCCATCGACCTGCATCATCGGCGGGCGGAGGAGTTCGCGCCGCTTCTCGACTTCGCGCTCATCACGCACAACCACAACGACCACTACACTGAGCGGTTCAAGGTCGCCATGGACCGCGTCCAGCACAAGCCGGTCGTGAACAACTTCTTCGACAACTACGGCGTGAGCGACAGGAAGCTCGGCGGCTACACCCGCGCGAAGACGAAGACGTTCGTCTACGGCGACGTGAAGATCGTCACCGGCCTTTGCGACCACAACAGCTATCTCATCGACTACACGACGACATTCGAAGTGGAGATAGGGAACTTCACCCTGTTCCATTCCGGAGACTGTTCGGACCACGCCAAGCTCCATGTCTCGCGCCAGCCGGACATGTGGGTGTTCCATCCGCGCTGCGGGATGAAGGCGGTTGCGGGATGCCAGGAGGCCGTCCGCCCGAAGACGGCCGTGATCGCGCACCTTCAGGAGATGGGACATGCAAAGGGGCGCTACCGTTGGACCTATCGGGACGGACTGAACGAGAAGGCCCAGCTCGAAGCGGCCGGCTTCTCCGCCCTCATGCCGCTCTGGGGCGAACGGCTGGTGTAGTACCAGCCTTTCGGCTCCTTCATTTCGCGGGTTCTTTGAGGTGTTTTCTGAGGTTCTCGTAGAGCCACGGACGCGTCTCGGGCTTGCGAGCGAGTATTCTGCAGTGCGGGTAGGGCTCAAGCCGTGGGATACAAGGATCTGGAGCTTTCCAAGCGGGCGCGCCCGACGAAGAAGTACGTCTCGCGCTTCGAGGCGCACAAGTCCTCGTTCATCCGCAGGATGTGGAACTCCGCGGAGTTCATGCGGCCGTCTGCGCTAAGGAAGGCGGTCGGCATCAGGAGCCCAATCCATTTCTCGAGATACTACCTGACGCCGCTGATGGAGAAGGGCATGATAGAAAGAACCGATCTGGACAGTCCGAAGTCGCCCAGGCAGGAGTACAGGCTGGCATGAGCTACTATATCAATGCTACTATGTCAATAAGCTCTTGTCCCCGGCATGGCCTTTGGGGCGTTATGACTGTCTTTTCGCAAGATTCCGGCAGTTATGGCGATGTGGTGGCCTCACGCGGAGACGAGGAGGCTACACCATATGGTTGTCGCGGGGACCATAGAGTTCGGCTTTGGCGTCTCTGTAGAAGACGGCGCTTCCGATTGCCATGTAGATGCTGGTGAAGATCATCATCAAGAATGTGACCACGAAGCAGACGCCCATCGTCACGCCCATTGCCATGGAGACTTCTTCCGCCTTGCTGTCAGGTTGGCATACGGCAAATGCGATGAAAATCGGAGCTATCGTGAGGATTGCCCATCCAATGTAGGACAGGCAGAACATCACATACTTCATCTTGCGGCCATCCATGAGTTCGCAGCTGCGTCTGATGCAGTCGCTAGCGCCCATTTCGGGATCCTCCGCCTTGACGTACATCGCGAATGTATAGCGGATGGCGGCGATGATCCCGGGAATGATGAAAAGCAGCGCCCAGAGGAACATCTTAAGGGCGATGAGCAACGTCAGCCCCAGAAGCCCGAAAGGACGCTTGAAGCCGCTGAACGCGGCAGAGAACCAGTTCGCGCTGTCGTTTCTGATGCATTTGACGAGCGTAGTGGCGATTCCGAACGCGAGGATGCCTTGCAATATCTGCTGTATGAACGATGAACACAGGCTTGCACATGTCATTCGACATGCTTCGGCAATCGACGGCACTGTCATCTCAAGGCCAGCGCGCCGGGCTGCTTGCTGAGCCTCTCTGAAAGATTCCCATGTCTGTATGCCGGCGCTACAGTAGATCGCCGAAATTGCGATAGCGGCGCCGATGAGTATCAAATAGAGCACGAAGGCGTTGCACAGTATCTTCCGCGGCCATGTCGTGTCCATGACGATGCGCCAGGCTTCCTGTCGAATTTCCTTGCTAGATCTCATTGTGCATCCTTATTGTTAGGTGGCGAGTATTATACCAAAACTGCCGCGCCTATGCGCGGAGCGGCGCGGGTCTGTTAGCTTTTCGCCGCGGAATTTGGTAAAATACCAGACTCAAGTCCGTCTTAGGAAAGGGTCGGACAACTAAACAAAGGAATGTGGATGCTCGGGAAAATGCGCAGGGTTCAGTGGACGATCGGTCTGATGGCGGCGGCGTTCGCGACGTCCGCGGCGGCGGAGATAGTCGTCTATCCTGAATATCCTCGTGAGATAGAGCGGGACTACGCGTACGCCGTGCGGGTTGTGCAGGGCGACGCCAAGAAGATGGTCACCGTCTACAACCACTGCGAGAAGTCCCCGCTGAGCACGCGGACGCGCGGAGGGGACGTCAACCGCAGGTTCTGCGAGTTCGCGTTTTCCGGCGGCCCGGTGCGCGTCGACATAGTGGTTGCGGAGGATGTGCAGAGCTACGCGGTCTTTCCGTCCCGGCTCGGGCTCAGGAGCTCGTTCTCGAACGGCGTGATATCCGTGACGCTGGAAAAGCCTGCGTCCTTCGGCATAAGGCTCAACGACTACGACAAGACGATACTTTCCGTCTTCGCAGACGCGCCGGAGGATCCGTCGAAGGTGCCGGCGAAAGGGGCGCCTGGCGTCCTTTACATCGACAAGTGGACAGATCCGCCGGGAGAGGACGGCGTGACGGTGGTCGAGCCGCCCGTGAAGGAGGTCTACATTGCGCCCGGCGCAGTGCTAAACTCCCGTCTCGTCGTGAGGAGTCCGGGCGCCTACGTCCACGGGCGCGGCATGATGCTGGATCCGTTCTCGGACGTGTTCCGCTTCGAGCAGGTGAAGAACCAGTCGCGCGGGTTCATGAGGATATCGGCGCCCGGCGTGACGGTTGAGGACGTGAAGCTCGTCGACGCCCGCACGTTCAACTACTGCACGTTCGCGAACGGCGTGACGCTCAGGAACGTCCGCGCGCTTGCGTCGATGATGTGCTCGGACGGGATAACGTGCGGCGGGCGGGGGCTGACGGTGGACGGCGCGTGGCTCTACGTGGGCGACAACGCGCTCGTCGTGAGCGGCATCGGCGGCGGGGCCCTCTTCCGCAACGTCGCGATCGGGACGTCGTGCAAGGCGATATTCCCGCAGGGCAGCAACTACGGCGTGGAGATGGAGAACGTCGACGTGTTCAGGGCCGACGAAGGGACAATCGAGAACATCTACAACGGAGTGCTGCGGCGGAACACGAAGTGGAGCGAGACCGGGACTGGCGAGGCGAAGAAGGAGCCCGGGCCTCAGGACCTCAGGCACCAAAGGCAGCAGTTCCACATAAAGAACCTGTCGGCTGTGGACTGCGTGCTTTACGCGCGATTCTTCGTCGGCGGCAACATGGGCACGCTGCCGAAGGTCTTCGGCTTCGAGAACGTCGCGGTGCCTCATGCGACAGGAAAGGACGACTGGCGCACGATAGGGCAGCGCGGCGGAGCGGCGGTGGTGGTCCGCCACGACTCCGCGAAGCTGCTCGACACCGACAACTACACGATTGCCATAACGAACCTCTGGGTAGGGGGCGAGAGGCTTGACGCGATACCCGGGCAGTGCGTCGTGAATCCCGAGCGGATGCGGCTTTCGGTCACGAACGTCCTTGCGAAGAGCGCAATACCGGCCGTTCCCGACAGGCACGAAGTCGGCTGGACATGCCCCTACAAGCGCTACATCGGAGCGTCGCTCCAGCGCGACTGCCGCAAGGTTGACCGCCGGAAGGGCGAGCTGCGCGAGGAGCAGCCGGACGACGGGGAGAACCTGCTTGCCGACAGGCCGGCGACGCGGAGCGCGTGGCAGAGGAGTCCGTCGTGGCTCGTCAAGTTCGACGCCGTCGGCATGGAGGACGGAAAGAGAGTCTACCGCCTCAAGCAGTGCGAGCGGAACGCCGGCATCGTCAACATATTCACGGACGCGTTCCTTCGCCACGGCAACGGAAGATACAGGCTTTCCTTCCAGGCGAAGGCCGGGAACGCCGAGCCGGTGAAGCTGAAGGCGGCGGTCTTCTCGAACGAGAAGACCGAGAGGGCCGAGTTCGTCTGCCCGGCCGACGGAGCGTGGCACGGGATGGAGGCCTCGCTCGACCTCGACTTCGACCTTGGGGTGACCGAGCTTGTGGCAATGTCGATAAAGTCGTCGGCGCCTGCCGACGAGATATGCTTCAAGGAGCTGTCGCTTGTGAAAGAAGGCATGAAAGGAACAACAGTCAAATGAAGTCATCTCCTGGCCTTGCGCTGTCCGTCTCCGTGGCGGCGCTCGTCGCGATGCGGCTGGCCGCCGTGCCGGTCGTCACCGAGATACCGCTTTTGGAGGGCGAGCGGTGGTGGGGCGGCGGCGGCGCGGACGGCCAGAGCCAGCCGTACGGCATCGCGGACAGCAGGCGGATAGACCTGCGCGGCCACGGCAACACGTCCTCGCCTCTTCTGGTGTCGTCGTGCGGGCGCTACGTGTGGAGTGAGAAGCCGTTCGGCTACGAGTTCAGGGCGGGCAGGCTCGTTCTCGACTCCGACGTGGAGAGGGTCGAGCCGGTCGTCGCCGGAAAGACCCTGAAGGACGCCTATCTCGCGGCGGCGAAGGCGCACATGCGCTTCGAGGGCAGGACGCCGCCCGACATCTTCTTCTCGCTGCCGCAGTGGAACAACTGGATCGAGATATTCCTCAACGGAACGAACCAGAAGTCCGTGGACGCGTTCACGGAGGAGCTTGCGAAGAGCGGGTTCCAGTGCGGCGTGTACATGATGGACGGCGGGTGGCTTTCGCACCAGGGCTCGTACGAGTTCTACGCGAAGGACTTTCCCGATCCCAGGGGGATGTTCGGCCGCATCAACGCGCATGGCTGGAAGTCTCTCATCTGGACGGCGCACTTCGTGACTCCGGACAGCCGCGAGTACAAGAGGCTGCGCTACCACCCGAAGCTCAACGGGCTCGACTACCTCGCCTACCGCAGAAAGCCCGGCTCGCACGACGCGGCGGTGGTGCGCTGGTGGAGCGGCATCAGCGCGGTCTACGACCTCACCAAGCCGGAAGCGGCCGAGTTCTACGCGAAGACCCTGCGCGACTTCGCGGCGGAGTACGGCATAACGGGCTTCAAGTTCGACGCGGGAGACCCCGCCATGTTCATCGAGGACTGCCGTTTCCACGACGAGAAGGCGGACCCCGTCGACTACACGCGCCTCTACGCGGAGCTTGCGGCGAGGGAGTTTCCGTACCACGAGATACGCGTGAGCTGGAAGTGCGGAGGCCTTCCGCTCGTGACGCGCCTCAACGACCGCGCGCATGCGTGGACAGGCAGCAGGGCGCAGGACACAGTGATACCACAGGTCGTCGCGGCGGGCCTTCTCGGCTGCCCGTATCTTGTGGCGGACATGGTGGGCGGGGGCCTTGAGCTCTCCTTCGTCGGAGGCAGGATAGACGAGAAGTTGTTCGTGCGCTCGGCGGCGATGCAGGCGCTCATGCCGATGATGCAGTTCTCGCCGGCGCCCTGGCGGCACCTTTCGAAGTCCGGCGTGGAGCTCTGCCGCGCGTTCGCGCAGCTGCACGTGGACTTCGCGCCGTACATCCTCGAGACAGCGCGGCACGCGTCCGTCACGGGCGAGCCCATCGTCAGGGCGATGGAGTACGAGTTCCCTCACCAGGGCTTCAACCGTCCGATGCAGCAGTTCATGCTCGGCAGCCGCTGGCTCGTCGCGCCGGTCGTGACGCCCGACGACGCGAAGACCGTGGAGCTGCCGGCCGGAAAGTGGCGCGACGACCTCGGCGAGACTCACGAAGGGCCGAAGACGCTGCGCCTTGAGAACGTACCACTTGCGCGCCTGCCGCGCTACGAGCGCATCCCATGAGAACGATAGACTGCGACTATTTCGTCGTCGGGTCCGGCATGGCCGGGCTCATGAGCGCGCTGCACCTCGCGTCGTACGGCAAGGTCGTGCTTGCGACAAAGGGGAGGCTGCAGGACTGCAACACGAACTTCGCGCAGGGCGGCATCTGCTGCGTCATGGACAAGGCGGACACGTTCGGCAACCACGAGCGCGACACGATGATAGCGGGGGCCTGGCTCGGCAAGAGCGAGGTGGTCCACGAGATATGCGAGCATGCGCCCGAGGGGATACGCGACCTCATCGACTGCGGCGTGAGGTTTTCGCGGCGGCCCGACGGAGAACTCGACCTCACCAGGGAGGGCGGGCACAGCGCGCGGCGCATACTGCACGCGGGCGACATCACGGGCGAGAAGTGCGAAGCGGCGATGATCAGGAAGATCAGGCGGTCGGGTGTCGACGTCCGCGAGAAGGCGATAGTCATCGATCTCGTGATGACGCGCCGCATAGGGCTCAAGGGCGAGAACAGGTGCGTAGGCGCGTACGTGCTCGACAAGGAGACTGGCGAGATATACGCGGTGCGCACGCCGAACACGATACTTGCGACAGGCGGCTGCGGCAAGGTCTATCTGTACACGTGCAACCCCGACACCGCGACCGGCGACGGCATTGCGATCGCGTGGCGCGCCGGCGCGAAGATAGAGAACATGGAGTTCGTGCAGTTCCATCCCACCTGCCTCTACCATCCGCAGGCGAAGCGCTTCCTCATCAGCGAGGCGGTGCGCGGCGAAGGTGCGGTCCTTGTGAACAAGCATGGCAGGGAGTTCATGAAGAAGTACGATCCGCGCGGCTCGCTTGCGCCGCGCGACATCGTGGCCAGGTCGATCGACAGCGAGATGAAGCGCACCGGCGACGACTGCATGTTCCTGGACATCCGCAGCAAGGGGCGCAAGTACCTCATGACGCGCTTCCCCAACATCTACCAGAAGTGCATGGAGTTCGGCATAGACATGGCCTCCGACCTGATACCGATCGTGCCGGCGGCGCACTACATGTGCGGCGGCATCCAGGCGGCGACGGACGGGCGCACTTCGATAAAGGGACTTTCCGCCGTCGGCGAGTGCGCGTGCACGGGGCTGCACGGAGCGAACCGGCTGGCGTCGAACTCGCTCATGGAGGCGCTCGTCTGCGCCAGGATGACGGCGGCGAGGCTTGGTCCGCATCCGGAGAGCTTCGGCGCGCGGCCGCCCAGGATACCGGACTGGAAGATCGGCAACGCCGTGCCGCCGGACGAGGCGGTGCTCGTGTCGCACATGTGGGACGAGATTCGCAGGCTGATGTGGGACTACGTGGGCATCGTCCGCACGAACAAGCGCCTGGCGCGCGCCGCGCACAGGATCCGCACGCTCAGACGCGAGATACGCGACTACTACTTCCGCTATCTCGTGACACCGGACACGCTGGAGCTGCGCAACCTTGCGGTGTGCGCGGAGCTGATCGTCAGGTCGGCGCAGAAGCGTCACGAGAGCCGCGGGCTCCACTACACGCTGGACTATCCGCGGCAGTCGAAGCGCACGCGGCAGACCGTTCTTGACGGCTTCAAGGGCTGAGGCATGGGCGAGGAGCGCGGCAACATACTCGAAGTCAGGGGGCTGAAGGTCTGGTTCCCCGTCAGGCGCGGCGTTCTGGGGCTGGCGCGAGGGTACGTGAAGGCCGTGGACGGAGTGTCGTTCTCGCTCAGGCGAGGCGGCGCGCTCGGGCTTCTGGGCGAGTCGGGCTGCGGCAAGTCGACGACGGCGAGGGCGATACTAGGTCTTGTCGCGGCGCGGGAAGGGGAGATTCTCGTCGGCGGCGGGCGTGTCGCGGGGCCGGCGCCGAGGCTCAGGGCGAAGGAGCGGGCCAGAAGGGTTCAGGCCGTCTTCCAGGACCCGCTGGCGTCCCTGAACCCTCGGCACACGGTTTTCGAGATACTGACGGAGGGGATGCTGTACCACGGGCTCTGCACCGCGTCGGACGCGAGGGACAGGGCGGCGGAGCTGCTGGGCGACGTCGGAATTTCCGGCGACGCGCTCGAAAGGTATCCGCACGAGTTCTCCGGCGGGCAGCGCCAGCGCATATGCATCGCGAGGGCCATGGCGCTGGAACCTGACCTTCTGGTGTGCGACGAGGCGGTTTCGTCGCTTGATCTCTCGGTGCGCGCGCAGACCCTCGACCTTATTGCGTCTCTGAGGGAGAGAAGGGGCCTTGCCGTGCTTTTCATCACGCATGACATAGGCGCGGCGAGGCGCGTTGCGGAGAGCGTGGTGGTGATGAACAAGGGGCGGATTGTGGAGAGCGGGAGCTGCGAGGAGGTTCTCTGCAGCCCTAGGGAGGAGTACACAAAGGCGCTGCTCGAGGCGGCGCCGGCGATAGGCAAGCCCCTTGCCTGATTCGGCTATTTGGGGTATAATAGCAGGTACACATGACGAGCAACGACGAATATGTGGTCCAGCTGCTGACCGAGCGCGGCTATCTCACTGCCGAGCAGGTCGAGGCGGCAGCGACCTCCATGAAGGCCGACAACGAGACGACGCTTGACGTCCTCGTAGCCGGAGGGGCACTTGACGAGGATACGGTTCTCGGCACTATCGCCGACCAGTTCGGCCTCAAATACTGCCACATTGACGCGGACGCGATCAAAGAAGACGTCACGACCGTGGTCACTGCCGAGATCTCGAAGCGGTACGGGGTAGTGCCCGTTATCGTGACCGACGATTCGATAACCGTGGCGCTGATCGACCCGATGGGCTACGACGCGATCGACTCGCTGCGATACGTGCTTCACGGTCGCGACATCGACGCGGTGCTCTGTCCGCTGGCCGAGGCGAAGGCCGTGCAGGCGAAGCTCTACGCCGATTCAGGCGCGGCCGACGTCACGACGCGCGACGAGGAGGGCCTCGGCGACGACGTCGCGACCGGCGACGACTCGGCGGTCATCAAGCTCGCCAACATGATCATCACCACGGCGATCAAGATGAAGGCGTCCGATATCCACATCGAGCCGATGGAGAAGGAGTTCCGCGTGCGCTATCGCATCGACGGCGCGCTCCGCAAGATGGACTCGCCGCCGAAGCGGCTCCAGGGCGCCATCCTCTCCCGCTTCAAGATCATGTCGAAGATGAAGATCTCCGAGAAGCGCATTCCCCAGGACGGGCGAATCCAGATCAGCGTCGGCGGGAAGGACCTCGACCTGCGCGTCTCGTCGGTGCCGACGAACCACGGCGAGTCGATCGTAATGCGAATTCTCGACAAGTCGAACCTGTCGCTCGGCCTTCCGCAGCTCGGCTTCCTGTCTGACGACCAGACTACGTTCGAGCGCCTGATCAAGCTGCCTGACGGCGTCGTGCTCGTCACCGGGCCTACCGGCTCGGGCAAGACCACGACCCTGTACGCCTGCCTTGGCCAGATCAACACGCCCGACAAGAAGCTCATCACGGTCGAGGACCCTGTCGAATACCAGATGTCCGGCATCAACCAGGTGCAGGTGAACAAGGACGTCGGCCTCGACTTCTCGGCTGCGCTGAGGTCGATTCTCCGTCAGGCGCCGAACATCGTGATGATCGGCGAGATTCGTGACGCCGAGACGGCCGACATCGCGATGGAAGCCGCTCTCACGGGCCACCTCGTGTTCTCGACGCTTCACACCAACGACGCGCCGTCCGCCGTCACGCGACTTCTCGATATCGGCGTGAAGCCGTTCCTCGTCGCGTCGGCTCTGCGCGCCGCGATGGCCCAGCGTCTCGTCAGGGCGATCTGCGAGAAGTGCAAGGAGTCCTACACGCCCACCGACCGCGAGATGAAGATGCTGACGGGCCTTGCGAGCGGGTCGAAGAACGTGCAGGTGCCCGACCACATGTACCATGGCGTCGGCTGCGACAAGTGCGGCAAGTCCGGCTACAAGGGCCGCAAGGGCATCTTCGAGATATTCAAGGTGGACGACACGATCCAGAGGCTCATCTTCGACCACGCGCCCGCTACGCTGCTCAGGCAGCGTGCGCGCGAGATGGGCATGCGCACGCTGCGCGAGGACGGAATGCTGAAGGTCGCCTCGGGCATGACCTCGCTTTCGGAGGTCCTGCGCGTGACCATGGGCGACGCCGACTGACGCGTGGCGCCGCCTACACCAAAAACCGGCTAGGGAGGAGTATAATGGACGTTAGAATGGAAGAGCTTCTGCAGGCGACAATCGACGAGGGCGCCTCGGATTTGCACATCAGAGCGCACATGCCGCCGAAACTGCGCGTGCATGGCGAGCTTCTGCCGATAGCAGACGAGTCGCTTACGGAGGAGGACACGCTGAGGCTTGTGAAGGAGATATCCTCCGAAGAGCAGATGGGCGAGGTTCTTCGCAACGGCGGCGCCGACTTCGCCCTTGCGCACCCTGACGGAACGCGCTTCCGTGTGTCTGTGTTCAAGGAGAGGGGGCGCTACGGCGCCGTGCTCCGCCAGATTCCGTCCACGCTTCTTTCCATGGAGCAGATCGGCCTGCCGTCGGTCGTGAAGGAGCTTCTCTTCAAGCCTCGCGGCCTCATTCTCGTCACAGGGCCTACCGGCTCGGGCAAGTCGACGACGCTCGCTTCGATGATCGACGTCATCAACCAGGAGCGCAACGTCCACATCGTCACGATCGAAGACCCTATCGAATTCTACCACACTTCCAAGAATTCGCTCGTGACCCAGCGCGAAATCGGCCAGGACGTGCCTTCCTTCGCCGAGGCGATCCGCCGCGCGCTGCGTCAGGACCCCGACGTAATTCTCGTGGGCGAAATGCGCGACCTTGAGACCATCGCCGCGGCCATCACGGCGGCTGAAACCGGCCACCTCGTCTTCGGAACGCTGCACACCACCGGCTCGGCGGAGACGATCGACCGTATCGTCGACGCCTTCCCGATGAACCAGCAGCCGCAGATCCGCACGCAGCTCGCCGCGGGCCTTCAGGCCGTCATTTCGCAGATACTTCTGCCGCGGCTCGGAGCGAACGGCGAGGTCGACGGGCGTGTTGCAGCGTTTGAGATCATGACGCGCACCGACGCCATCTGCTCGCGCATCCGCGATAACAAGACGAACATGATCAAGTCCGATCTGCAGACCGGCGTAAAGCACGGCATGCAGACGCTCGACTCCCATCTTACCGACCTGTACAAGAAGGGCCTCATCTCCTACGAGGAGCTCATCACGAAGGCGCAGGATCCCGACTCGGTCATCAACAAGCTCAAGGAGGCCGGCTACAGGGCCTGACAGGGCGTGGCGGCATGAACACGCTTATAACGGGCGCGAGCTCCGGCATCGGCGAGGCGTTGGCTCTCGCCTGCGCCCGTCGCGGCGACGCGCTCTTTCTCTGCGGACGCGATTCGGGACGGCTCGAGTCCGTCCGCTCTCGCTGCGCGGAGCTTCTCGGGTCGCGCGCCAAGGCCGAATGCGAGGTCGTGGACGTCGCGGACGCTGCCGCCGCAAAGGCCTGGATTGAGCGTTGCGACGCCGCGGCCCCGCTAGATCGGGTGTTCGCCAACGCCGGCGTTTCGACTGGCGTGGAGAACGAGGAGAACGTCCGCCGGACTTTCGCGACGAACGTCGGAGGCTGCGTCAACACGGTTCTTCCCGCAGTCGCCGCATTCGAGCGCGGCGGTCGTGGCGGCCAGGTCGTCATCACGGCGTCGATAGCCGGGTATGGCCCTTTGCGCGCCTGCCCGAGCTATTCCGCGACAAAGGCATGCGTCAAGACCTGGGGGCTGGCGTTGCGCGGCGCGCTTGCTCCCCGCGGAATCAGGGTCAGCGTCGTGTGCCCTGGCTTCGTCCGCTCGCGAATTACCGACGGCAACACATGTCCCATGCCGTTCTTCATGGAGGCGGACCGCGCCGCAGAGAAGATTCTCCGCGGCGCAGACCGCAATGTCGGCCTCATCTCGTTCCCGTGGCCGATGCGCCTCGCGACCTGGTCGCTCTCAGTCCTGCCGTTCAGACTGAACGAGCTGGTGAACCTGCTTCTGCCTAAGAAGGTGATCTAGCGGTCGACGCGAGCCGAGCCGCCGCCTACAAGCTTCTCGACGTCCGAGAGAGTCGCCATCGAAGTGTCGCCAGGCGTGGTCATCGCCAGCGCACCGTGCGCAGCGCCGTAGTTGACGGCCTTCTCGGCGTCGTCGAACGTCATGAAGCCGTAGACGAGACCGGACGCGAAGGAGTCTCCGCCGCCGACTCGGTCGTAAATTTCGAGGCCCGGGCGCCTGATTGACTCGTGGAGCGTGCCCTTGTACCAGCAGATCGCCGACCAGTCGTTGACTGTCGCAGACTTGACCGAGCGAAGCGTCGTCGCGACCGCCTTGAAGTTCGGGTATGCCGACACGGCTTTTTCGATCATCCTGCGGAAGCCTTCTACGGGAAGGGTGGTGAGGTTCTTGTCCACGCCCTCCACTTCGATGCCGAGTGCGGCCGTGAAGTCCTCCTCGTTCCCGATCATGACGTCCACGTACTTGGCGATTTCGCGGTTGACCTCCTGCGCGCGCGCCTGTCCGCCGATGGACTTCCAGAGGCTTGCGCGGTAGTTGAGGTCGTACGACGTGACCGTGCCGTGCCGCTTCGCCGCCTTCAGCGCCTCCACGGCGACTTCTGCGGTCGTCTCCGAAAGCGCCGCGAATATGCCGCCGGTATGGAACCAGCGAACGCCTTCGCGGCCGAACAGGCCGTCCCAGTCGATGTCGCCGCGCCTAAGCTGGCTGACCGCCGTAAGGCCGCGGTCGGCGCAGCTTCTGGCGCCGCGGCACCCGAAGCCCCGTTCCACGAAGTTAAGACCGTTTCGAACCGTTCTGCCGATTCCGTCGTATGGAGTCCATTTGACGTGCGAGACGTCGACGCCGCCCTGAAGCATGAAGTCCTCGACAAGCCTGCCGACCGGATTGTCGGCAAACGCGGTAACGGCAGTCGTCCTCATGCCGAAGCAGCGCCTAAGGCCGCGCACCACGTTGTATTCTCCGCCGCCTTCCCATACCCTGAACTCGCGGGCTGTGTGTATGCGCCCGTCTCCCGGGTCGAGTCTCAGCATGATTTCGCCGAGGCTGGCGGCGTCCCACCGGCAGCTCTCCGCCGGCTTTACGTTTAGTGATTCCATTGCCTGTGTTTCTCCGTAATGCGTGTTTGGACGGCGCATTCGCGTCAGAGCGTCACCCCGTCCTTGAAAATCGCGATTCCGCGCGCGCAGTTAGTCTCGTTGCGGGCGGGTTCGCCCGATGCGATGGACACGACCTTCGCCGCGAAGGCCTCCGTGTCTGGGCAGGACATCGCGTTCCAGTCGATCCAGTTGGGCTTGCTGGCCGCGAGGGCGTCGTTTGTGGCGACCTTGACCGTCGGCACGACGCAGCCGAAGGGAGTGCCCCGCCCGGTCGTGAACAGTATCAGATGGCATCCTGCCGCGGCAAGGACCGTCGAGGCGACCAGATCGTTGCCGGGGCCGGTGAGAAGCGAGAGGCCGTGCGACCTTACGCATTCGCCGTAGTCCAGCACGTCTTCGACAGGGGCGGAGCCGCCTTTCTGCACGCATCCAAGCGACTTGTCCTCAAGCGTCGTTATGCCTCCAGCCTTGTTGCCTGGAGAGGGATTCTCGTAGCAGACCTGGTTGTGCGAGGCGTAGTAGCCCTTGAAGTCGTTGATCATTCTGACGCATTTCTCGAACACGCTGCGCGTCCGGCAGCGCTTCATCAGCAGCGTCTCCGCGCCGAACATCTCCGGGACCTCGGTAAGCACCGTCGAGCCTCCGCGCGCAGCCAGCCAGTCCGAGAAGCGGCCGACAAGCGGATTGGCAGTGAGCCCCGAGAATCCGTCGGAGCCGCCGCACTTCAGACCGACGACAAGCTCCGAGACGGGAACCTCCACTCGCGTCTTGGGGCGCGCCGCGTCCAGCTCCCGTAGCAGCGCCAGCCCGCGCTCGTATTCGTCCCCTGCGTCCTGCGCCCGCAGAAACCGCATGTTCAGGCCCGCGCGAGCCCCGTCCGCGTCGTCGGGACCGATCCCAAGCCTTGCCTTGAAGCTTTCGAGCGTGTTGTTCTCGCATCCGAGCGCGACGACGAGCACGCCGCCGGCGTTCGGATGCCTGCAAAGTGCCGCGAGCAGTCCGGCAGTGGTCTCGTGGTCCCTGCCTAGCTGCGAGCATCCGTACGGATGCGAAAGCGCAATGCCGCCGACGGCGGCCGCGAGCCGCTCGCAAAGCGAGTTCACGCATCCTACGGTCGGTACGATCCATAGCTCGTTGCGGATGCCGACTCGTCCGTCGGGATGGCGGAACGCCGTCATTGTCGGCGGCGGCATGGGCGCGACGTCTTCGAAGTCCGGCTCGTAGCGGTATTCGAGCACTTCTCCGAGATTCGTCTTCACGTTGTGCACGTGCACGTGCTCGCCCTTGCGGATGGCCCGCGTCGCATGGCCTATCGGCATGCCGTACTTCACCACGTCCTCGCCCTCGGCGATGTCGCGCAGCGCGTACTTGTGCCCGTCGTCGCGTATCTCGACGTTGTCCTTCGGGTTGATTATCATGCGGCCTCCGGCTTCAGCGCCCTAAGCTGTCGTAGTGCCTCGCGATCGCGTCGTAGCCCTGCATCATCGCCTCAGGCAGCCTGCCGAACGCCTTGGCGTAGTCGCATACGACAGGAAGGCAGCGAGCCTTCCACTTCGCTATCGTGTTGAGCGCTATGGACTCGAGCTTGTGGTGGGCGAACGGATTGGCGAAGCGCTCCAGCACGCTTTCGGCGTATTCCTTCTTCTCGGCGTCGGGAAGGGCTACGGTCGGGAATATCTCTTCGAATACGACCTTGCGCACGAACTTGTTGAACTCCGGGTCCTCTATGCACTGGGCGACTTCCGTGAAGCCGCGTTCAAGCCCAAGATAGACCATTGTCGTATGCGTGGCGTTGAGGAAGCGGACCTTGCGCGTGCGGTAGGGCTGCATGTCCCGTGTGTATACGACGTTCACGCCGGCCTTTGCGAGGGGTAGCTCGGCCTCAAGGTCGAAGCCTTCCGGCGTCTCGACGACGAAGAAGTGGAAGGGCTCTCCGCAGACGAGCACCTCGTCTCTCTCGCCCAGCTTCTCGGCGTATCGCTCGGCGGACTCAGGGTCGGGACGGCCTGCGACGATGCGGTCCACAAGCGTGGAGCAGAAGACGCATTCCCTCTCAATCCACGCCGCGAGATCGGCGTCGCCATCGTCCGCGCAGTGCGCGAGTACGCATCTCCTGAGGTTGTCGCCGTTGTGCTCGATGAGCTCGCACGGAATGAACACCAGACCCGGCAGCCCTGCCGCTCGGCGCGCCTTGAGCAGCCTCAGGACCTTTGCAGGGAACGTGTCCTGGCCCTTGACGTACTGTATGCCGGCCTCGGTCGTGTTGGAGACGACGAACCGCAGCTCGGGCTCGGCGGCGTACCGCTCGACGTTCGCCGCGACGTCTACGCCTCTGACGCACGTGACTTCGTCGATCTCCTCGATCGTCCTGCCGCCGGAGATTCCCCTTAGGCACGTGTGGTAGCGGCCGCCGCGCGCGTTCAGGGCCTTCGAAGGCGCGCTCAGCTCGTCGCCTATGGGCTGGATTATCTGCACGGCTCCGTCGAAGCCCGCGTTCCGGTTGGCCTTCTCGACCATCCAGTCAATGAAGCACCTGAGGAAGTTCCCCTCGCCGAATTGGAGTATCTTGGTTTTCATGCCTAATATTCTACCATGTCGGGCTCGTGAAAGGATATAGCAAAGTCAAATCGTCTGATTGCACTATCCAATCACAGGCATTTTTGGTAGAATACCTCACCGTATGACCAACCACGAAGTCCTAGTGCTGACAGATCCCGACCCGCCGAGCCGCTTCCAGGGCGTCGCGCGCCTTGCCGGGGAATGCGGCTGGCACCTTCGCGTCGAGCCTCGCACCGAGCCTCCTCGCGGATGGGAAGGCGACGGAGTCCTGGCGATGGTGGACGAGATACCGGCGCTCGTCTCGTTCGTCCGCGCAGTGCGACGTCGGGGCGTGCCCGTGGTCGACATGCTCGAAAACGTGACTCGCCTGGACGTCGTGCGAGTCGTCGGCGACAATCCCGAGATCGGCCGTCTCGCAGCGAGGCACTTCACCGAGCGAGACTTCAGACATGCGGCGTTCTTCTCGGTGCGCCACAACCATTCCCACGACATGCGCATCGAGGGTTTCCGCGAAGCGTGGGACGGCGAACCCGTCATGATGTGGCTCTGGCCGGACGTCGCAGGCGCGCGCCCGGGCGACTGGCGGCGAATGAACGCGTGGCTTGAGGCCAATCTCCGCGCGTCGCCGCGTCCTCTCGCGGTCTTCGCATGGAACGACTACGATTCGACGCACGTCCTCAGCGCCTGCCGGCGCGCCGGAATCCGCGTTCCCGACGAAGTCGCCGTAATCGGCGTGGACGACAACCGCATCATCTGCGAACACCAGGGCGTGCCGCTTTCCTCCATCGCACACGACCACGAGCGCGTGGGCTACGCGGCCGCCGCGACGCTGGAGCGGCTCATGTGCGGAGGCGAACCCGACAGAAGACTCGTGCGCATACGGCCTCGCGGCGTCGTGACCCGCGCCTCGACAGACACTTTCGCGGTCAACGACCCCGAGCTTCGCCCGGCCATCGGGCTCATCCGCGACAACCTTTCGCGTCCTTTCGGCGCGGCGCAGCTGGCGGAGGCGCTCGGAGTCCCTCGCATACGCCTCGACAGGCTCTTTTCCGCGAGACTTGGACGAAGCGTGGGCGCCGAGATAGCCCGCCGACGCATTGCGGAGGCAAAGCGCCTGCTCGCTTTGGGCGGCCTTACTCTTTCCGAGATCGCGTCCCGATGCGGCTATTGCCACTCGTCGTTTCTCATCAGGAGCTTTAGGAAGGCCGTGGGCGTGACGCCGGCGGTCTGGCGCCGGAGCGGCGGCGACGCCGAGGGCGGTCTTGCGTCGCGCGACGACAAATGGTAGAATACTTGCAATGCATGTTGCTAGGCGTATGACGGAACGTGGAGAAGTCGTCATGAATGGCGGTTTCGCCGCATGCGTCTTGTTTTCCGCTTTGTCCCTTTTCGCGGCGGCGACGGCGTCTTGCGACGACGGCGGCAGCCACCTCCGTCCTTCCGTCTCTTATGTGGACGGGGCGGAGACCTTTGCCGGTCCTGCTCGCGGCATCGCCGCTGGCGGCTGGACTTTGTTCGATCCCGAAGGACGGCCCGACTGGCATGGCGCCGATTCGTACCGGTCGTCGCTCTGGGACCTCAGCAGGTTCTCGGGCGGGCGCATGCAGAGCGGCAGAACCCCGCGCGCCGATCGCGTAGGCGCCGCAGACATTCCGCTGACTGGCGCGATGAAGTCCGACGTGCGCCGCTTTCTCGAAGAGACGAGAAGGGCCGGCGGCTCGCTGATTGTCCGCATCGGGTACACGTGGAGCGACGAGCTCGGCTGCGAACCAGAAGACTTCGAAGTGATTCTCGGCCATCTGCGAGCGCTTTGCGGTGTCATGGCCGACTTCGAGGACGTCATCGTCGGCGTGGAGGCGGGCGTGGCGGGGCCTTGGGGAGAGATGCACTCGTCCGACTACTGCCGCCCGGAGTACATGAACAGGGTGCTCACGACATACTGCGATCTTCTGCCTGGGCCGATTTCCATTCTGGTCCGTTCGCCTTCCTTCATCTGCAGCATGGCAGGATGCGACGCTGAGGGCACGCTGTCGCTTCTTCCGTTCTCCAACCCGCGCCTCAGAAGGCTCGGCATGTACAACGACGGCTATCTCGGAACATGGCAGGACTACGGCACCTGGGTCGGCGACTTCACCCGCGAACGCGCCTGCCGCATGCTGAGCACCTTCAACGACCATCCTTACGGCGGAGAGCTGGCATACGTCAAGCGCGACCGCATCGAAAGCAACTCGAGGCTCTTCGACCCTTCGCAGTGGAATCTGGTGAAGGACTGGTACGACTGCCATCTGAACTACCTCCGCAACCTTGGCGCCGCGGACCACAACCTTGCGAACTACATACGTGAGGAGCTTGTGTTCTCCGTCCGCGCATACAAGTTCGAGGGGATGCCCTCTCTCGCCGAGTACGATGGCGTCGGCATGCACAAGTTCCTCCTTGACCACATGGGCTACCGCTTCGTCGTCCGCGATGCGAGGCTGCCCAGGGAGCTCAAGCCAGGCGAAGCGGCTCTTGTCGCGCTGGACGTCGAGAACACGGGCTTCGGGCGCCTGCTGCTGCCGTCAAGGACGGAGGTGCTCTTTGTGCAGAACGGCGAGACGCTCTCGGCGGCGGCCGACAGCCGTCCCTCGTTCTCCGATCTCCTCGGCGGAACGCGTAAGCGCCTCGGGCTTCGTGTCGTCGTCCCGAAGGGCCTGCGCCGCGGCAAGTGCGAGATGTTCGTCAGGGTGTCGGCGCCGCTGAAGGACGAGCGCCCTGGCGATGCGCCGCGCCGCACGATACGCTTCGCGAACGCCGGCATGTGGAACGCTACGCTGAGCGCCAATTCCTTCGGCGAGGTCCAGGTGCGCTGACGCGACGCCGCCTATTGCACGGTATGGTATAATATTCGGCATGACATTGCCTCAGAGAATCGCGTTAGTCGTGCAACGCTGCATGGAGCTCCTGCATCCATGCGCCTATGACGGGTTGGGTAACAGGGACATTGAAGGCGCCGTGGCGTCCTCCCTTGAACGTGAAGTCGGCCTTCTGTGCCCCGGCCGCGACGCTAAGGAGGTCGTGAAGAGCTTCATTTCCGCGCTGCCGGAGGTCAAGCGGCTTGTCGAGACGGATGTGCAGGCCGCATACGAGGGCGACCCTGCCGCGACTAGTCCGATGGAGGTCGTTATGGCGTATCCCGGCCTCTACGCAGTCACCGTCCACCGCCTTGCCCATGTGCTGTACGAGCTGAAGGTGCCGATAATCCCGCGCATCATGAGCGAGCTTGCCCACTCGAAGACCGGCATCGACATCCATCCCGGCGCCAAGATCGGCGAGAGGTTCTTCATCGACCATGGCACAGGCGTCGTGATAGGCGAGACGTGCGTCATCGGCAGAAACGTGAAGCTCTACCAGGGCGTGACGCTCGGCGCGAAGTCTTTTGACAAAGACCCTGTCACCGGCGCGCTGGTCAAGGGCATCAAGCGCCATCCGAACGTGGAGGACGACGTCGTGATCTACGCCGGCGCAACGGTTCTCGGCGGCGACACGACCGTAGGCCGCGGCTCCGAGATCGGCGGCAGCGTCTGGCTCATCTCGTCCGTCCCGCCGAACTCGCGCGTCTACAACCGCCCGCCGGCGCCCGTGATAAAGGCGATTTGAGGTGACGACATGCTCGCCGCGATCCTGGCGCTCGTTGTCGGCACGTGGAACGGTAACTGGTTTCCGTCCGGCCGCGCCGAGCACCGGGCGCACCCTGACGTAGAGGCGGCGACGATCGCGGCCGCCGGCAAGATGCTCTCCGACGGGCTCGCCGCGGCTGATCCCTCCGGCTCCGAAGGCGTCGTGATCGTCCTCAATGAGATTCGCAATCGCGAAGTCGCCGAGGCGCTTGCCGCCAGAATCGGACGTCCCGGACTGAAGCTGGCGTCCATCTCTGCCTACCGCCGCCGCGACCGCTTCGACCAGCAGCAGGACGCGATACTTACGACTCTTCCCGTTGCGGACTCTGGTTGGGGCCGATGGCAGCGCGGACGCGAGTCAAATCCGCCGCGCGGCTACGCGTTCGCGGCGGTTGTGGTCTCGCCCGCAGTGACCGCACAGGTCTACGCCGTCCACCTGAAGTCGAACTACGGCGCCACGACCAAGGCCCTTGCGGACGAGAACCGCGCCAAGAGGACTGACGCCATCGACCAGTTCATCGCCTTGGTGAAAGGGGCTCCGAGGGTCGTGCTTGCAGGGGACTTCAACGCAGACAGATGGCGCGGCGAGTTCGCGGCCGAGACCATCTTCTCGTCTCTCGACGCGGCCGGCTACGCGAATCTCATCTCGCTCATGCCGCCGAACGGACGCGGCACCCATCCCAACAGACGCTACGGCGACAGCGCCCTGGACTACATCATGGCCAAAGGCATGGCCGCCGTCGGCACACCCTCTCTTGTGCCGAACGCCGGCCTCTCGGACCATTTTGCGGTCTTCGCCCGTCTTGAGCCCGCGCCGATTGCCGCGGCAAGCGGAGGCGGCTCCGCCGCGCCTGTCAGTCTGCAGAGGCGCTCTTCGCCGAAGCCGCGGCGGAAGGGGAGGCGGCCTGCGGGATCGCGCGATAGTCGGCGAGCGCCTTCTCGTACGCCTTAGTGCCGAAGAATCCGCAAGGCTTGAATTCGGGGCAGAAGCCGCGGTAGACGCACTCGGGCACGCAGCAGGAGGCGACTTCGGGCTCCTTCGCCGCGACCGCGTCCACTACCATGCGCCATGCCGCCCTTGTCTCGGCGCTTGCCTGCCCGCAAAGGCGGCGGCGCGAGATGAACATCAGCGCCTGCGCATTGGCGAAGCATTCGTGCATGACGGGCGCGTCCTGGCGGTTAGCATCGCGCACGACGCCCGTGCGGTCGCTGCGCTGGGTCGAGACGAAGTGCTCGATGCCGAATTTGTGGCGGACGAAATGCACCGACACCCAATACGGAAGGTCGGACCACTTCCAGTTGAAGCAGAGCTTGCGAATTGGTGAGTGTTCGGCAAGAAGTATCCGTTTCTTCCACCTTGCGCTCGGCTCGCCGGTGCCTTCGTCCTGCCTGATGGTTGTGCGTGCGGCATCGGCGACTTCACGCCATGTGCCTTTTACCTTCAGAAATTTGATCTTGGGTGTCATGCGCTGTATTATACCATATATTGAGTCTTTGTCCGACGCTTCACTGGCTATGGCAGCACGACTTCGAGCCTGAAGAAGCGGAACGTCGACTGGTTCTCGTCCGTGACCGTCTGCCACTCCGCGCCGCCGCCGAGACGCGCCGCGCCTTTCAGCTTCGGCTGCGCTTCGGAGAGGTTCCAGTCGCTGTGCGCCGGATGCATCGTTATGTTCTGCAGGTCGGGCGTGCCGTCGGCCTTCATCGGGAACGACGTGATCCTGAAGTCGTCCTTCTCTTCGGGGTCAAGTCCCAGCACGTAGCACTCCCAGACCTTCCGTCCGTTGGCGGCAGCAGAGTGGAGGTATTCCGCCGCGTTGCCGTTGTGCGCCGCGAGCGCAATCGCATGCCTGGCGAGCCACGCCTGCGGAACGCGGACCGTCTTGCCGCCGCCTGCGTCCACGATGACGTCCTCTTCTGCAGAGCTTTCGGCGATGGCGGTGAAGTTTCTGAACCAGCCGCAGTCTTCGCCGCCCTCGCCGCCGCCGTCCTTTTCGTATTTTATTCGGACTCTGTGGTCGCCTGCCTCGGTGATCTCGAACGATATGACGCTCCAGTCGGTCGTTCCGCTGATCGGCTCTGTCACGACCTCGCCGTCCAGAGTGCAGGACAGTTTGTCGAAGTCCGCCTCCGAGCTGACCTTCCAGTCGAAAGACACAGTGCATGGCGCGTTCGTCACCGCGAATTCGACCCAAGTTGAGCTGTTGCCGCCTATCGCGCCGCTCCGCCAGCTGCCGTCGGCGTCGAGGAACCAGCAAGGCGCTCCGCTTTGCTCGATGAACGGCGAACTTTCCCAGTGCGCGTACAGCGTCGTCCAGGCGGCTTGCATCGGCGTGTCCTCCGTGACATGTTCGCCGCCTGTCGCGTCCGTGAACCAGCCTAGGAACTTGTGGTATTCCCTTGACGGATTGCGCAGTCTTCCTACGGGAAAGCCGTCGGCAACGAGTGTCTCGGTCTCAACCGCATCCCCTCCGTTGGCGTCAAAATACAAAGTGCGGGTTTTCGTGGCCGCGAAGTCTTTTACCCATCCGCAGTCTTCGCCCACGTCTGCGCTGTTGTCGGAGTAGTCTTTTTCGTACTGGAATCGTATTGTGTGGGATCCTTCCCAGTTGATCATGAATGATGCCTCGGTCCAGTCGTCGTTTATTCCGCTGATTTCGCCTCTGTCTGAAGAGTAGTATGACCCATAGTCCATGTAGCAGCGAAGTTTGTCGTACCTCTCCGAGCTTGTCTTCCACTTGAAGGAAATGAGGCACGGCGTGTTCGTGACGGTGAGCTCGGCCCAGGAGCTCTGGGAGTTCGTTATCGCGCCGCTCTGCCAGATTCCGTCGTCGGAGACCGTCCAGACCGCGTCGCCGCCAGTTGCGGAGAAGGGGGACGCCATCCAGTGCGCGTAGAGCGCCGTCCACGAAATCTCCGTCACGTTGGTCGCGGTCACACGGTCGCCTCCTGTCTCCTCCGTGAACCAGCCTCTGAACAGCATGCCGCTCCAGACAGGAACCGGCAGCTCCCCGACTAGGCATCCGTTGCAGACCGGCTTCTGATCCGTCTCGCAGGTGCCGCCGCACGCGTCCAGCTCCAGAGTTCGCGGTTGCACGTCGACTGGCCTGAATTCCTTCACCCATCCGCAGTCTTCGCCCTCGTCAACGCTGTCGTTCTTGACGTATGCGAACCGCACAGTGTGTATTCCAGGCTCGGCTATGAGAAGGTTGACCGTTTCCCAGTCGTCCATGATTCCGCTTATCGCCGGCGCGGCGTCCCTGCCGCCTTCGCCGGCATAGTCGACGTAGCAGCGCAGAGTGTCGTTCGTTCCCTCCGAGCTGGTCTTCCACTTGAAGGACACTCTGCATGGCGTGTTCGATACCGTTATTTCCGCCCACGACGACTGTCCGCCGTCTGCAACGCCGCTCCTCCAGCTTCCGTCGTCGTCAACGGACCAGTAGTCCGCTCCTCCTGCCGCGGAGAAAGGGGACTTCATCCAGTGCGCATAAAGCTCCGTCCAGCCAATGTCGACTGTCGATGCCGCCGTCACCTTGTCTCCGCCCTCCGGCTCCGTGAACCAGCCGAGGAACAAGTGCCCGCTCAATGTCGGAACCGGCAGTTCGCCGACGGTTCCGCCTTCGCCTACGAGAATTTCGTCAGTCGCGCACTCGCCGCCGTTGGCGTTCAGCGGCAGAACGCGCATTTCGATGGAGACTGCCGCGAAGTCCTTCACCCAGCCGCAGTTGTCGTGTAGATTGTTGCTGCCGTCGGTCGTGTAGGCAAACCTTACCGTGTGAATTCCGGCCTCTAGAACCTGGAAGGACACGTCTTCCCATTCGAGCATTTCTCCGCTTATTGCGGGTACGGTATCGTTTGCGCTTCCGTCCAAATAGCAGTGAAGCTTGTCGTAGCCCTTTTCAGAGCTTGCCTTCCAGCTGAAAGACACGTTGCACGGTGCATTGGTAAAGTCAATTTCAATCCATGTTGTCTGGTTGACGCCTATCGCGCCGCTCTTCCAGCTTCCGTCCGCCTCCACCGTCCAGTCGGCATTGCCGCCCATCGCTGAGAAGGGGGATTCCTCCCAGTGCGCGTAGAGCGTCGTCCAGGAAGCGTCGACAATGGACTCCCCCGTCACAAGCTCTCCGCCTTCCGATTCGGTGAACCATCCGAGGAACTGATATCCGACCATCCTTGGCACGGGCAGCTCGCCAATTGCCTGGCCGTCTAGGACGCTAATGCTATATGGCGATGGCGCTCCGTTGTTCGCATTCAGGAGCAACGTGCGGGTCACTACGGGGACTACTGAAAAATTCTTCACGTAGCCGCAGTCGTATCCTGCGTTTGTCCTCCCGTCTTTCTTGTATTCGAAACGAACTGTGCAAGTTCCCGTTACGTTAGCAAAAATGGATTTAGTCGTCCAGTCTTCCTCTCCGCTAACAGGCGAACCTGGCACGTCGACGCCGTCCAGAAGGCAATGAAGTTCGTCGTAGCTCTCCGAGCTGACCTTCCATTCGAAAGACACCAGGCACGGCGCATTGGTAATGGCAATCTCTATCCATGTTGTCTGGTTGTGGCCTATGGCGCCGCTTTTCCAACTTCCGTCTCCTTCCACCGTCCAGTCGGCATGGCCGCCTGTTGCGGAGAAAGGCAATTTCTCCCAGTGCGCGTATAGCGTCGTCCATGAAGCGTCGACAATGGACTCCGCCGTCACCTTGTCTCCGCCTTCCGATTCGGTGAACCATCCGAGGAACAGATGTCCGCTCTTGCTAGGTACAGGCAGTTCGCCGACGGCAGCGCCTTCTATAACCCTAATGCTGTCTGTCGATAGTGTTCCGCCGTTCGCGTTCAGAAGCACCGTGCGCGTTTCTATCGGGACTATAGCGAAATTCCTTACCCATCCGCAGTCCGAACCGCTGGGTACGCTGCCGTCCTTTGCGTATTCGAAACGCACTGTGCAAGTCTCCGTTCCGGTGATTTCCAGCGATCTTGCATTCCAGTCCTTCTCTCCGCTAATGGGCGAATCTGGCACTTCGGCTCCGTCCAGACGGCAGTGCAGTTTGTCGCAGTTTCTCTCCGAGCTGACTTTCCAGTCGAAGGACACTATGCACGGCGCATTGGTGACGATAATCTCTATCCATGTGGTCTGGCTGTCGCCTATCGCGCCGCTCTTCCAGCTGCCGTCCGCTTCAACGGTCCAGTCCGCCGCGCCGCCAGACGCGGAGAAGGGCGATTCCTCCCAGTGCGCATAGAGCGTCGTCCAGGAGGCGTCGACAATTGACTCCGCCGTCACCAGTTCTCCGCCTTCAGCGTCTGTAAACCAGCCGACGAACACCATGCCGCTCATCGTCGGAACCGGCAGCGCGCCAAGGGGCGCATCGTCATAAACGGTATGTTCTGTCGTGTTTGTCGTTCCTGTGTTTTCGTTTAGCAGCAGTGTGCGCGGTTTTGCTTGCGTCGTGGAGAAGTTTCTTACCCATCCGCAGTCCGAGCCTCCGCTTGAGCTGCCGTCCTTTTCGTATACGAAGCGCACTATGCAGGTGTTGGTGCCGTAAAGCTCGAATGCATTGTGCGTCCAGTCGACTTCTCCGCTAATTGGCGAATCGGACGCCTCGACGTCGTCAACATAGTAATGCAGCTTGTCCCAACCGGACTCCGAACTCACCTTCCAGTCGAAAAACACGAGACACGGGGTGTTCGTAACCGTGAATTCGAGCCAGGTGGACTGGTTGTCGCCTATCGCGCCGCTCTGCCAGACGGCATTGCTCTGGACACTCCAGCCGACGCCGTCGTCTCCGCCTGTCGTGAAAGGGGGCAAAGCGCCATGTGCGCAAAGAGAAACGGCCAGGGCGAATGCCGCGGACGAGGCATAGAGCTTTTTCATATCATCGTGTTCCGTTTGGTCTGTTTCGTGCAGATAGTAGGACATCCCCGCTTCAACCGCAAGAATTGGCCGTGTATTTTATCACTTTTGCGGGTAGCCAGTCAAATTGCCACATTCTGCCGCTTGTCGCGCGCAATTCGTCAGAATAGCGTGCGCCCGGTCGAAGAAGATGGGCTTTCCCGACATGTCCCGTTCGTCAAATGCCGTGCACCGTGGTGTTCCCTCCAGAGGAAACGAAAATTTCCAACGTTGGTTTTGGATTTTTCCTAACTGCTAACTACCGAAATCTCGTGTAGGAAAGTCAAACCCTCCGTGTAGGAAGGTCAAACCCCCCGTGTAGGAAGAACGCCTACCCCGTGTAGGGAGAGCGCCTACCCCGTGTACCCAGCCCGCCGTTGGCCTTTGACGGCCTGAAACGGCGGGGTGCCCAGTCGGCCGACGGGCCTTCAAAGTTGCCCGTCGGTATTAGGCTGGGTCGCCGTTTCGCAGACCCGGCTTTCGCATGTCGTTCCAGCCGATGGACCGAAGAAGGGGTATATCTTCATGTCCTCCCCCTGAAACGCCGCCTTG
>JAEEGL013681065.1_pt1 | contig 34121 bp, 22 predicted proteins | sample 9134231 | NCBI WGS metagenome assembly JAEEGL01 (sample SAMN16246548, study PRJNA631951) | gut metagenome | biome: gut microbiome; feature: rumen; material: fiber-attached | host: Bos | place: Iran: Karaj | collected 2018-10 | reverse complement strand
ATAAAGGTAATGAAGTAAGTACTCCGATTATGAGATATCAAACGAGGGCTTCCGCAATATGTGTGGAAGTCCTCGTTATCGTTTATCTTTACTCTTTTGGAATGTAAGATTATTCTTTCATTTAACAAATACTGGGGTATAGATACCATTGTCACCTGATGGACTAAGTGATGAGTCGAATGATGTCCATGGGGATACAGTGAAGATGCGATGCAGACGGTCGCAGTAGTATGAGAGACTTACGCTCACATTCAGATTGTCGGAGCCGACAATCATGAAGAAATGCCATCTGCCATCTACCTTGTAAGGTGTGGAGACAGCACGTACCTCACCGTCAATGGTTGCGCACATCATATCTGCTTCTGAAGCATACGGAGCAAGCTTGTCCTGCAAGGTCACTTCGACACACATCAGTTGTTCCAGGATGTCATAGTTCGGTGCCTGCCATTCTGGACGTACATCCGTACCCACAGGTATTGTACTGTCGTCATCGTCAGATGAACAGCCCCATGCCATGAGAGCAAAAGCAATAATTGCAAATATATACCTTTTCATTATCATTACACGTTTTAGAGATTAAAGAGTCAATAAATATCAACAACAGCCAATATCTATTGACTCTATATGAAAAACTACAGTTTAACAACCTTTCCGTTATGTATGTACAGTCCACTGGATACTGGTTTCTTAGGAAGAAGGATACCAGATATTGTGTACCACCTGCCGTCATGTGCTGTCTGCTCAAGATTTACGAAACTGATGTCCGTAGGCTTGTCTGGCGTACCAAGAACATTGTTGGCTGCATAGCGTATGTTACTTGGAGTAACGGCAATAACCTCACCGTCACGTTCGATGGTAAAGTGGAGAGCACCAGAGAGCTTCTCGTCGCATCCAACGCTCAGATAGAAGAGATTATCCTCGTTCATCTCTACTTCTGCCACCTTGCCTGCATTATTATAGACTGTCAGGCAGTCGCCATACTCAACATCAACGCCACTGACGCTTGCAACAATATTCATAGTCGTAGCAGAATGTATGGTTCTGCGACGAACAGATGATACATTACCAGAATATCTGTTCTCACCATAGAAATATGGGAAATCGAGCATGACCTTATCATCAGCTAATCGTTTAAGCATATATCCCTTGCCATATTCCATATACTTCAACGAACCCTTCCACACAAGACCAGACGATGTGCGGCTTGCTATGGCGAATGCATCCTGTGACTTGATGATGTCACCCTCTGAGGCATGTTCCATATAGTTGCTCATAGCCTGTTCTATAGGCAGATTTATGGTTGTAAGATATCCTATACGGTTCCAGTTCTTGTGTATAGTCAGAATGCTGATGTTAGGGAAACCTTCAAGACATACGTTCTTGTCACTCATAGAGTAAACCATAAACATTGCTGACATGTACTGCTCATCAATGATGCTGTCACCTGTCCATGTATAGCTTCGTGACTGAGAGTCCTGAACATACTCCCATTGCTTGGTAGTAGTACCATTTACATAGACTATCTTGTCGCCCACGTCCCATTTAGTATTGTGACACAGGAACTCAGATATAGTCATATCCATAGGCAGTACATTGAATGTAACCCAGTTCCATCCTTTCTTCAACTTCAGCATCTGCACGTTGTTGAACATATCTGCAAGGACTACAGGTGATGTTGCCGAACCTAAAATCCTGTCCTTTGTGAATGTTATCGGTTTATCATCACTGGTCTTCAATGTATATATCTTGCCAGTAGATGCATCGAAGAACTTGAAGTTTAGTTCATCATGATTGCTGTCAGACGAGTTGCCGTAGATATTGATATACACAAGTGCCTCATTTGCGTTGGCAGTATTATTCACTTCCACATGTGCAACTCCGACAACCTGCATACGGTCATTGAAGGCGGCAAGTATATCGTCAGTATCATTTGCCACCACACCATCTATCTTCACACGTGCAACCATCATCATGGTGTGTAGGTTCTTCAGGCTGTCACTTACAGCCCATTCTGGTTCATCACCACGAACATTGAGTGTCAGAGGCAAAGGCTCAGACATTCCATTGTCGCCATTCAGGGTAATCTGCTCATTGTACGTACCTATGTTGATGTAAGGAGATACAGTGAGAGTGATTACCTCTTCGTCAAGAGCGTTGATGACGCCACTTGTCTTTGAGGCAGAAACCCACAGAGGCAAGTCGCTAAGCTCATAGTTCTGACGCTGACCGCTCAGATTGTGTATTACCACATCCATGCTTAATCCTTCACCATAGCGTATATTGCTTGTGATGTTCTTTCTGTCCCAGCGTAGTGGATTGCGATATACAAAAGCATTCATCATCACAGGGCTTGCCAACAGGTTACCCTGCAAGTCTGGCAATTCCTTGACGGTGAGATAGACATTAGTCTTCTCTATTGCATAGGCAGGTTCCTTGATGTTGACGAGCAACTGGTTGCCACTGGCAACATAAGAGAAGCTGATATTATCCAGTTGTGTCTTACTCAACATCGGAGCATAGTTAGAACGGTCAATCATGTCTGTCAGACTTGACAGGTTGACAAGAGTATCAACTCGTTCAACGACATTACCCTGATTGTCCTTATACCGTTTCAGACTGACACCCGTAGGCTCAAGATGTATAGTATTGTCATCCTGACGTTCTGAACGCTCAAAGCTGAGATATGCCATCAATGATGACATCCTGCCGTCAGGAGTGTGGGTAGCCAGTTCGTTGATGAGGCTTATTGGCAACACACTTGAGTACATACCCACCTCGTCAATGTTACCAGTCATTACGTCCTTCTGCGTGTTCTTGTCAACGAATGTAGAACCAAGTGCAACATGGTCACCCGAGATACCCTGAATGCTGTCGGCTGGGAATGATTCTATAAGTTTAGAATCGACATACAGATTGGCAACATTGCGTGAACGTGATACCGTCAATGCAACATGATGCCATTCGAAGTCGCTGATGAAGTAGTCAGTCTTCTTCTCCCATCCGTCTGAGCGAACATAGAGATTATGGTTGTCCGTTCCGATATTTATCTGGTCTCTCAAGCCAGCTTCCTTAGTGGCTGCCGTGGCATCACCCGTAGAGAAGAATGATGCGACGCGGTCATACGTACGTACCCAGAACATCAGAGTGTAGTCATGCTCGTTTGAGCGTATGAACTTGTCTGGGGCAAGGCGCAATCCCGTTGTTCCGTCCATCTTTATAGACAGTCCTTCAGGGCTCTTCCATGATGTTGCAAACAAGTGTACATCCATGCTGGCAGGTGCCTTGTCATAACAGAATGAGCCTTTGCCCTCGTTCATTGGGTAGTAGTCGAGGAGACCGCTCTCGTAACCTGTCAGGTTCTTCATTCTGTACATGTCAATACTTGACGATTTCATGGCACGGTTCCATAGGCGGAACTCAAGCATTTCGCCCTTGTAGTTCCTGTCTGCCTCCGAAAACTCGCCTCCAATCATCAGTAATGAAGAACCCTCATGCTTACCTGCTATTGTCTTTGTTCCGATAGCCTTGCTTCCGTCGAAGAAGTGTATCCTCACGCTGTCAGAGAGGTGCTCAAGAGCGTATGACACATCACGTAGTATGCCATTGAACGGAACGACAGAGTCTGACACGACAGTCTGTTTGTTGATTGTGGCAGTAAGATGACGGTCGGCAGAGATACCGAAGAACAAACCATTTTCTACACCTCCGTGGCGGAAAATAGTCATGTCCCTCTTCTCAGATGCAGGGTTGAGCATTACGTCCACCGTAAAGTCCTTACCAGAGAGATTACGCGTACCATTGGTAAATGCCATTGACGTAATTCCATCAAAGTGCAGTGATGTCAAGGTAGAAATATCCTTGCTCACAGGCGTACCAAGCAACTCGAAGTTGTTTATCTTGCTCAGATAGTTGCCGGCGATAGGCTCAGAGAATGTCATCTTCAGGTCATCGCCAATGCCAAGTATTCCGTTCAGAGGAGCAGGAGTGCCAAACAGTTCTGGCAGACGTGTGTCCTTTATACCCTTGAGTATAGGTGACGACTTAGTGAGGAAGCCACCAGCATAGCGGCAGTAGTTGACGGCACGTACGTCGTAGTACTGCTCCACAGGGTCATTCTCACCATAGAAGCGTGCCACGATGATACCGTCGGACGGTATGGTATCAGTCACGCCACTTGCCTTAGCCAGCAATTTCTTGTCGGCATAGTATGAGCATGTGCTCACCCAGTCCTTGTCGCCCTGATTGGACAACTTGTATTGCAACTCGATATGGTCGAAGTTAGGGAAGTTGACGTCAAAGCCGTCAATCCTTACAGGCATATACCATCCCTTACGCTTTCCGTCGTATGGACTCTCGGTGTTCATCACCCAGTTGTTGCCCGGCATGGACACATTAACCTTGCCGGCGGACGGAATGAAGTGGGCAGAGAAATTGACTGAATATACCCGTGAATTATCCTCTGGGTCTTTGAGGCATATCTCCAGATTCTCGTAGTCGTATGACGTACTTGGATAGACCGTAATCTCCTTTGTTATCACATTGTGCTTACCCGTTTTCGTGTCAAACAGAGGGTAGAAAGATACTGTCTCGCCAGAAGTGGTGAGTGGCTTGCCGTCAACGCATACCTTGGCACCCTTAGGATTGCTGCTTGACCCCAGGAAGTACTGCATGATGAATGTAGCCTGATCTGGGTAGTCGCTCTCGTTTGCCATGTGGAGTACGAAACGTGCCGGCTCGTCAAACGGTACATTGCTTACCACAGCCTGCTCAACCCAGATATTTGGCTTGTCGATAGGCGTAGTGGCTACGTCAAGTACCGTACCTGGCTGATACCATTTGGTACGTCGTTCACCCTCGTATGGCTGATTGGTCACACCACCACGTGTGCGGAACACGAAGTTGGAATATACGTCAATGTCAGAGTCAGGATGGTAAGGCTGACCATATTTCAGCTCGTCAAGCACTTCTGTTGTCATGTTCAGCATCTCGTCATATACCACGCCATCCTTGTCCTTGTAGTCCTCTTCGCTGATAGAGTACTGACCATTGCGTGTACGATAGACATCCACATTCAGACTGCTCTTGTGTGATGTGCTGAGCGTGAAGCCCACCTTCTTTGCCTGTGTCATGTTCTCGCCGCTCTTGTCCTGGAAACTGAAACTCAGGATTGGGACAAACTTAAACGTGAATCCTTTAGCCGGAGTGGCTGATTGTACTTTCATCGCGTTATTTTCGTCATCTCTGATGGCAGTTGCATCATTTCCTTCTTTCGTAATTCTCTGGATGACAGGTAATGCCCAGATTGGGAACAGACTGGCAATACTTGCATTGTTAAGTCCTGGCCACTTGATAAAGCCAGACTTATTGCGTGAAGCAGAGAAACTCTCTGAATACTGCAGCGAACCAACGCCACCGTCAATGTCGTAGTTCTTAACCAGATTATTGCTCTGCACATTCAGTTTCTCCATCTCGTTCTGTGCAAGCATATCAATCCAGTAACTCATCTGTTGGTTGATGTCCTGCACCTGATTCACGTTCTCGCCCTTTGGATTCTTAGGATAATACACCTTTACGGAATCCGTACAGCCGAAGAATGGACTGCCGAGTGCGGTGAGGCTTACATATACAGGCTCACGCTTGTTGTCTGCAATGCTCTGTGCCTCCTGTTCGCTGACAGAGTCCTTTGGCATGATGAGACTGTTACGCATCTTGGCAAGCTGTGGCAACAGCTCATCCTCGATATACGTCTGAGTGTGGACGAATGTTGACTGTACCTTGTTGCCGACACCCATAACCTCGTCACGGACGAGATACACCTTTTCGCCGTTTACATCCATACCTTCAGCAAGAACCTTCATACTGCCAACCTTGACCTTGACGGTAGTATTCACACCTTCCTTGGATGTTACTTGGAACGAGCCGCCCTCGTGGGTCTTCATCAGCTGATACTGCTTTTCTGGGATGGCACGCACTGCGATGGCATCCTGAACAATCAGCTGCTCGTTAGTACCCATGAAGATGTCTGCCATTCCTGCTACCCATCTCTGTCCAGTCTTGGTCTGTATGCGTTCCGTGACATCAATATTATAGCTTGTCGTCCAACTGCCATTGTATGTTGAAGCCAGCGTAAAGGCGAACTTCTTGTCAACCTTTGTCTCTGTTATTGTTCCGCTTTCATTACCCGCACCTGTTGCAGGAGTAACAGCTACGGCACCTGTGTAGATAGTAGTCTTGGTACCACTTGTTCGGTCCATTGATATTCCCGCAGTTCCCTCGAATGTAGGTGAATACGTGTAGCTGAGTTTTGAACCAGCCTCAAGATATGAGTAGCTTCCGTTACCAGGTGGGTCACGGAGTATGTCAACAAGTCGTGGATAGCTTGCTGCAACGGTGTATGCACCTTCAGCCTTTGGCGTGGTTGCCATGACATATCCGCGCATGAGCTTGCCGTCCAATGGCTTTACGTCATAGTAGTTGCCGTCGTACTTCAGGGTGATATCCACGCTCTTGAGAGCATCATTTCCCGTAAGTACGTTTGTCGTGTTGGCAGGAGTGAATACGTATGAGCCGTAACCGAGACTGTCGAGAACAATGTTAGTGGCGGCATTGCTCTCCTCCGTACTGACGAGGTAGTTCTTTATGCTCACCGTTCCGTGGTGCAGATTGACGATGTCAGGCTGTGCGGTCTGTTTGTTGTTCCAGTAATACTTCTCACAAGCCTGAAGCATCCATCCGTATGGCGAACCAGCCATGAATACAGGATAGCCGAGTGAATACACGGCAGTACTGTCGGTTACGGTGTCATTGACCTTATTCTTCATGTATCCCCAGAGCTGAACCACCGCATTGTTACCGATATTATCGGTAGCGGTTGTTGTCTTCGTTCCGAAGTAAGGCTCGCCCTTGGCATTGAACTGTTTCACATCCACCGTAGGTATGTTGTGATATATGCGGTTGTACTCACACACATCACCGTTTACCTTTGTCGTCAGGTCTATCGTCTCACCCACCTTTCCCTGCTGGAACAGTGTGGCATAACCATTGGCAGACACCTCAATGACCTTATACTTGACCGGAGGAACCATCAACTGGTATTCGCCCGTCTTGTTGTCTGGACGGATGGTCATGGCGTGACGTGTCACATTGACTCTCGCCGTGTCATTGCCTTCAGCACCGAACGTGACGATGTAGTCGTCGGTATGTACGTTATCGTCGTTCTGCTTGCGTATGAGCCATGAAGTGTTGTCTCCCTCAAGCTGCATGACAATCTTGAGCGAGTCACCGAGGTTGTTCCTTGACAGAGACTGACCCAGTGGCTTGTCGCCCTGAATATCACCGCCGACAACCCTGCCTCGCAGCATCACCTTGGTAGAGTCCCAGAGAGTGACGCTTGCCACGTTCTTCACGAAGTTATATGCAGTCCTCTTGTCTGGTGTCTCTGCGTCCCTGTTGATGAGGAAACCGTCATCTGCAAATATATGGCCATTCTTGACAGCCTGTACACTATGCGTGCCGCGTGGGATGCTCAGGGTGAATGCACCCTGTGTGTCAGTAGTGATGACCTGCTTGCTGGCATCGAGCATCACATTGCCGTCAAGCTTGAACGATACACCCGGTACAGGTATGCTTGTGTCACGGTAATAGATATTACCTGAATAGACATAGTATGTGTCAAGATAGAAGTTGAAGTCTTCCTTCCAGTTGGTACTCTGGGTGAAATTCACCACACCGCCATTGTTTGGTGATGTGAAAGCACCAATGTCCGTAGATGGTATTGATACATTGTATGTACCATTCGCCTGATATGGCAGTCCACGGAACACGAAATAGCCTGCATTGTCCGTATATGCAACATATTCCTTGTCTGCCTCCATGATGGCAGACCCCGGAGTACATATCACCTTGATGCCAGACAGGGCAGTACCGTCCGCCATGCGTACATAGCCTTCAATCTTACCAGTTGTCTCACATCCCACGCCAGATACGATGCTACGGTTTATGTTCGTACCCTCGCACTCGTAGATGCTTTCCACGCTATAGTCATACGCCTGCTGTACGAGTACGGTCTTATCCTCAAAGTACTTGGTGTCAAGCTTCCGTGCCACGGTGTCGGTCCATGCAGCATTGGCATCATCCGTATGCTTACGTCTCAGCACACGATAGTAGTCGAGGTCACCTCCGCTTGTTTCCCACACCAGTTCCACGCTGCTCTGCTTCTTGTTTGCCTCCAGCTTGGTGATGAGGTTGTTGCTCTCAAAACGGTAGTTCTGCAACTCCTCCCTGTCAATCTTCCTGACAGGAATAACGATACTGTCGGCATCAGTCTCCAGGAATCGCATAGGCGATGAACCGCGACGTGCAATGATGTCGAACGAATAGTCCACATACTTGCGCGTGAGTTCCTGCTTGAACTGATGCTTCGTGATGGCATCATCATTGGCTGACAGATCTACAATCCTTGATTCCACGCCATTCTTGCCATGCATATTGATGCGCAGTTGCATACGTGCACGCTTATCCCATATCTGCGTGTCATACAGGTCCTTCACGTCCTCACTTGTCAGCTTGTAATATAGATTGTTACCTTTCTCTTCCCAGCCAGAGCCAAGCTGTGCAGCCATCTGTACCGTAGAAGTCGAGTTGGTATATATTCCTCCCTGAGGGTCTGTAATTTGTGCCTTCTTCATTATAGGAACAATCTCAGCATTTTCAATAGCCCATCCGTTACCAAGTTTCGCCACAAGTTCCTCGTCGGACAGGTTGCCGATCTTGTACATGGTGTTTTCACCATACTTGTAAGTCCAGTTGTTGAGTATGGTAATGTTGTTGTTGCCGAATCCGCCAGCTATAGCCCAGCCATAAGGTGAGAAGCACATATCATAATATGGGATGTTCGTGAAATTACCGTGCATCAAGCAGTTGTATGCGTTTGTACCGATGCCGTCATTGTCCCAACCGCTTATAAAGCCGAATCTGCCACTGCCACTTCCTTTAGCATAACCGTCAAACAGACAGTTGGTGAATGTGTTATATGTACTTGTTTCACCATGACCGAGAAAACCGCCGACGTATGCACTATTGGTTTCAATTGAGACAGACACTCTCACGTTTTCAATATAGTTGGTAGAGTTGTTTACCACATGACCGATGAGACCCGCAGAATGTGCGTAGCCTTCCACCTTTCCTTTCACGTGCAGGTTCTTGATGGTTACGTTCTTTACCGATGGGAAAGGAGCAGCAAACTGCTGGTAACTCTTATCCCACAGTATATTCACATCCAGTATGTGACCGTTACCGTCAAATGTACCTCTGTATGGCCATGCATCCATTCCGCATGGTGTGCTCGTGGAGATGTCGGCAGCCAGGACAGCATTGACATCCGCATTGCCAGCTGCTTCTCGAACTTTTGCTACGAATCTTTCCCAGTCCGTAGCTGAGTTGATGACATAGAAGTCCTTGCCGTCATGTTTCGTGACTTGCAGTTCCTTGTCTGAATAATAACTTGTGAAGAAGCAGTTGTTAAGCTTCAGCGACGCGTCCGTGTTACTGCATCTTGCAAAGGTACTGCAGGCCCTCCTGTCAGTCGAGATATTCTCTGGGGCAAAGATGCAGGAATTCAGGGTAGCCTTGGATGACGCAGAGCCAATCCAGCCTATCATACCACCATTGGCATAGCATTTCCTGCCATAGGCATTAGTCAATGTTCCATCGAAACGACAGTTGTTCATCTCCAGCTCACCCGTGATTTCGCTTGAGCTCAAGCTGCCTCTCTCGGCACCTACAGAACCTACAAAACCACCGAAACTGGAATCGCCGTTGAGATTGGCAGATATTGAGACTGATACCCAACAGCCGTTGATGATGTTTCTCATACCCGTGGCAGCACCCACGAGTCCACCTGAGAACTTGGCAGTCGAATTGATGCTTCCCTTGACACGCAGGTTCTTGATTGTTGCTCCGGATATATGCATGAAGGGAGCAGTCATGACATCATTGTTGTTGTAATTGATTGTCAACGTATGACCATTACCATCAAATTCACCCGTGAAAGGATGCTCCTTAGTACCTATCTTTGCCTGACTGCTTGATGTGGCCGTGGCACCAAGGCTGACATCATTAGTCATGAAGACATGCAGGTTGGTGTGTCCCTGACTCACCATCTTGCACACACGTTCCCAGTCTTCTATGCTACCGATGCAGAATAGAGCCTTCGAATAGTCCGTATTGTGTTCCTCAAACTGCTTCAGCTGATTCTGGTTGCTTATGACGAAACGTCCATGAATGGACTTGATATCCGAACTGTTGTCGAACGTGATATTCACTACGTGCTGTTCATCGTTCCATGCATCTGTCCTGTTCACCGTAGCATTGCTTATGCTTGGCAACGCCATGATATCTGGAATCTGATAGATGGCAAATCCGGAATTGTCTGTCCACTGCCACATACTTGTATAGACACGACGTATGCGATAGGCAATAGGGTAGCCGGCATACTGGTTCAGCACAGTCTCATCCTTGAAGGTATAATCCTGTTTACCCTGTTCGTATCTCACCGATGCAGACACCGTGAACCAGTTAGGGTCGGTACGCAAGGTTGACCCCGTTGTGTTACGCTGAATCTCAAAGTAGTCGCCGTCCGTTATGTCCTCCATATCCGCATTGGATATACTCCAACTAAGCAGGGCATTACCTTCCGGGTCATATTTCACACGCAGTCCGTCAGGATAGTGAATCATCCTGGTCGTGGTGTGCTCAGACCTGACATTCTCATTCACCTCTTTTCCTTCAGTATCGATTACATGTGCCTCCACATATATGTCCTTCCATGGACGGTCGGCAGGTATGTAGGCAATGCCGACGAGACTGTTTGTCGGTAGGTCCTGTGAGAAGTCCTGACCTGTCAGGGCATCCGTGTAGTACAGCTTAGCCCACTTGACACTGCGTGCCGTCACGCTATATGTGAGCATCTGTTGATTGACATGCTCCGTGTCAAAAGCAAGCATAGGTTCACCGAGACTGATGGATACCTCTGGTGCATCAGGACAGTTCCATTCCGCAAGGGTATGGAACGAAGACTTATTATTGTTGTCAACAGGAATATACCAGTTGCGGTCACGGTCCTCGATGTGTACCCACATCTCAATCTTCAGCGAGTGACCTCTCAGCGAGCGTGGCACAACCCAATCCACGGTAGTGGTGAAATGGTCGTCATTATCATCATTGTAGCCCAATGTGTAACTCACGGTATTACTCTCGCTCGTGAATGACTTATAACCGTTCTTCACCTTGCCGACAAGCTGGAACGTACCGCCCTGATAGGCGTGTATGTTACACTTGCCGCTCTCCTTGTCACTTGTCAGCTCACTATAATCCACGCAGTTCCAGTCGAAGAGACTCTGACGACTGCCACCATCCACCACAAGGTAGATGTGTCCCTCGCTGATACCTTCGTTAAAGCTACCATCGTACTGAGTAGGGAGGGTGAAGCGAATCTTGTCCACACCCATAATCATGGCAGAATAGTTCATCCTGTTCTGCATGAAGTCGTCAGCCCTTACTTGCAATACATGTCCCAGTCCGAATAAGACAAGAACCATAAATAGTACACGTGTCCTCATATATCTATTATGCTGTTTTGTTTTGTTTGTATTTATTTTTAGGTTTCAGGTCATCAGGTTTCTGGAGCAATGTGTTGAGCATCTTCACCGCAGACAGGTATCAAACCTGATAACCTTGATATATTGCACAAAAATAAGTAAAAAAAGTAGAATACACACAAGCAAACGATATTTTTTTTGATTTTTCCGAAAAAAACAGACTTCCCAGGGGCGGTTATCCTCCCAAATTGAAAACATAACCCATGCTAACTTCCTCAAGTTTCGGAAGTACTTCTCTTGTAGTAAAGAGTCGTAAAGAGAAGTTAAATGGAGTAAAGGGACATTTGCACTTGTGCAGATGTCCCTTGCTTATGCGCTTAAATGATTACGCTACAAGCGCTTGCACCGATAGCACCAGCAATGGCGCTGAGGATAGCAATTGCAAGCTTGATGATGGTGTCCCACTTTGACTTGTTCATGATTACGGCCCCCCGACCCCCAAAGGGGGCGGCCTCCGGTTAGGTGGGGGGGATGGAGACCTAAGGTTAACAAATGTTGAGTTTGTGAGTTTGTAAGTTTTTTAGTTCTTGCGGAAAAGGTTAAACGCAGAGGGCACAGAGGAGGCCCCCCGACCCCCGAAGGGGGCGGCCATTCGGGCTAAGTCAATTCTAATTACTAATTGCTAATTAAAGGGTATTTCTCCCATATTAATCCGGATGGCTGCCCCCTTTGGGGGATAGGGGGCTCTCTCTCCCTCCCTATAGGGAGGGTTAGGGTGGGTCTTTAGGGCCTTAGAAGCTTCCGTTGTCGTCACCGCCTCCGCTTGGGTTGGTGTTGCCACCGCCTCCGCTTGGTGTCACGCTCTGTCCTGACGATGGGAGGGTCACGACGCCCTGAGCATCGATGTAACGGCAGATGACCTGTCGCACGTTACCGAGCTGGAGCTGCTTCTTGATGCGCTGTGCCTCCTGATAGGCAGCTGTGCCCTTGTCGCCATTGGTGGCAGAAGGCTTGTTGGCGTTGAGCCATGCAGATACGCGAAGAGCCTTCTGCTTGAATGTCTCCTGTTGTGCAAGCTGCTTGGCAGTAGGTCCGCCAGTGTAAGGATTGCAGATCTTACCAGTGTAGCAGTTGCCTGAAGAGTGGTTGAAGTTGAAGTAGGTATTGCTATGACTGCAAACCTTGCCACTCATTCCCTTGATTGTGTCGATTGGAATTACTTTTGCCATAGTGATTTTAAGTTTTTTGTGTTTGTGAGTTTTTAAGTTTTTGCAGAGATTTATGTTTCAACACAGAGGACACTGATGTCACTGAGTTGTTCAAATCATTTTTTCGCACGAATTATCATGTAATTGACCACGAATAATCATGAAAATTTTTTACAATTTAATTGTCACAAATAGATTTCGATGTCGAAATCATAATTAACGATAATTGGCTACGCCTAACTAAAGTTTAGTGTTAAAATTCATGACAATTTATGGCAAATTCGCGGTAATTCGTGTTCTCAAAAAGTTACCCTCTCAAGAAAGTTCTCTTTGCTCTCTGTGTTTGTGCGCACAGTTCATGTGTAAAATTCTTCGGCAACCCTTCGTGAACCCTTCGTAAAGGATTCGGGAGGCGGATATGTTCCGGACGGCTGCCCCCTTTGGGGGTTAGGGGGCTTGTGGTCTATGCTTCTGAATCACATTGCAAAGATACGGCGAATCTGACATACCGCCAAGGATTTTGGGGACGTCAACTGCACAACACTGCACAACTTAAATTTTGTGCTTGAAAGATTTTGATATTCAACGAAAAATGATTATATTTGCATTGCAAAAACGCAGAGTCCACAGAGGAAACAGAGGACACGGAGGAGGCCCCCCAACCCCCAAAGGGGGCGGCCATTCGGGCTAAGTCAATTCAAATTACTAATTGCTAATTAAAGGGTATTTCTCCCATATTAATCCGAATGGCCGCCCCCTTCGGGGGTCGGGGGGCCTCGTGCTCTCTGTGTTGAAAGCGCAAACTCACAAACACAGACACTATGAAGAAGGAATTTCTATCAAAACATGATTTGGGAGTGGCATTCTTCCCAGACACTGATTCGCGTTATGCACGTCAAAAGCTATGTGAAATCATACATGACGACCATAAGCTGATGGCTCGTCTGGCGAAGACTGACTACAGAAAGAAGTCCAAGTGTCTAAGTCCTATTCAGTTAGAGCTGATATTTGAACGGTTTGGCAAACCGTACTGATAATTTTAGGGAAATTTTTGGGAAAAACTCTGCTCGCAAGGTATTAAACATCAACACATTAAAAGCATTTTTGCGCAATTAGGGAAAAAATATTTAAAAAGTCTATCATACGCGTACGTGTATAAGAGTATTTTAAAGAAAATTTCCCTTTTTTGGGAAAATAGCACCTATCCATCGGAATTACACAATGTTAACAAGATGAAAATTTCCCTAAATTTCCCTTAAAAAATCCCTAATTTTTTACACAGACAAAAAATAATAGTGGTTTTTCTTGATATGTTGGTATGTAAATCATATTCTTGCGGTAGATTTTGCTAAATATGTCCTACATTCCTTTGTCATGCAAGGCAAAGTATTCGTTTGTGACGAAGTTGCGGAGTCATTGTTCGACGCCCCAAACCGATGTCCGGCTGCTTCATTTTGGCATTTTGCGGTAATATCGGAGAAAATGTAACGTTTCGTGATTTTTTGTTAAATATATGCCTGAAATGTCGCAGATTTTTATTATCTTTGTACTAAAGTTTTTCAACTTCCGCAAGCTCCAGTTGAGTAAAAAATATGGGACAGAAAGAATACATAAAGTTATTTGAGGAGAAGAAAGTTCGTTCTGTATGGGATGATGAGAAGGAGGAATGGTTCTTCTCCATTGTGGACGTATGTGGTGTTTTGACAGATCAGCCAGACTACGACCATGCGCGTAACTATTGGAAGGCGCTGAAACACAGACTGATAAAAGAAGGGAATAAAACGGTTACAAATTGTAACCAGTTGAAGATGATGGCTAACGATGGTAAAAAACGCCTTACCGATGTTGCCACTGTTGAGCAACTCTTCCGCATCATCCAGTCTATCCCGTCGCCAAAGGCAGAGCCATTCAAACAATGGATGGCACAGGTTGCGGCACATCGTCTTGAGCAGATGCTGGATGATGCATGGGTGAGTGGAAGGAAAATCGACTTGAGACAACGATAAATGAGAAATTTGCAGGTATTGGATTTGAAGTGAAATGATGGGAGGAGTTGAAATGAACACAGAGATACCGAAATATGATGAAAAACTGCTACGAGCTGTAGCCGATATTAAAGAAGCAATCCTTCAGGGGCAGTATGAGGCTGCAAAAGGAGTTAACCGCATACAATTAGCAGTGTACTTTGGCATAGGCAAGTATATTTCGCAACATACTCGAAATGACGTATGGGGTACTGGTGCATTGGAAGCTATCAGTCATCAGTTGCGTAGAGAACTGCCAGGACTGAGAGGCTATTCTGCAACTCAGATGAAAGAAATGCGTTTGTTTTATGAGGCATGGATGATGCTTGATGCCAATTCGTCGGTCGTAACCGACGAATTAGAAAAATCGTCAAGTGCAATTGCTGAAATTCAAGCAAACAATTCGTCGGTTGCAACCGACGAATTGCAAGTTGCCGAACCTCATATAGATATACGTCGTGCCATACATATCCCCAATATAACAGAGTTCCCTGTTGAGGATTTTTTCAATGTGCCTTTTACACACCATACACGTATTATTGCAAGTGCGAAAACGCTTGATGCGCGTTATTACTATATTCATCGTACAGCAGAAGAGCATCTTTCTGTGGAAGCGTTGAAAAAACTCTTGAAGATTGACGCATACGGTTATCGTGAACAAATGCCGAGCAACTTCACCAAGACCATCTCCAATGCTGCGATGATGCGCAAGGCAGTGATGATGTTTAAGGATGAATATATGTTGGATTTCATCAATGTGGAGGAGATTGGAGTACGTGACAGCATAGACGTGGATGAGCGTGTGGTGGAGAAGGAAATAGTGAGTAAGGTTAAGAATTTCATCATGACCATAGGACGTGACTTTACGTTCATGGGCAACCAACAACTGTTGGAGGTGTATGGTGTAGAACAGTTCCCTGACTTATTGTTCTTCAATCGTGAGTTGAATGCGATGGTGGTGATAGAACTGAAGACTGGGGAGTTCAAAACCAGTTATCTTGGGCAGTTAATGGGATACATGACCATTCTGGATGAGAAGGTCCGCAAGCCTCACGAGAATCCAAGCATTGGCATTGTACTTTGTAAATCGGCAAATCGTGAGTATGTAGAATTTATGATCCGCGATTACTCAAAGCCTATGGGTGTTGCTACTTACAAAACGGCAGATGATATGCCTGAGAATATCCGCAAAGTACTACCAGATATGGAAGATTTAAAGAAACTCTTAGGTGACAGAAAGGATTAAGTGTATGGGACAGAGTGGATTTCTCAAGTTAAAAGAAGGAAATCAACTGGTGACAAATTGTCACCGGTTGAAACTTGTTGCAGATGATGGCAAAAAACGTCTTACAGATTTTGCTACCAGAGCAGAAACATAGTTCTGTATAAATCTCCATTGTGAATATAGAGTAGGCTCCAGCCTACAGTATTGACTCAGTACTGACTTATATGAGACTTTCGTGAGTGCTGAGTTTATATGATTTTTTTCTTTTGTCGTTTGTTCTTTTCTTGCGTTTTCTTTGTGTTTTATTGTAATTATTTGGTATCTTTGCACCGTTCGTTGTAACACTTGCAATGTGACGTATTCTCCCATTGTTCGGCAAATGTCTTGCTGATGATGGAAATTGTTCGATCTGTACGTTGTAGTTTTGCACAAAGGTGCATATTAGAACTTGGCGAAGCGGTCTCACTGACCGCAGGGAAGTAAAAACAGTCAAGAACTTTTCTCACTGACCAGCGGGAAGTAAACAGAACAAAAACAAGAAAAAACATGTTTTTTTTGATTTTCTTTTGTTTTTCCCATGTTTTTCTAACTGGCCGCACTACGGCAAAAAACAACACACAGCTTCAACCATACAGTTCGAAATTGTTTCAGGATACGACGTGCTTGATGACGGATGACCAAATGTTATGAACATAAAATGAAACACTTCCTTCTTGATACTGTGTAGTGAGAGCTATATGTGACTCGTATAGGAAGTACGAAGGATTAATGAATGACGTCTGGCATTTTGACATAAAAAAAGAAATAATCAAACAAACAAATACAAACTAAACTATTTTTACATGAAAGGAAAGAATCTTTTTTCATTGAGTCTTCTTTTGTGTGCCGTGTCAGTTAATGCACAGAAGGTTCCTGTATGGAACGACCCTGTGGTTAATCAGGTAAACAGGAAGGCTGACGTATCAGACTATTTTGCTTACGAAAATGAAAATCTTGCTAAGAATGGCGTGAGCCCTGTGGCTAATGCCAAGAAGAACTCTGCACGCTTTTTCTCTCTCGAGGGCAACTGGAAGTTCCATTGGGTAGAGAGTGCTAACGAGCGTCTCAAGGACTACTACTCTTACAAGGTCGATGACTCTAAGTGGGGAACCATGCCTGTTCCTGGTATGTGGGAACTCAACGGCTATGGTGACGCAATATACGTGAACAACCATTACGCATGGCGCAGCGACTGGGTGGGTGTGCCTCCTACAGTTCAGGACAAGGGCAACCACGTAGGTGCTTACCGCCGTACATTCACTATCCCTGCCGACTGGAAGGGACAGAATATCTATATGCATATCGGTTCGGCTACATCTAACGTAGAGGTCTATATCAACGGCAAGTACATTGGTTACTCTGAGGACTCTAAGGTGGCTGCCGAGTTTGATGTAACCAAGTTCCTCGTTCCTGGTAAGGAAAACCTTATCGCTATGCAGATTATGCGTTGGTGCGATGGCTCATGGAACGAGGATCAGGACTTCTGGCGTCTCTGCGGTATAGCACGTGAGGCTTACCTCTACTCACGTCCAAAGGTACATATTGAGGATTTATTCATCACACCTGACCTTACAAACAGCTATAAGGACGGTAAACTCAATATCCGTCTTACTGCTCCTGCAGCCAAGGGCAAGAAGTTTGCAGTCAAGCTCCTCGACCCTAAGGGTAAGGACGTTACTCCTAAGACAGATGCTCTCTTCATCGGTAAGGATGGTAAGGCAGAGACAAACCTCAGCCTTTCTAATCCTGAGAAGTGGACAGCAGAGACACCTGCTCTCTATACACTCTACGTTTCTCTCTACGATGGCGACAAGCTTCTTGAGGTTATCCCACAGCGAGTAGGATTCCGTAAGGTGGAAATCAAGAACGCACAGCTTCTTGTCAACGGACAGCCAGTCCTCATCAAGGGTGCTGACCGTCACGAACTTGACCCTGATGGTGGTTACGTAGTAAGCGTTGACCGTATGATTCAGGATATCAAGGTACTCAAGCAGCTCAACTGTAATGCCGTACGTACATGCCACTATCCAGACGACCCACGTTGGTACGACCTTTGTGACGAGTATGGTATCTACCTCACAGCAGAGTCAAATATCGAGTCTCACGGAATGGGTTACGGCAAGGAGTCACTCTCTAAGGACGACCGTTTCAACTTCATGCACGTAGAGCGTCAGAAGCACAATCTCTGTGTTCTCAAGAATCACCCTTCAATCATCGTATGGTCACTCGGTAACGAGTCAGGTTACGGCAAGAACTTCGAGGATGCCTACGACTGGGTTAAGTCATATGACTCTTCACGTCCATGCCAGTATGAGCAGGCAGGAACAAACGGTAAGACAGACATCTACTGTCCTATGTACGCAGATTATGCTTGGTCAGAGAAATATACACAGACAGGCAACCCACGTCCACTCATCCAGTGTGAGTATTGCCACACTATGGGTAACTCAGGTGGTGGCTTGAAGGAATACTGGGATCTTGTCCGCAAGTATCCTAACTATCAGGGTGGATATGTATGGGATTTCGTTGACCAGGGCTTCCGTGGAAAGAGCAAGATTACAGGCAAGCAGATTTGGACTTACGGTGGCGACTACGGTCGTTTCCCAGCAAGTGACAACAACTTCAACTGTAACGGTATGATTTCTCCTGACCGTGAACCTAATCCACATGCTTACGAAATCAAGTATTGCTACCAGAACCTCTGGACAACTCTCAAGGACGCCAAGGCAGGTGCTTTCGAGGTATATAATGAGAATTTCTTTGCTCCTGTAAAGGAGACAACTCTCAACTACACTCTTCTTGCTGACGGAAAGGCTGTAGCACGTGGTACAAAGAACGTGAACGGTATTGCTCCACAGGGACGTCAGAACGTCACAATCGGTGAGGTTGCTGAGGCTCTCAAGAATGACGCATACAAGGGTAAGGAACTCATTCTCCGTGTTGAGTATGTTCTTACTGCCAACACTCAGCTCCAGAAGAAGGGTGAGGTTGTTGCTCACGAGGAGTTCGTACTCTCTGACTACGCATACCCAACAGTTGAGGCTATCACAGCTCAGCCAGTTGTTGACAAGAAGGCTAAGACACAGCCAGCATCCGTTTCACTCGACAACCGTGAGGTTTATGCTGTCCTTTCTGCTAACGGAATGTCTGTAACATTCAGCAAGTGGTCAGGATACATCTCTTACATCGATGTGGATGGCAAGCAGATGACTATGGATGATGCAGAAATCGTTCCAAACTTCTGGCGTGCCCCAACTGATAACGACTACGGTGCAGGAATGCATAACCGTCTTCGTGCATGGGAGAACCCACACCTCAACAAGAAGTCATTCGACATCAAGCTTGACGGTGTGAATGGAGTAGCAACAGCAGAGTACGAGATTCGTGGTCTTGATGCTACACTCCGCCTCACATACACTATGACACCAGCAGGCAAGCTAGTAGTTACTCAGGCTCTCACAGTCAATCCTGAGGCAAAGGAAAAGCCACAGATGCTCCGCTTCGGTATGAATCTCCGTTTGCAGAAGCAGTTCTCTAACATCCAGTACTATGGTGAAGGACCAGGCGAGAACTACATCGACCGTAACAACGCTACACTCCTTGGAGTATGGAATCAGACAGTCTCTGACCAGTACTGGGGATATGTTCGTCCACAGGAGTCTGGTACAAAGACAGGTGTACGTTACTGGCAGATGACAGACAAGAATGGTCTTGGTCTCCGCTTTGAGGGAACAGCTGCACTCGAGTGTCAGGCACTTCCTTACACAGTCAAGGATCTCCAGCCAACACATGACAAGAAGCAGTGGCACTCAGGTGACCTCATTGAGCGTCCATTCAACGATGTTCACATCTCTGCTCGCTCTATGGGTATGGGTTGTGTCAACTCTTGGGGCGCATGGCCACGTGACGAGTATCAGATGAAGTGGAAGAACTACGAATACACTTACATCGTCTCACCAGTCAAGTAACTCTCCGATGAAATGAATATACATACAAAAGGAGAATGTGCCAGATTCGGCACATTCTCCTTTTTATTTTATCAATGTATCACCTTGGGTGCCATCATGAGTGTCATCTTGAGTGCCATCCTTTGAAGCATAACTATGGCGTTAGTCATATCTAAGTATGCTGTTTACGAATGCTAATCATACTGTTTAGGATGCGTAAGTATGGAGTTTGTGAAATGTGAAGCCATAGAGTAGGGACGTAATAATGCAAAGCTAATGCGGAAAAATCCCATAATTCCTTTGTGAGTAAGAATAAAAAGATGTAACTTTGCAAGTGCAATCCGTTCCATCATGATGGAATGAGAAAGCGGACATATTGGTAAATACGAATTAAACGTATTCAATTCTTGAAGGTTCTACATTCAAAATAACCCGACCAGTTAAAAAAGCAAATGAACTGACAAGGAAAGTGTTACGCTTTTTTAAATGGAGAACTTGAAGTAAAATGAATAAACACGTTAGGATAGGAACACACTAAAGTATTCTACTGGCAATCATTTATCTTATATTTAGACAAATAATAGCATTCTTATCATGAACAACTACAATTTTATTGAAGACGAAAAACTGTTACTAAAAACCATTTACAGAAGTCAATGTGAATATGGCACATTTACACGAGCTGGAATTCTTAATATAACATTAGATTTGATTGTCTTAGACAAAGTATTGAATCTAAAAAACAGTTACGTTCACTAACGATAGGTTAACCATAGAAAAAGCAAAGGATACAATGACAGTAAAGGTTTTGAATAAAGAAGTAAAATAATAGAACTAAAAAGGTGTCAAGTATTTGCACTCTTGACACCTCCTAAAAAACGTAACAGATGACTGTTTTTTACAAAAAATATTGATTCACATAACAAAAACGCAGAAATACACACTTAAATATCATATTTCTCTAAGTAACATATCATCTAAGTAGTTTTGTCTTTTGTTGTGTAAATTCTTCTTCAGTTATTATTCCTTGTTGTTTTAAGTCTGCTAATTTTTTTATCTCATCCGCTATAGAAGTAGAATTGTCATGTTCAACATTCTTGTTGGAATTCACCACATCAAGCAAAATAGAATAAAGCGGAGACAACATTGCCTCTGCAACCCGTGGAGGTGCAATTCTAACTACAGATTTAGCACTATCACTTGTCCTGATAATAATCATCTTTTTTTTCGGATTCGTTATAGTTTGCGTACTAACATTCTTTGTAGCAGTACTCGCACCAATAGCAGCTCCAAGGCCTCCTGCAACAATACCTCCAATAGCAGTCCTAGCAAATAAACTTCCATTATCAGTTTCAACACTTCCTTTCGTCCACGTGGATTGTTTTCCATTTTCTTCTAAACTAACAGATATAATAGAACTTGTATCCAATAGACATTCTACAATTTCTTTTTCATCGTTAAACAAATTGTCATCTCGACATATATAGTTGAGGCTTTTTATATATATCTTGTTCTGTACCTTATAGTATTCAAACGCCCATTTAAAAATCAACTCTCGGTAATCTGATATGTATTCACGCAGTAAATCATAATCCTCTTTCGTTGGGAAATACATATAACATGGTCCATATGCTTGAAAACGTTTTTCTCTTTCTTCAATGGCACATGCTTTCCCCCGTTCTTTTTCTTCAGATTCCTTTTTTATTCGTTCAAACTCTTGCTGTTGGCGTTCTTTTTCTTCTTTTGACGTAAACAAATCCTCACATACGCCTGCCATAAAAAAGCCAAAAGGAATAGCAAGTATTAGCACTATTATTAAAATAAATACATCCATAGAAACAATTTAAATATTGGTTATGTAAAAGTAATTAAGCTCAATGTTTTTTATTTGACATCATAAATAACTTTGAGTTCATCGCATACTTGTTTGTATGCTTCCTCCACGGTCATATCTTTTACCGCTTCATTCTTTCTTGCATTTCTAATGTCGTCATATCCAAACAATTTTATTTGTTTACGTTGCAAAACTACCACTCCATAGTACCAAGGAGCTTTTCCATCTGCGACATCGCATATAGTGGACATATTTGTACGTGACGAATTGTACCATCTTCCTTGTCTTCATAGTCAAACGTACCGAAATTTTCCAGAGAACATCTGACTGCATGAGTAAGATGTTTCTCACGCATGAACATCCAAAGACTTTTCATTCCACCCTGTGCACTCGCCTTTACCTCTATAGGAAGAATAACTTGGCGGTAACTGGATACATAATCCAACTCTGCCAATGAATTCTTTGACTGTCGCTGCCAATAGTACAAATCATGACGGATGTTTGGCGTGCGATAATGCAACAATTCAAGTCCAGCCATCATTTCTGCCATAGACCCCTTATTAACAAGTTCAGAAACTTCACAAGTAAGAATTTGTTCTGTAAGTTCGGAAATGTCACCAGTCGTCATGTTCAGCAGTCGAAGCATAAGTCCCGTGTCTAACAACAGCATCTTACGATAAGATTCATTAGCCTCGCTTCCCAAAGGCAAACCATTGGCTGAAGAATGAGATACTGGTATCAATATACCTGCCTTTGTAAGCATTTCTAATGCTTTCTTAATGCCAGCCGATTTGTAACCACCTCCGACTTCCGTATAAACAAACTTTCGTGTGGCTTGTACAGCTGCACTACGCAATGTGAGACGAAGTAACATTGGATCTATGCTCTTGCGATATTTTGGGAAATCATCTTCGTATGCCATTACAATATCATCCTGTATCTCTTGGCATGCAAGATAGTCATGTGTTTCCACCCATTTTCCGACAACTTCAGGCATTCCGCCAACAAGCATGTATGTTCTCAGCAACCCAACCAGTTTGCTGTGCAGAGGTGATGGCAATGGATTGGATGCATTGGCTTTGTTTCTCTCTTCCAATAGTAATTGTTCGCCATTAGCTATTAGAAACTCGTCAAACGTCATAGGATAGACAAACATCGAATGAATACGTCCAACACCGAATGTTGGCAATTCGTCAAGGGCAAATTCCAGCAAGGAACCTGCTGCAACCACATGAAGTTCTGGCATATCCTCCTTGAAGAATCGCAAGGACATAATTGCTTTAGGACACATCTGTATCTCATCAAGAAACAAGAGTGTTTTTCCTGGTTCAATCTTCTGCCCAGTTATAGCCGCAATCTGTGGAACAATTCGATTCACATCAATATCACCGCCCTCGAATAATTCAAGTATTGATGCTTGTTTTTCAAAGTTCACCTCCACAAAATTCCTAAACCTCTTACCCAAATGACGTACTGCTGTTGACTTACCAACTTGACGTGCGCCACGAAGTAAAAGAGGCTTGTGCAATTCCCTTGATGCCCACTCTGTCAAATACGTATCAATATATCTTGCGTAATACATAACAATCAATCATTTAATTTATGCTGCAAAGATACGCAAAGAAATAATCCAAACAAATAATTTGTCGAAAAATGACAAAATCCAAACAAATAATCTGTTTTCTCCCTGTAAGACGTACCTCAATTTGGACTATAAGAAGCGATTTCAATAAGTGAAAGTTTGCCGTCCAAAGGGTACAAACATAAAAATTCACAAAGTAAACAGAACAACATTCAGAAAAAACAATTTGTCCTCTGCTTTCTCTGCACTCTGTGTTTTAGTGAAACCTAATTTACAATATTGAAAAAGGCATAAACAATACCAAACCCGTATGTTTTTACGTAATTATTCCGCTATATTGCCGTTTTCCTAACACTGTGCCTCCGCTATTTCTCTGCTATTTCTCCGCTATTCTCCGTTCATATAGCGTAGGCATAGCAAAGTCACTACGGACTCATAGCGGAGTCACAACGTTGGAAGAACGTAATCAGAACCTAATTCTGAAGTATTCCAATGATGACTTGAATGCATCTTGTGCAAAAAGACAGGTGTCACGAAGATAGCCATTTGTCGTCCCCCAGTTCTGTATGCCACGATAATAGAATAGACGCAACTCGTCCGTGATGATAAAAGGCACGATGCCACTATGCAGGCATTGCCAGAACATAATCAAACGACCGACACGACCATTGCCATCTTGAAATGGATGGATGCGCTCAAACTGAACGTGGAAGTTCAAGATATCATCAAGTGTGACGTTCTTGATTTTATTGTATTCCGTAACAATTTCCTTAACGTGCGTGTGAACATCTTCTGGCTGTACAGTTTCTTCGCCACCCACCTCATTTGCGAGACGTTTATAATCACCAACTGCAAATCATGACCTACGGCTGTCGGAGGTGTTTTGCTTCTTTGAAACTACACGAAATCCTGTAGTTCCTGAGAAGTAATAAGACGATAGTCTGTTCACAAATTGTATTGATATGGTAATGTCTTTTTACTCCTCTTTACTACAAGAGAAGTAAATCCGAAACTTGAGTATGAACATATTACTTTTGTCCTATTCTCTCATGATTACTTATATCGAATTTCTGGGTGCTGGTATGCCTTATAAATACGTATTCCAGATATAGTATATATGTAATCATGATAATAATTTGCCTGTTTTTTTTCCTTTGGGATTCCTTCGCCTTTTGTTCGGTTTTCCTTCGGTTTGTCGTCACTTTGTCATTTGTTGGGTATCGTCATAATACTTTAGACTCTTGGTTCAGTTTAATTTTGTCCTATATTTTGCTTATGATTATCGTGTTTGTTTGAAGGCTCATTACCACCATTCTCAGCGTAACTTTTTTTATGCGTTGAAAAAATCATCGAACTGTATGGTTGAAGCTGTATGTTGTTTTTTGCTGCAGTGATGCCAGTTAGAAAAACATGGTTAAAACCAAAGAAAACAAAAGAAAACATGTTTTTTCTTATTTTTGTTCTGTTTACTTCCCGCTGGTCAGTGAGAATAGTTCTATATTATTTTTACTTCCCTTCGGTAAGTGAGACCGCTTCGCTAAGTTCTAATATGCACCTTTGTGCAAAACAACAACTGTACAGGTAATTATGCACACCTGCTTATACATTGGTTTTATACATTTTTTAACCTATGTTATAGGAAGTTAATTATTTATAACAAATGTTATAAAATTTTGAGGAAATTGACTCTTTATTTACCTTTGCGCCATGAAACATGACATAAAAACAATTAAAATTATGAACAAATCTCTTTTTGTATTATTGCTGGTGTTCTGTTCACTCAGATTGTCAGCACAGACGGAATTGAAAGATTCTGGTACTATGTTGCCTGTCACAAATGCAATGGTGTATGATAGTTGTGGTACTGTCATCAGTCATTCGGATGATAGGGGAGTGATAAGGTTGAAGAACGTAAACGTAGAGAGCAAACGTAAGAAGTATTATCATTTCAGGGTGTATTATCGGACGGTGGAGGACGTGAACTCTACGTTGAAGTATTATAATGAAGGTATTGCCGATTTCCTGGTGACGACAAAGAATGGCAAGGCTAAGAGAGTTCGTAGTTATTCATCGTTATTTGCTTCAGATTCTTTGCTTGCCTTGGATATAAGACGGTCGTTTGAGGTGAGTGATATGCATGTAGGTACTCCGTATTTTCACTCAAAGCCTCGTAGGACAACCATCGACTCCACTGGAAATGTTATGCTTGCAAACCATGTTATAGGTTCTTTCGTTAAGCGTGAGGACGCTCATGAGGTGATATACTCTGTAGATGAGTTGTATCCAAAGGCGTCCATTGTCTTGAATTTGTTTGGCTACCATCAGGTTCTGGACAAGCATAAGTCTTCCACGGTGTACCACGATACAGGTTTAGGCAAGCACTCTATATATGATATTAAGGCTTTCAACGAGTATCGTCATCTTACATTGAAACATAAAAAAGAGGCTGTAACGAAGGATATTGATGTAAATGATGAGGTATATGTCATTGCTTCAGAATTCTCGGATGATAAAAAAGGCAATTCTTTCCCGAAAGTTACTAAGGCTATGATTGATGAGTATCGTAATAAATATCCTTTGGAACCTGTTGTTCTTGAACAGTTACCAAAGTTGAGTCCTAAGGATAGAACTAAGATATAACAAAAATGGTTGGTTCCTTCGTGGAGCCAACCATTTTTTTGAGTTTTTAAGTTTGTGAGTTTTTAAGTTTTTTAGTTCTTGGGTTGTTAAGTTTTTAGGTTCTTAAGTTTTTGAGTTTTTTAGTTCTTGTGAAGCATGACATTCAAACATGCAACCATATAACTTTAAAACTTTGTCTTTAAAACATAAAAACTTACGAACTCAAAAAACTTACAAACTTATGATACTATCCGAGGAATGAGATAAGCACACCTGCTGCTACGGCTGAACCGATAACGCCTGCTACGTTTGATGACATACAGTAGTTGAGGACGTGGTTCTTTGGATCGTACTCAGTAGAGATGAGGTTACATACACGGCTTGCCATAGGAACGGCAGAGAGTCCTGTTGCACCAATCAGTGGGTTTATCTTCTTCTTTGCGAAGAGGTTCCAGATCTTTACCATGCCGATACCTGATGCGATAGAGAGACCGAATGCAAAGAATCCACCTACTACGATACCGATTGTAGTCCAGTTGAGAAATGCATCAACTGTCATTGTTGCACCTACACAGAGTCCGAGGAATACTGTACATGTGTTCATGACAGAGTTAGAGATAGTGTCGAACAAGCGGCTTGTGTCAGAACCAATCTCCTTGAGGAGGTTACCGAACATGAGCATACCGATGAGTCCTACTGCTGATGGCACGAGGAGTGCAACGATTGTAGTAACAGCGATAGGGAAGATAATCTTGATGACCTTCTCGTTCTTGATCTTGTTTGAAGGTGGGAAGAGCTTGTCCTGCTCCTTCATGTTGATCATGAGTTCCTTCTTTGTACAGAGCAACTTAACAACGAGAGGAATGATTACTGGTACAAGTGCCATGTATGAGTAAGCTGTGATGGCGATAGGTGCAAGGAGATGTGGAGCCAACTTGATAGTAGTATAGATGGCTGTTGGACCATCAGCACCACCAATGATACCAAGTGAAGCTGCTTCCTTGAGGTCGAACTGACCTGAACCTACTGCGCAAAGGAGTACGGCAAAGATACCGAGCTGTGCTGCAGCACCGAAGATGGCAAGCTTGAGGTTACGGAGCATAGGACCGAAGTCTGTGAGTGCACCTACACCCATGAAGATTACTGGTGGGAGGAATCCTGTCTTGATGAGCATGTAGTAAAGGAAGTTCATCAATCCAAGTTCATGAGCGACATCATGAATTGGCATTTCCCACACGTTATAGTCCTTTCCATTGTAGTGGATGAGACCTGTCTCGTCTGCCTGAAGCACACCCATGTCGCCTCCTGGGAAGTTAGCGATGAGTACACCGAATGCAATAGGCACGAGAAGCAGTGGCTCAAAGTGCTTGACAATACCGAGGTACAGGAGTACGAAGGCAAGCAAGTACATTATTATATATGTACCATTAGAAGCGATGATGTCGCTGAACGCTGTCATCTGGTACAAGTTATTTAAAATTTCTTCCATAGAAGCCCCCCGCCCCCCGAAGGGGGTGGCCATCCGGATTGGGGGGGATGACCTGTTGTTACGAAATAGCCCCGACTTGCAATCGCCCGAAACCGGACGGCTGCCCCCTTCGGGGGTTAGGGGGCTACGCCAACTTCATGATTGGGTCGTCCTCTTCAACTGAGTCGCCTGAGCTGACGAGGATGGCTGTGATTGTACCTGCCTTGTCTGCACGGATGGCATTGAATGTCTTCATTGCCTCGATGTAGCCGAGGGTGTCACCTGCCTGTACTGAGTCGCCAACCTTCTTTGGAGTCTCTGAGTTGTCCTTAACGAGGTAGAACTTACCCTCAAGTGGTGCGAGGATGTCCTCACCTTCACCTGCTGGAGCTGCTGCTGGTGCTGCACCTGCTGCTGCAGCTGGTGCTGGAGCATCGCCGTAAGCAATCTCTACCTTATAGTTTACACCATTTACATTGACAGTAACTGACTTAGGGCCTTCTGCACCACCTGCTGGTGCATTAGCCTCTGCCTTACGCTTAGCGAGGTCAGCCTCGAAGTCTGCCTTAGCCTTGCCTGACTTGTAAGCCTCGTACTGTCCTGGGTGCATTGAGTATTCGAAGAGTTCCTCGTCGTCCTCGCCGAGTTCCCATCCCTTCTCCTGCATCTTCTTCTTGTACTCCTCAAGGTCATCAGGGAAGTAAGACTGTGGATCGTTTGTCTCGAATACCTTGCCTTCCTTCTTTGCAAGTTCAACGATTTCTGGTGCTACAGGACCAGGGAGCTGACCTGCCTTGCCAAGAATCATGTCCCAGATAGTGTCGGCAATCATTGACCAACGCTCCTTGCCCTTCTCCATCTGGATGACATTCATGAGGGCGAGGTTCTTGACATACTGAGAGAATGGAGTTACGAGACATGGGTAACCAACCTTTGGCCATACATACGCAACCTCATCGAAGAGCTTGATGAGAAGCTCGTCAGTAGTAAGCTCTGGCTGGTTGTTCTTTACCTTCCACTTGTTGAGTGACTTGAGGTTGTCCTCGAGGTCAGTCATGAGTGAACCCATCATACCGCCTGGGAGTCCTGGCTTAACGAGAAGTGAGTTGTTGATATGATTGAGCTTTGGAATGTAGTAGCCGAGGAAGTCATCGCACATCTCCTGAATCTGAGTACGTACCTCCATGTAAGCTGCCATGTTGATTTCCTTTACCTTGAAGCCAGCGTCCTTCAACATCTCCTGTACAGCGATGATGTCAGCATGTCCTGTACCCCAAGAGAGTGGAGACATACCTGTATCTACATAGTCACATCCTGCGTTACATACTTCGAGGATTGATGCCATGTTGAAACCTGGACCTGCATGTGAGTGATACTGGATTACGATATCTTCCTTGTATGCCTTGATACCCTCAACAATCTTGCCAAGTGATACTGGACGGCCGATACCTGCCATATCCTTGAGACAGATTTCGTCAGCACCTGCGTCGATGAAAGTCTTGGCAAGGTTCACATAGTATTCAACTGTGTGGATAGGGGAGTGAGTTATACAGAGTGAAGCCTGGGCAATCATGCCTGCTTCCTTTGCATACTGGATTGATGGTATTACGTTGCGTGGGTCGTTGAGACCACAGAATATACGAGTGATGTCTGTGCCCTGAGCCTTCTTTACCTTGTAGAAGAGTTTACGGAGGTCCTTAGGACATGGGCTCATGCGGAGACCGTTAAGTGCACGGTCGAGCATGTGTGTCTGTATGCCTGCCTCATGGAATGGTTTAGTCCATGCACGTACAGACTTGTTTGGGTTCTCGCCGTAGAGAAGGTTTACCTGCTCGAAACCTCCACCGTTAGTCTCTACACGGTCGAAACAACCCATCTTGATGATTGCTGGTGCTACTTTCACGAGTTGGTCAACACGTGGCTGATACTTTCCGGCACTCTGCCACATATCACGGAAGACCAATGAGAATTTTACTTCTTTTGCCATTTTCTATTCTGATGTTTTTTTGATTGTTCTACTTATAACTTAGTGATTTTTGTTGCGTGTCCCTTGCCGCCTGTAATCTGTGCGATGGTAGCATCGATTACAGCCTTGACTGTAGCATCTACCTGTTGCACGGCATTAGCTGCAGGTGCCATTTTCTTAGCGACAACCTCTTCTGGTGCGAACTTATTGACAAGTTTGATAAGTACAGTACCCAGAAAAATCACAATTAGCAGGATACAGAAAACCGTAACCATACCAATAGCCATAAGCTGAAGAGCTTCGTTGATTAATGGATTCATTGTCTGTGTTATTTTATTAGTTGATTGTTTACTTCTTATTAAAGTTCGGGCAAATATAGCGATTTTTTCTTATGGATAATAACTTTTCCCTGTCTTTATGTCGTTTCTTGCAAAGAAAAGTGTTCCGTTGCTACGAAACGCTTAATTTTACTGCCGTTCGGGTATGCGTTGGGGCGGTTGTGGGGTCGCTTACGCTTGGCGGTTTTACGTTTGTGAGGTTGTACAGTTGTACGGTGTGAGGTTTACGGTCATACGTATATATATATACACACACTAATGCGTAACATGTAACAAGTAACAAATAACGTTTTCTGCGATGTTCGCTTGGATGGTGTGTGTGGGTGGTGCGTTACTGTTGCTTGTGCTGCTTTTTTTTATATTTTTTTGCTTTTTTTGTGAATTTTTTCTCGTTTTTCTTTGCTGTTAGTACTGGATTCTTTACCTTTGCTTTCGAAATGAAAAGTGAAATGTTTTCGGGGAATATGCACATGTTTAATCGGTGTGGATGTTTCTACGTTGGCATATATGAGACTAAGAGTATGAGTGAACGTGTTAAATATCAGGGTGGTGAAAATAACGGTCGAAATATTTGGTCGTTACAAATAAATCATTACTCTCTCTCTCTCTCTCTCTCTTATAAATAGGCATACTATAAACAAAAGATGATATAAAGTCCGTTCGGATGCACGCATGTGTGTTCGGACGGACTTGTTTCGTTGTTGTTAACTCGTTTTAATTCATTATCTTAATTTTTTTTTTCTAATCATGGTGAAAGCTAATTATTCTGCACCTCGTGTTGAGGTGCGCAAGTCTGGTCTCAGGGCTTCGATACTTGCAGGTAGTCAGGTGGTAAAGGGTAAGGATTTGATGTTTGCCCGTGAGCGTAAGGGTGCTGATGCTGAAGAGGGCGAGACCTTGCCGTTTGCATTCTAAACGATGCCATTTTTTGTGTTTACTAACATTGTTTAAAAAAGTTCTAATCATTTGTTTTATGAGAAAAACATTATTTGCCATCCTTCCAATGGCTCTGCTTACTTCCTGTTCGTCCGAACTTGGTGAAGTAGTGAACAATGGCGACATTGTTGAGAAAGTGACAATCAAGACTAAGCCTTTTGAATATGATGCCGAGTCGCGTACGTCGCTCACGGCTATGAGCAATGGCATCAGCTTTGCATGGTCAAAGGATGACGTGCTCGGCGTGTTCCCTGTGTCGCCAACCACTAACAATCAGGCACGACAGGCATTGAACATCAATCCTGAGAACTGTGAGGATGATGGTCACTATGCTACGTTCGACGGTGCTGGCTGGGCTCTCAAGAAGGGCAACTCATACGCGGCATACACTCCGTATAATGGCGACCTTAGCGCTTCTACTCCCTATACTGCCGTTCCGGTCAAGATGACGGGTCAGGACGGAACGCTCACAACCATCGGCAAGAAGTATGACTATATGTATGCTCCGTCTTCGTTTGTCAGTGAGGATTGTGCTGACGGAACTACGCATGAGGTGGTGTTTGACTTCAACCATGCTGTTTCAATCATCCAGCTCAGGGTGGTAATGCCTGTTGCTGCCACGTGGAAGAGCATTCAGATCAAGAATGCTGCTGGCGACAAGGTGTGGATAACGTCTGGTAACATGAATGTGGCAACGGGTGAGGTGACGCCTACGGTCACAACTTCTGCCATCAGTCTGTCACTTACTGACGTTACTACTACGGATGCGAGCAAGACGCTGGCAATTTATGTGGCTGCGCTTCCTACGACCACTGGCGAGCTTACGTTTTCGGCTACGACCACGGACAACAAGTCTTATACAGCAACGATTTCGAGCCTGACGCTTGAGGCTGGCAGGGCTTATTATAGGTGGGTACGTCCTAAGGCTCAGGAACTTTCCGACCTTCCGGATATCTACTATGGAGTCATCCATATGACTGACATTTCTCCATTTATGCAGGGGAAATATGCTCTTGATGATTATCATGACTTGGCAGAGACACTCAATCTCAACTGGTATACCTTGCTTGAAGGAAACATCATCGATGTTGATTTCTGGTGGGGAGCCAATAAAGAGAATCATTCAGTTTCTGCTATTCGCATACAGAGTCCAATTTGTAGCATCCCTAAGTCTGCCATTACACGTGGCCGTGTGTATTCGATGACGACTGATTGTATTCAGATGCCTTCTGGGTATAATGATGAAAACAAAGAAATGCTGTTCTTCATCTTAGTTCCAGAGAGATCAGGTCTTTCAGAATCTCTTCAAGTTTTGAATGGGGTTAGCTATGGTACTTGGGAAAGTTTTAAGGGAAATAAAGATAATATTCTCTGGTATAACGGCGATTCTGTTACCATCGGATCAGATGAGTACAGAATCTTCACTATATTCTCGGTAGGTGCTGAACCTGGTGATGAAGTAGAGGTGAGATTTAAATTCATTTAGGTATGGCAAAATTGTTGATTAACAGATCCCTCTCAGTTAGCGCTCCCTTAACTTCACTTGATGATAGAACTGAAGTTAATACGGTGGAAGAGATCTTGACTAAGATAGTATATCCAAATCCGGGGAGTCTTGTTTTTGTCAAGAGTACAGGGGATCTGTATATAATTCTGAAAACTGTAGACAAGATTATTCCCTCCACTGGAATAGTACAGTATCCTAACTATCGAGTTGCCAGTGATGGGTATATGTTACTTTCCGATTACTTAGCCCTGAAAGCTGAGGATAATGGAATTGTGGCAACAGTCTGTTCAGAATTACCTGAGGGATTCGATTTTTAAAAGATATAAACAGAAATATGCCAGTAATTGTAAGATTGTCAAATAAGAGTGGGCCTATCTATCCAAAGACAGTCAGTAATGCAGTTTACGACATCACTCATTCAAAGCTGTTGTCAGACTATCTGGCTGAATTGGGAAATCCTGGAATTTCTTATTTCGACGATATTCAGGAAGATCTACCATCGAATTTGACTCCTCCTAATCCAGTGGAAGATCCAATTCTGGTAGATTCAAAAATAGTTTATGTTAAATCACAGCGTCGTTTTTATCAGATAAAAGAAATGAAAGAGATACAGGGGTCTGAGGAAAGCTATTATGAAGTTTCCTCAGATTTCCCCGGATCTCCTGGTTTTAATGATGAGACTACTGGGTATGCAAGAGTAAAGACTGTATATATTAAGAATAATACAGAGCCTTACATCTTCGAGCCTCAGACCGGTCTTAAAGTTTTATCTCGTTCTGGTGAGAGCGGTAGTGGTTTAACGTGGAAATAAAATAATAATCACAATTAATATAAATTTTTATGGCAATTGAAACAGGCTCAAGCGTGTCTTTCATTGGATCTCAAAATGAAAGCGCGGCAACCAATGATAACAAAGAGGCTAATGCAGTTTATTTTACCGCAGATACTCACCAGATTATTGTTAATGGTGTTACTTATGGTGGTGAAGAGAAACTTAGTGGTCCATCTAATGCCGGAATGGCGGTTGGATATTTAACTGAAACTATGAATATCTCTGGTATGACAGCTATGGATATCCTTAAGAAGATTCTCTTTACTACCTATGCCCCTAAGTTTACAGATGCATCAATCACTGCATTTACTTTCAAGTATGGTACTAAGACCGGCACAAATATTACTAGTGTAGCTAAAGGTAATACTGCATGGATTCTTTATGGAACTCCAATAACCAACTATTATATTCAAACTCCGGTAGCTGCCGATTATACTGTAAAGGTAGCAACAGCTAAGGCGGGCACTTATACTGCTAACGGAGGTGCTGCCAATGCCCCAACACTTACTGGTAATCTTGTTACTGAGGCTAATGAAACAGAGAAGCATCTCGATCTTAGTAGCTGTGGAACAAGAACTGTTACGGCAAGCTTTAGTTTTAATGTCGGTAGTCAAAAAGTTCGAGATACCGCTGGAACTGAAACACAAAAGACAGCTTCCAATGAGACTACTTCCATTGATGCTACAAGTCTCCTCGATACGAGTCACGTTAACTCAGAATATCATATTACTACAACCGCCAAAACAGCTAAATTTACTTATAAAGTATATGCTCCAGTATTTTACTCTAAGACCGGAGATGGAAGTGGCGGTTATATGATGGATGATGATACTTCTAGTTTTAGTGCAGGCCAGAAAGCGAGTGGTGTAGTATCAGCAGTACCATCAGGATCTTTTAATGGTAGCAATAAGACTGATCTTGCCAAGTTGAGCAATGACAACTCTCACAATTTTGGAATGGGTTCTAATGTTCTTCAGATTAAGTTCCAGCCAGCAGTCT